>WNFI01324178.1_pt1 | contig 10992 bp, 7 predicted proteins | sample 5400471 | NCBI WGS metagenome assembly WNFI01 (sample SAMN13153348, study PRJNA577476) | soil metagenome | isolation source: 100 cm saprolite on Douglas fir-dominated hillslope | place: USA:California | collected 2013-09-17 | reverse complement strand
CCACTCGCGGTTCTGGGCGCTCAGCTCCCGCTCCTGTTTGAGCAGGCTCTCGACATTCTCGGCCCAGACCTTGTGGGCGGCCGAAGCTTCCTTCTCCGTCGCGAGCAGTGCCTCTGCGTTGAGCGCCCACTGCTTATTGCTCGCCTCGCGCTGCCGGACCGCGTCGAGATCTTCGAGTTCCTTGAACCGGCTGCAGGCGCGGCCTCTGCCCAGAATGTCGCGCGCGACCTGCAGATTCGCCGGCGCCGCGCTGCGGAGGCGCGCATTCACCTGGTCCGGGTTCCGGGTGACCAGCAGGTTGGCAAACCACAGGGGCTGGTCCAGGGAGGCGGGTATGAGCTGCAACGTCTCTTCGGACATCTGACAAAGCTGGAACCCGCGGTCCGTCAGCACCGAGCCGAGACGCTGGGTCGACCAACCGCGGCGTTGCAAGTTCTGCTCGGTGAATTCGATCATCCAGACGGCACACGCATCGCGAGCGATCGATGCCGCTGCGCCTTCGATCGCCTCCGGCTCCGCTCCTTCCACGTCGAGCTTGATCAAGGCCACTTCCCGCGCGCCAGACATGCCGACGAGATGGTCGAGCGTGGTGGCGGGGATCCCGGCTGCGCCGGCACTCTCCTCGAAAACCACGCGGTCGTAGGCAGAGCGGGTGGGTGCCTCCTTCAGGAAGAGTACGGTTCCCTCTTCTCGCCAGACCGCCTTTCGGATGATGCGCACGCCCTTCAGCCCATTGTCCCGAACGTTGATGGTCAGAAGTCGCGCCGTATCGGAATTGGCCTCTACCGAAATGATCCTCGCTCCATCGTTGGTCGCGCGCGAGGCCAGCACCGAGTAGAGCCCGATATGGGCACCGCAGTCGATGAACCAATCGTCCGACCGCAGGTAGAGCCAGACGAACGACTGCTCTACCGCCTCAAAGTAACCTTGGCGCAGCAGCGAGACGAGAGCATCATCCGGCTCGTGCGCGAGCCAGCCGACGTGGGGAATGAAAGCTCGGGGCGTCTTGTCGTTGGTAGTCACGTTCCTCCACGGACTCGCATCTTCATCGCACCCGGCAGTGCATTTCAAGGGCTCGATGTTGAGCGATGGGTGCCCCGCTGGTTGTCGTTTGGTTGTTGCGTGTTGTGTCTGTTGTGCCCGCGCCCTGGAGACTGAACGCCTCTACACTGAACGCCTCCACCATTGCCGCTTGGTTTCCGGCGTGCTACCACGAGAATCGCGTATGCAGAAGCTTGGAGGAGGGGATGCTGATTCGGCTGCTGAAGCACACTTGGTTTTTCCGGGGGTTCGACAAGCTGCGCAACCTCGTCGTAGCAACGCTGGCGCGGATAGAAACGAGGCAAGCCAATGACACCGCGGTGCTGACACGCATCGAGCACCGGCTGGCGGCGTTAGACTCACTCTCCGCCAACCACGCCGCTATTCGCGAGGGGCTCCTGCATCTGCTGCAACGGGCTCCCGCTGACAACGCGCTGGCGGAGGCGCGGCAAGCCGCGCTGCTCCGCGAGATTAGGGAGCGCGTTGAAGTCAAGGGCAACCCGTTGATCGAACTGACGCGGCGCCCCGAGCGAGCTGCCGTCCAGGATGACCATCTTGCATCGCTGACCAGGATCTTCGCCGCCGAACCATCGGTTCCCACAAGACTCGAGGGGTTGGTGAGGAGGATCGACGAGTGCCTAGATCTCGTGAAGAGGCGCTTCGAAGAGCTCGATGCCCGGCTCGCGCTTCGCGACGTGGGGTTGCAACGCGCCCATTCCGCAGATGGGGATCACCTAGCAAAGCAGACCTACCCAGCGTACACGGTCCTGAGCCGAGTCGAGGCCTTGGAGTCGGCCATAAACTTGAGGCTCGATGACACGCAGATGCGTCTGGTCGGCCTCGAGCGCGCATTCGAGGCACGGCTTGATGGCCTCGAGGTCGCCGTCACTTCACTGCACCACAGCTCACTGCACCACAGCGTTGCGACGCCCCCCGAGGTGGGGACATTCGCGGCGCATGTGCCAGGGCCGACCGAGAAGCGTCAGCCAGCGAGGACGATCCGCGACTCGGAAACGAGTCTGGAAAACGGCCTAAACGGGACGAAGGTCGGTGAGACCGCGGGGTGAGGATCGCGCTTCACAACCCGTTCTTCGGCCGCCAAGTCGCGGAGACGAGACTGGCCCGGCGGATCGCCGCCGCGGCGAAATGCATCGGCTGGTGCTCGGCATCGCTGGAGAGGGCCAGGATCGAGGTTCCGAAGAAGCGCGGCAACGGCGAGGCACTGCTAGCGCCGTGAAGCTCGACGGCGCGCTCGATCAACCCGCGCCGGCGAGCGGCGCCTGGGGATGAGCCAGCCCGTGTTTCCAGATCATGCGGCGGATGCGGGCCCCCGCGTCCGCCCAGCGCGCGCTGGCGAAATAGCGCGTGTTGTCGGTGCGGCTCGTGCGCTCGAAATACTGGCTGGTGATCTTGCCGCTGAAGGCGAAGTCTGTCCTCTGCGCGAAGCCGATCAGGAGCAGCAAGTCTTCGAATACCTCGAGCAGCGGATCGTCACCCACGGGATCCAAAAGCTCTCGGCGCGCCAGCCATGAACTGGAATGGATGTAGTTGTGCAGCGAGAAGAGCGCCTGCCGGTCGAAGGGCTTGTTGAACTCCACCTGCGCCGGCTCGAGAGGCGGGGGCGTGCCGCCGACGGCATCCTGCTCCAGCCTGCGCACCGCGCCCGAGTAGGCCACCGCCGTGCGCCGCCCTGGCGCGATCAGCGGCACCAGGGTCGCGAGGTGGTCGGGGAACCAGACATCGTCGTCGTCGAGCATGCCGACGTACTCGCCGGTCGCCGCCTTGAGGCCCGCCCACAGCGTCGTTGAACGGATGCTCCCATGGCTCAGCTCGATCACCGTGGTCTCGAGCCGGCCGCGGAAAGCGGCGAGCACGGGCTCGATGTTCTCCGGCCCGTGGCGGACGATCACCGCTCGCACGTCGGGATACGACTGCGCAGCGATGCTCTCCAGCGTGCGCGACAGCATGGCGGGTGCGCGCGTTCCTGTCCGGACCACCACGTCGACTCGCCCCTTCGAAGGCGGCCGCAAGGCTCCCTGCCGTGCTTGCTGATCGACGAACTTCATGTGCTGGCGGCCCAACTCCTCGAGCACCACGTCCAGCGAGAGCTCGCGCGCGAACACATCGTGGGCGCGCCGGGACATCCGCAGCGCTTCCTCGCGGTGCGCGGCGATCCATTCCATGTGGCCGTCGATCTGCGTCGCCAGCTGCTGCGACTCGAGGTTCTCGTCCACGTAGAGCACGGAGTCGCCGAACTTCTCCCGGATGAAGGGATGGTCGCCGCATAGAGCCACCGCCCCGGAAGCGACGATCTCGAAGATTCTCATCGACGGCACGCCCGCCTCGCGGTGCGCGGGATGGTGCAGGCAGAGGCCCGCTCCCGATCGATTGAGCACGTCGAGCACGGTCTCGCCGTCGAAGGGCAGCTGCCCGCGGTACGCCGCCGCGGCGTTCTTCCATCCCTTGTCCGGACCGTAAAAGTCGACGAAGGATCGGTCGGCGAGTTGGGGGAACAAGTGGCAGTGGCGACCGGTGTCCCAGTTGGTTCCCAGATACGCGAGCCGCGGCGCATCGAGGAGAGGCGCGCGCCACGGCCGTGCCGGACAGCTCGCATACATGGGGGCGAGGAAGGTGGGCTTGGGCAGCCCGTGCAAGAGATCGCGGATCCACTGCGCCGCGCGCTCGGAGGACGGCAGGTATGCGTCGTACCCGAGCACGTTGCGCACGTAGGAAATGTCCTGCTCCATCCAGGCGGAGGGGTGCCACATGCAGCCGTACGTGGGAAACGGCGTCAGCTTGCTGGTGAAGAAGTGCAGGGCCAGGACGAAGTCCGGCCGCCAGGCGAGGATCTCCTCGGAACTGGCCACTTCCTTGGCTTCCCACCCCAGCCGCGTCGCGGCCACGATCAGGCGGCGGCACAGTTCGGTCTCCGCTACCTGCTGTCCGTGAAAGGCGTTGTGCAGAGCGACCTTCATCAAGGGCTATAGGACAGAAAATCGCTCTTCTGTCCACTCGTGCACGAAAAGCTAGCCCAGCGGGGCGCCGCGCGCTACGCGATCGCCTGCGCGGCCGTTTGCGCCGCGGCAGGAGGACCTTTGGATCAGAGCGCGCTCCTTCAGGAAAGGGCGAAAACCCTGAAGTCCTTTCGCGATCCGAGCAAGAGCCCGCTCGCGGCGGTGGCGCGGCACGACTTCGCCGGCGAGAAGCCGCTCACCATCGGCAGCGCGCCCGACGACGACGTGCAGCTCGAGGGCATCGCGCCGCACGCCGCCAGGCTCCGCGCGCTCGCCGACCACTTCGAGCTGGAGCAGGGTGGCAAGACCGAGAGCCTGCCGCCCAGCGGGCGCGCCGGGCTGGGGCGCTACACGCTGCGCCTCTCGCACCAGAACTTCCCCGGCGTGGTGGTGCTGGATCCGAAAAATCCGCGGCTGCAGGCGGGGCCCTTTCCGGTCTGGTTCGATCCCGATCCGGCCTTTCGCGTCGAGGCGCATCTGGTGCCCGACGGCCCGCCGCGGGAGGAGATCATCCTCTCCACCCGCGGCAACAAACGGCGCGCGCTGCGCCTCGGGCAGCTCCGCTTCACGCTGCAGGGAAAGAAGCTCGCGCTCTCGGCGCTGCGGCTGCTCGAGCCGGGGCAGGGCGAGGCCGCGGTCTCCATCTTCTTCCGCGACGCGACCACCGGCCACGGCAGCTACCCGGTGGGACGCTACGTCGACGCCGAGCCGCTGGGCGGCGATCGCTTCACCCTCGATTTCAACCGCGCCTACAACCCGGCCTGCGCCTTCTCGGAGCTCTACAACTGCCCGATTCCTCCCCGCGAGAACGTGCTGCCCACCGAAGTGCGCGCGGGCGAGCGAGACCCCGGCGAGCACTGAAGTTCCGGCGCTTGACACCTCTCGTGGAGAGTGCGTTTCTGCGCGCGCGTCTTCAAACGAGGGGAACTCCACCATGCGACGTCCGGTCCTCCTGCTCAGCGCATTCGCGCTGGCGTGCGGCAGCAGCAGCAGCAGCAATGGGCCGCGCAAGCTGATCATCCTTCACACCAACGACGAGCACTCGCACCTCATCGGCCTCGGCCCCGAGGTGGATGACTTCCCGACGCCCGCCGCACCGGGCAGCGGTGTCAAGGGCGGGGCCTCGCGGCGCTCGGCGATCTTCGCGGCCGAGCGCGCCACGGCAAAGGCGGCCGGCGCCGACTCGCTCACCGTTTCCGCCGGCGACAACATGATGGGGTCGCTGGCGCAGATCGCCGCCACCACGCTCTCGCCCGACTACCGCATCATGAAGGTGCTGGGCTACGACCTGACCACGCTCGGCAACCACGAGTTCGACTACGGCCCTGCCGGCCTCGCCGCCGCCATCGACGCGGCCAACGTCGCCATCCCCGGCCTGCCCACCGGCCTGCCGCCCATCGTCGCCTCCAACATCCACTTCAGCGGCACGGGACCTGACGACTCCCTCGCCGCCAAGTACGACTCGTTGAACTCCGACGCGAGCAAGCCCATCCACGGCAAGTACGTCATCGTGACGCCGAACGGCCTCAAGGTCGGCTTCATCGGCATCGTGGGCGCCGACGCCGCCGCCGTCGCGCCCGCCGCCGCGCCGGTCATCTTCTCGCTGCCCACCGGCACCACCGTCGACAACCGCATCGCCGCGCTGGCGCAGATCTTCGACGACGTGCAGCCGATCGTGAACAGCCTGCGCCGCGACGACAAGGTCGACCTGGTGGTCGCGCTCAGCCACGGCGGCGCCGACGCTTTGAACCCGTCCAAGAGCGAGGACCTGGCCATCGCGCAGAACGTCACCGGCCTCGACGTGATCGTCAGCGGCCACTCGCACACCGACTTCCCGGCCACCGTGGTGCGGAACCGCTACGATGGCAGGAGCGTGCTGGTGCAGCAGGCGGGACGCTTTGGCGACACCGTCGGGCGCATCGCGCTCACCGTCAACGGCGACGGCAGCGTCACCTTGGACACCGCCGGCTCCAAGCTGATCGCGGTCGACGACCACACTGCGCCCACCGATGCCACCGTCAATACCGTGGTGGGCGCCACCATCCAGGCGCTCGAGTCGCAGAACATTCCGGGTCTGCCGTTCTCGTTCCTGCAGTACACGTTGGGGCAGATCCTCCACGGCCCGCCACCCGCGCTCTCGACCCTCGGCGGCACCGGCGGCTACTACAACTACGCGGTCGCCGCGCTCCCCTTCGACGTCGACAACAGCGCCAAGCTGCAGGAGACGGAGCTGATCGATCTCTCGGCCGACGCGCAGCTTGCCGCCGCCAACGCCACCGGCTTTCTCACCGAGGTCGCGGTCGAGGCGGCCGGCGTGGTCCGCACGCCGGCGCTGAAGAAAGGCCGCACCCTGAAGCTGGGCTTTGCCGACCTCTTCACCGCGGTGCCGCTGGGCGGATCGCCCAAGCCCAACGGCAGCGGGACGCCGGGTTATCCGCTCTGCCGCTTCGGAATCTACCTCGCCGAGGTGAAAGCGGCCTTCGAGGTCACCGCCGGTTACGCTTACACCGGCCACGAGGACCTCTTCGTGGTGCCGGCCGGCTTCCGCTTCGAGTACGACATGGGCCGTCACGCCTTCAACCCCAGCGGCGACCCGCTCGATCCCGCCAACGGCCGCGTCACCCGCATGTGGCAGCTCAAGCCCGCCGCGCTGACCGCCGGCACCTATGACGGCGACGCGAACTATGATCTCGTCTTCGACGCTTCGCTCGACGCCGCGCACTCGCTGCCGGGCCATCCGGGCTGGGCGCCGAGCGCGCTCGGCAACCCGCTGCGCCTGGTGCGCACCGCGGCCAGCCTCTATATCGCCACCTTCGCCACCTTCGCCGGCGTCAAGCTGAAGGCGCTGAACGACACCATGCCGGCGCTCTCGGACGGCGCTCCGGTGCCGGGCAACGACGCGACGCTGACCATCTTGAAGCGCCCCTTGCCTGCGCCGAACAACACCGAGATCAAGCAGTGGGAGGCGATGGGCGGCTACGTCGCCGCGCTCGGCACGCTGCCTTCGCGCTACGACAAGAACGACGCCGCGACAGTGCTCCCCCGCCGCGCCATCTGCATCGGCGCGACGGCGGTGGCGGGGAACTGCAGCCATTAGCGTGCTGCTCTGGATGGCGCTTCTGCTCTGGGGCGCCTTCCTCGTCAGCGCGCTGCTCGACGCGCGCCTCTTGAAGCCGCTGCCCATCGAGCGGCCGCCCCCCGACGCGGAGGAGGTGGCCGCGATCGTTCCGGCGCGCAACGAGGCGCACCAGATCGCGCTCTGCCTCCGTTCGCTCCTGGCCCAGGACTGGCCGCGGCTGCGGGTGATCTGCGTCGACGATCGCAGCGAGGACGCCACCTGGGCCGAGGCCGAGGCGCTGGCCGATCCGCGGCTCATCGTCGTTCGCGGAGAGGAGCTGCCGGAGGGCTGGCTGGGGAAGAACTTCGCCAACGCGCAGGGCGTCGCGCACGCGGGCGACGCTTCCTGGCTGCTTTTCACCGACGCCGACACCGAGCACGCGCCCGCTGCGCTTGCCTCGGCGATGGCGGCGGCGCGCGGGCACCGCGCCGATCTGCTGACGCTGCTCACCAACGTGCGCGCCGAGAGCTTCTGGGAGCGCGCGCTGATGACCCACGTGCTCGCGGCGGTGCTGGGCGCGTTTCCGCTGCGGCGAGTGAACGACCCGAAGTCGGCCGCCGCCATCGCGAACGGGCAGTACATCCTCATCCGCCGCCAGGTCTACCAAGAGGTGGGCGGGCACGCGGCCATCCGCGATCGCGTCGCCGACGACCTCGAGCTGGCGCGGCTGGTGAAAGGCGCCGGCCATGCGCTGCGCGCCGAGAACGGCAGCGAGCTGGTGTCGGTGCGGATGTACACCTCGCTGCGCGAGATCTGGTGGGGCTTTGCCAAGAACGCCTCGGCGGGCGCGGGCGGGCCGTGGATGGCGCTCGGCGGCGCGCTCTTCGTCGGACTCTCCGCGCTGCCGTTCTTCGCCGCGCCTTTCCTGCACGGAGGACTGCTCCGGCTGGCTCTCGCGGGCTGTGCGCTGGCGCTTCTGCAGCGGCTCGCCGTCTTCGTCGCGGTCTTCCCCGCCTGGGCGCCCTGGGCGCTGACGCTGCCGCTCGCGAGCCTTTGCTTCATGGGTATCCTCCTGCACTCGGCGGTGCGGCAGTTGCGCGGCAAAGGCCCGCGCTGGAAAGGCCGCGAGTACCCGCACGGCCGTTAGCCGTTACAATCCTCGCAGCCACCGCGGAGTAGCTCATGCCGGATGCACCAGCCTGGTTTGCACAGCTCGTCGAAGATTCCCGCAGGCGCGCCCGCGGCCGCGTGGGTGCGCTGCGCGCGGAGCATCCCCAAGAAGACGAAGTCGATCTCGGCCGGCGCCTGGTGCGCTCGGCCGCAACGCGCGCCGGCTGGTACGGCGCCGCCACCGGAACGCTGGCGCTGATCACGCTGCCGGTCGGACTGCCGGCTGGCATCGCCGTCTCGCTGCTCCTCGAAGCCGAGCTGATCTTCGCGCTGCTCGAGCTCTACGGCCTCTCGACTGAAGGCGAAGCCGGCCGCCTCAAGCTCTATGCGCTCTGGGCTGGCGCCGGGTTCGCCGACGCGGCAAAGAGCGTCGGCCTGCGCAGCTCTGCCCGCGCGCTCGGCCGCGTACTGTGGGATTCCTTGCCGGGGCAGCTCATCCGCAAGCTCAATCCGGCATTGGTCCGCGCCATCTTGAAGCGGCTCGGGCTCGGCTGGCTGCCGCGCGCCCTCAAGCTTTGGCCGCTGCTCGGCGCGCCGCTCGCGTTCGTGCTCGATCGCGCCGCGCTCCGCACGCTGGGCGAGGCGACGCTCGCCGTCCTCGACGACGAGGCCCGCGCCCGCCGCCGCGCGCACAAGCGCAAACCGCCCCGCAAGACGGTGCGACTGAAGATCGCCCGCGCCTGAGGGCGCGAGCTTCTGAGCCGGCTGCGGGAGTGGAAGGTGGCCGGCCACCGTGGTAAACTTTAACGACACGGTTGTGTGTGGCATCGCGCAGGCGAAGGGGCTCCGTGGCACATCCATCCGAAGTACGTCTGGTCCCCGACTGTCGCGTCAGCGTCGGCGGGAAGAAGCTCAGCATCGACATGGATGCACAGCTCACCAAGGTGGAGGTCGACCTCGACGTCGACCTCTTCGGGCAGTGCGTGCTGGTGTTCAACGACCCGGCGCAGAAGCTGATCGACGGCACGGACTTCCGGAGCGGGACGCAGGTCAAGGTGGAGATCGGCTTCGCCGCCAAGCTGCAGAAGGTGTTCGAGGGCGAGGTGGTGGCGCTCGAGCCGCAGTTCCGGCGCGATATCCCGCCGTCCTTGCGCGTGGTCTGCCAGGAGGGCCTGCACCGGCTGGCGCTGTCGCAGATGACGCGCGCCTTCAACAACGTCGACGACAAGCAGATAGTCGGGCAGATCGCCACCGAGCATGGCCTCTCGGGCCAGGCGCCCTCGGGCAGCAAGCAGCACGTGCTGCAGGGCAACGTCACCGACGCGGTCTTGCTGCGGCGGCTGGCACAGAAGCAGGGCAACCGAGGGGAAGAAGCTGATCATCGGGCCGCCGCCCAAGGGCGCGCGGCTGACCATCGGGCCCGGCGACGGCGCGCGCAAGGTGAAGGTGCGCATCCAGAGCAACTCACAGGTCGGCGAGATCGCCGTCCACGGCTACGACCCCAAGACGAAGAAGGAGATCGTCGGCAAGGCCAAGGGCCAGGGCGTGATCGGCGAGGGCACGAAATACGGCAAGGGCAAGACGCTGTCGTTCGCGGGCCACGAGCACCAGCCCAAGGACCAGGCCACCGCGGAATCGATGGCCAAAGGTCGCATGCGCAAGCTCGCCGAGGGCCATGTGGTGGCGAGCATCGAGGCGATCGGCGATCCGCGGATGCTGCCCGGCGCGACGGTGAAGCTGGAGAAGCTGGGCGCGCAGATCGACGGGAGCTACCGCATCGAGAAAGCGCTGCACCTGTTCAGCAAGCACGGGTACCTGGTGAACTTCAAAGCGGTGCGGGTGGCGAAGGTGAAGCCGCCCGCGGCCGCAAAGCCCGCCCCGGCGCAGGCGGCGCAGCCTGCCCAGAGCTGGGTCGAGATCAAACTGAAGGACAGCGAGGGCAACCCGGCGAGCGACGAGGCGTGTCGCGTGGTGACATCCGACGGTCGGGTGCTCGAAGGGACGCTCGATTCACACGGCAGGGCTCGCGTCCAGGACATCAAGAAGGGACAGTGCAAGATCAGCTTCCCCAATTTGTCCGCCGACGACTGGAGTCCCGCGTAGGGCCCGGCGGAAGGAGTACCCATGTCCCAGAGCCACCAGGTCGCGCAGGGCGAGTGCCTTGCCAGCATCGCCGACAAGTACAGCCTGAGCGAGGGTTCGATCTGGGATGACCCCGCGAACGCCAGCCTCAAAGCCAAGCGCAAGACCGGGTATATCCTCTTCCCCGGCGACGTCGTGGTGATCCCCGACAAGCCGCCGCCCAAGACCGTCCAGGTCGCGACGGGCAAGCTGCACAGTTTTCGCACCAAGAAGCGGGCGGGGACGGTGTTCCATCTGGTGATGAAAGACGGGCTGGGCGAGCCGCGCGCGGCGCTTCGCTATACGCTCATCGTCGGCGGGAAAAAGCTGGCGGGAACGACCGACGCCAACGGCGAGCTCAAGCAGTCGATCCCGCCCGCCGCGACGGTCGGCAACCTCATCTTCGGCGAAGGAGACGACCAGGACGAGATCGAGGTCCACTTCGGCCACCTCGACCCGATCACGGAAGTGAGCGGCGTGAAGCAGAGGCTGCTCAACCTCGGCTTCGATCCGGGTGCGGTCGACGACCAGTCGCTGAGCGACGAAGCCGAAGCAGCCATCGAGGTCTTCCAGCGTCACTGCGGTCTCACCGCGACGGGAAAGATCGACGCAGCGACGCGGAAGAAGCTGGAGGAGCGGTACGGCTCG
>WNFI01324067.1_pt1 | contig 10992 bp, 11 predicted proteins | sample 5400471 | NCBI WGS metagenome assembly WNFI01 (sample SAMN13153348, study PRJNA577476) | soil metagenome | isolation source: 100 cm saprolite on Douglas fir-dominated hillslope | place: USA:California | collected 2013-09-17 | reverse complement strand
GCTTTGATGATGTTTTGCCCAAGGGTGAGCAGTTGTGGACGCTGTGTTTTGCTTGGTAACAGCTTTGCCATGTTGATGGCTTCTTGATGGTGTTGGATCATCATGCTGAGAAATTCTTTGTCAAATGTGGCATTGTGCGCAGTTTTGAGCTGATGCATGCTTGCCATCATCATCTCCATCATCCCTGGAACGCTCATTGGGTTGGTGAGTGGCTGGGCTCCATACCATTGCTTGAGCCAGGTGGTCATTTCCGTTATTTCCTGTGATTGCTCGCGTATGATCCTGCTGGCCATGGTCTTCAGTTCAGGACGGTTGGTATGCGTTGCCACCAATTGTGCCATCTGAATGGCAAATTGATGATGCACGATCATATATTGCATGAATTTGATTTCAAATTCTTTGCCACTCATCGTTTTTAAACTGTCAGTCATCGGATCACTGGTTGGAGATGAGGCTGTTGGTGTTCCCATATGCATGCCGGACATGCTTCCTGAATGATCGGAATGTGTTGTGCCTGTGGTGGTGCGTGTCCCACTAGCTGTAAGCACAAGTACCAGGAAGAGGAGACTTCCCACAAAGCCGAACAACGATAGTTTCATTATGTATCCCTTCCCGAACATCTAAAATTGTGTGAGAGCATTTCCTGACTCCAAGGCCCACCCGGCAGAGGTTGGGGCTACTGCCCAGCTGACGCGCCTCGACCTCTCTAGTTCTCGTATTATAAGGAGGAAGCGTCATGAAAGCGTCATGAGCAGCGTCATGGGCAGTGGCCCCAACCTCTGACCCACAGATGAGCAAGAACGCGCCCAGGCCGGGAAGCACACCGACCAGCGCGAACTCCGACCGAGCAGCAGGTGGAGATGATCATCAGGGTTGGCATCCTGAGCGGATCTTCAGGAGAAGGGAGTTCGCCTCCTCTCGCAGCTCAGCTCAGCTTCCCCTCTTTTTGCCGTGAGGAAATGCTCTCAACCACTCTTAGTAGTAATGGGCGCAGGTACCTGGGGTGTACTGCTGACGATGAGTAGTGCGCTAGAGTGGGTGGCATTAGTAGGAGCCGTTTTCTTGCTCGCTATAACTCTATGGCAGGGCCAGCTGTTTTCTACTCGTTCGGCATTGGAGGTATCGCCATTCATCATCGGAGCTTTCAGCACGCTTGTAGTGGCAAGCAGCGTCAACCTCGTGAACATGGTGGGAGCGGCTACGTCTGCAGGACTGGTAGCTGGTGCTGGTGACGATCTCAATGTGTTGCTCGGATTGTTTGGCTTCCTGATGCCGATTGCACTGGCAATGTCTGCGTAATCATTGCCGATGTATGCAGGGCTCGAAGCGTTTCCCCACCGCATAGTATAGCCCTTAGCAGGAATCCACTTCACTGGACTTGTGCTGACAGGCATTGGGGCCGGTGAAAGCTCTCAACAGGCCACCTGGCCAGGTATGCTGCAGGGGCTGGGAATGCTCCTGATGGGGATCGTTCTCCTGATCTTCATCAGCGTTTTCATGCGCATGATGCGGATGCGCGGAAAACTGCCAAAGAGGGTTGCGCAGTTAGCCCCTCACCGGAGGTTGCAACAGACGCCTACCAAAAGCGCATGAGTGCCGAGCGGAGTGCGTATGGGTCATTCGTGGCACTGGTTGCCGGCGCCTATCTCTGGGCCATGTTTGGCGGTGTAATGCTAGTTGTTGATGGGGTGACGATCCTCATTGGTTTAGGGCCATTCTTTGCGATTGATGCTCTACGCCAGAGTGTAGCCATAGGCTTAATCGCACTCTTAATCTTTGGCATTGCCCCACGTATGATTCCGCGGTTCTCCGGCGGAAAAATTGTATCGCCAGGATTGATACGTGCGACACTGTGGCTCGGCAATACAGCGGTACTCCTGCGCATAGGGTCCTGTTGCTGGCACTCGTACTGACAATAGCTCCTTTCGCAGGGATTTCCTTGTATTCCATCTTGTTTGGTCTTTCTGGGCCGCTAAGATTGGCATTTGCTATTTGCCTGGCGGTGAACCTCTGGCCTGCGCTCTGGCCTCCAACACACGCTCAAATGTAACGCGTTAAAGAAATGCCACAACGTGCAAAGGCATTTGAGTTTTGTCCATCTTGATAACAAAGTCTGTCATTCTGACTGAATGTATCTTTTATTGTTATATTCGTCACTTGACGTATCGCTTCGTAACACTGTATACTATCTATACCCCCTACCAGGGGGTATGGGTTTCTCGACAAACGAAGACAAAGGGAATGATGATGGCTTCAAAAATTCAGCAAGCTATAGAGGAACAAGTAGCAACGCCTCAGGTTCAATCGATGGCGGAGAGCCACACAGTTCTTGTATTAGAAGGAATGACGTGTGCTTCCTGCGCCATACGCATCGAAAAGGGTCTCAAAAAGATACCTGGAGTGCAAGACGCAAGTGTCAACCTCGCCACTGAGCAGGCTACTGTCACCTATGATCCAGCGCAAACAGGGCTGGAGCAAATGGTACAGAAAGTCGATGCGGTTGGGTACAAGGCGATACCGTTAGTCTTGCCTGCGTCGAGGCCTGTGTCGCCTGTGCAGCATGGATCAGAAGATGCGTCTCGCGCGGTCCTTGACCTGGAAGGAATGACCTGCGCTTCCTGCGCCATGCGTATTGAGAAGGGACTTAAAAAGGTACCAGGAGTGATGGATGCCAGTGTGAATCTGGCAACTGAGCAAGCCACGGTGACCTATGATCCGACGCAGACCAACCTGGAGCAGATGGTGCAAAAGGTGGAAGCAGTAGGGTATAAAGCAACCCCACAGGTTGCATCTTCACAGGAAGTGATGCAAGGAGGCTTAACAGGTACCATCACTAGCACACTCGCTGCACCTGCTGGCAGCATGGATCAAGAGGATGAACAGAGCAGGCGGAAGCGGGCGGAGATCACGCGCAAACGCAATCTGCTCATCCTGGGTATCGTGCTGACACTGCCCGTGGTGATCCTCAGCATGTTTTTCCTGAACAGATTTCCCGGCGAGAACTTTTTCTTGCTGGCGCTGACCACCCCGGTCTGGGCGGTCGTTGGCTGGGAATTTCATCGCGGGGCCATCAAGAACCTGCGTCATGGTAGCGCCAACATGGATACGCTCATCTCAGTTGGCTCGACAGCAGCGTATGTGATGAGCGTGGTAGCGACGTTCTTCCCGCAGGTGGTTGGTTCGATCACCTTCTATGACACCACCGCGTTAATCGTCACCTTGATCTTCCTGGGCAAATACCTGGAGGCTCGCGCCAAAGGCCAGACCAACGAGGCCATCAAGAAATTGATCGGACTTCAGGCTCGTACCGCTCACGTGATACAAGCGGGTCGAGAGGTTGAGCTTCCCATCGAACAGGTGCAGGTGGGCCATGAGCTGGTCGTGCGCCCTGGGGAGAAGATTCCTATTGATGGCGTCGTGCTTTCTGGACGCTCCTCCGTAGACGAGTCGATGATTACCGGTGAAAGTATCCCTGTTGAGAAGACTGAAGGAGACCCACTGATTGGTGCAACCATCAATCAGCGTGGACTCATCCACATGCGTGCGACGAACGTGGGAGCCGATACGGTGCTTGCTCATATCATTCGCATGGTCGAACAGGCGCAGGGTTCGAAGGCTCCTATTCAGCGTTTAGCCGATACCATTTCAGGCATTTTCGTACCGGTTGTGCTAGTGATCGCTGCACTGACGTTCATTGCCTGGGCGATTATTGGCAATGTGACTGGCGCAGAAGGAGCGCCTGCCAGTAATCCCTGGATCATTGCCATTGTGGCTGCCGTTGCGGTGCTGGTGGTGGCTTGCCCATGCGCATTAGGGCTGGCAACGCCCACTGCGATCATGGTTGGAACGGGCAAAGGGGCGGAGCAAGGCATCCTGATTCGCGGTGGTGAGAGTCTGGAACGCATCCAGGCAGTACGCGCTGTTCTGCTCGACAAAACGGGAACCATCACGAAGGGCAAGCCTGAACTGACTGACGTGATCGCACTGGCTGGCAAGCAGCCTGATGATATGCTGCGCTTTATTGCCGAGGCAGAGCAAGGTTCTGAGCATCCCCTGGCCGCAGCCATCGTAGAGGGAGCCTGGTCGCGAGGGCTCGCGCTCGACCATTCCCCCGAGCGCTTTACAGCCATCGCAGGGCGCGGCCTGGAGGCAACTGTTGAGGGACATACGGTCCTCGTTGGAACTCGCCGCCTGTTGAGTGAGCGTTCCATTGCATCTGATGTTCTGGAAGAGCAACTGACCACATTAGAGCAACAAGGCAAGACAGCCATGATCGTTGTTATCGATGGTGAAGTAGCAGGTGTGGTAGCTGTGGCCGACACGATCAAGGTGGGCTCGGCGGAAGCTGTGAAGCAGTTACAGGCACAGGGACTGTCTGTCTGGATGATTACCGGTGACAATCGGCGAGCCGCACAGGCGATTGCCGCGCAGGTAGGCATACCCGCTGAACATGTCCTGGCGGAAGTCTTACCGGAAGACAAAGCCAATCAGGTCAAGCGGCTGCAGGAGCAAGGTTTGATGGTCGCCTTTGCCGGTGATGGCATTAACGATGCTCCCGCCCTCGTACAGGCTGATGCTGGCATCGCAATGGGTACGGGCACGGATATCGCGATGGAGGCCTCGGACATTACGTTAGTCAAGGGCAACCTGAAGAGTGTCGCAACAGCGCTGGCGCTCTCGCGGGCAACGCTGCGCACCATCAAGCAAAACCTCTTCTGGGCCTTTGCCTATAATGTCATCCTCATCCCTACAGCGATACTTTCGCCGCTCATACCGTTCTTGAGGGAGAATGCGCCCATCTTCGCAGCCGCAGCGATGGCCCTCTCATCGGTAACAGTGGTCAGCAATTCGCTGCGGTTACGGCGATTTGGACGATAAGTAGAGTGTTGCAATGAAAAGGAGACGTGAGATGCAAGAGGATCGGAAGCCGGATGTGCTCAAGCGGCTCTCGTACATCGAGGGGCATATAGCGGGTATACGTAAGATGGTGGAGGAGGATAAATACTGCGTTGACATCTTACGTCAAACCTACGCGGTACGCAAGGCCCTGGAGAAACTGGAAGCAATTATCGTGGAAGGACACTTACATACCTGCGTCCCGGAAGGGATTAAAGGCGACCGCGAAGAGGAAGTCATTCAGGAGTTAGTCCAGCTGTATACCATTGCTGGAAATCAGTAGTTACTCTTCATCCTTCCTGAGCGCAGTGCAAGCCCTGCAGTTGGATCAGTGCGTAGTGCTAGAAGCGTATCCTCGTTTCTAATTGGCTAAGCTCAAGCTGCGAGAGCAGCATTGGAAGGATGGATTTCACATACTGTTAAAGATTATTGTAGGAAATACAAACAAAAGGAGAGAATATCATGGAGTCGACAACCCTTGTAGCTCCCGACATTTCTTGTGAACATTGCCAGCATGCGATTGAAGGGGAGCTTGGCAAACTGGCAGGGGTGAATACCGTCAACGTTGATATTCCGACGAAGACGGTTCATCTCACCTATGATCCCCAGAAGGTTACCCTGGCGAAGATCGAGGAGGTGCTCGATGACACCGGCTACACGGTAGCGAAGTAGCACGACGCGCAGTCTGTGAAAGACGCGGGGATGGCAAGGTTATTTGCTGACTGGTTTTGCCATCCCCGCCTGAATCAAAGCAGTTCATCCCTGACAGACTCTTCAAAACCAATCGGTTGTGATCCGTTCACGCACGCACTTTCAAGGGTATGTGAAGCGTGGGAAGGACCATTTCAGTAGGGAAACAGGTGAAAAAACCGCATCCCATCTGCATTGCGTCCTACAGCGCAAGACCAGAGGAGGCACTGGCCAGAGAGATGTACTGGCTCACCCCAATTACCATTAGGAACTACGTGGGCTCGATCACTTCCTAAGACGAACACGATCTGCGTTCCATCGGTATTCTTGCCGGCAACAGGGAAAGGCAACAGATTGCTTCCTTGCAGATCTTCCCATTTGATGAACGGCCCTGTTGGTCCTGTTGAGGGAAGATTCACCAACTGCTAGCGGAGATACTCCCAGCCCCACGAATTGAGGCTAATACTGGGATCGGGATTTTCTGGATCTGGCCCTGCATAATACATCACGTCGTAGCTTGGTTGCGGCCATGCCTGGTTGTACTGGATATCAAATCCTAGCTCTGCATCCTGGGCGTCGATCGTCACATCCTTGGAGTGAGGCCCGTGTTGAGGATCTAGATGAGGATCTTGTGGTGGCTTGAGTCCAAATGCGTGAGCAGTTTCCTGACAGAAGACGTTTGCAAGTGGCGCTCCCCAAACAATCACGGAGAACGGTAAGCTTTGGCCAGGGCAATGATGGTTGGCATTCCCCCCGACCTTTCACCGGGATTGGGAAAGCGGTACGTAATCCCAACATCAATGGAGTCGACCGTTGGGGGATGATTCAAATAGGCTGCGAACAACGGACAGAGATGTCCGTCCTGATTAGGTGGGCTCATAGGGTTGTCATCGAGGTTACAGCGTAATCCTGCATCCCGGTTTCCGTCGAGATGGGTGACGCCATCCTGAACTGGATAGAGTGCCGACATGCGCCACATCGCCGCGTGTGCAGCCTCGTCTTCCCCAGGCTTCGTTGGTGTACCAGACCAAAGTCGGGGGACCATCACACAAAGGTCCTTTGTAGGGAACAAGGGAACTTTGTCGAGGGTAAAGTTGGCAAGAACCGTTCCAGTAGCATCAAGTATTCGTGCGCGTACATAATAGGTGCCTAGTGCCGTTGAGTATCTTCCCTCAAGATACAGCTGCAAGTCAGGGGCAAAAATCGCATCATGCTATCGTCTATGTTTTTGAAATTACCTGTTAGAACCGATGCACCTCTTGACGAGGCATTTACAGACAGGCAAACAAGTAACCTATTTTGACTCGGTTGACGTTTTCTTTGTCCAAACAATTGAAGCGAGTGATTGCATTGATAGGTACTTCTTCTACTGATAGTATTGATATAGTTGTGTATCCTTCTTGCTTGCTTGTTATGTAGTTCCCCGGAGATGAGTAGAGATAGAACCAGAGGTCCTCTGGAGTGTAGGGGCTACTATGAGTACAGATTCGAATAGCAACCGGCACCACCTTGGAAAATATGAGCTGCGCGAGCGTTTGGGACGCGGCGGCATGGCTGAAGTCTGGAAAGCCTACGACCCCCAGCTGGAGCGCTATGTTGCTATCAAGATCCTTCATGCGGACCTGCAAACCGACCCTGAATTTATGTCGCGCTTTACCCGTGAAGCGCGCGTGATCGCATCGCTGCACCATCCCAACATCGTGCAGATTTATGATTTTCAAACCTCCGACTCGCCGGAATCTAACCACCCTATTGCGTACATGGTGATGGATTATGTAGAGGGACCAACACTGGCTGAATACCTCCGCTACACATCGCGTTTGGGGAAATTTCCACCACCGGCCGACCTCGTCCAACTCTTCGCATCTATCAGCCGGGCCGTTGACTATGCCCATCAGCAGGGGATGATCCACCGCGATATCAAACCCGGCAATATCTTACTTGACAAGCGCCACACAACCCACAATGTGATGGGTGAGCCTGTCCTCACCGACTTCGGTATCGCCAAATTGATGGGTTCTGGCGCTAGCACGCTCAGTGGTACATGGCTTGGCACACCCCTCTATATCTCACCCGAGCAAGCCCAGGGGCATCCCGGGAATGAGCGCAGCGACATCTACTCGCTTGGCGTCATCCTCTATGAAGTCTGTACAGGTGTGCCACCATTCCGTGGGGAGACGATCGCTGCGATTATGACGCAGCACATCAAAATGATGCCTGTCCCACCTGCTCTGATTAATCCCAACATTCCACCTGCCGTGGCAATGGTGATCCTACGGTGCCTGGCGAAAGACCCGGCAGACCGCTTCAGTAGTGCGTCCGCCATGACTGCCTCATTGGCTGAAGCATTCAACGTGCCCGTTCCTGCGGATATGAGCCAGCCTTTACCTCCGCTGGATGTGATAGATGGCCCGACCTACCTTTCTCCGCTTGAGCCAACCTCGTTGCCTGCTCCAGGTTCCGGACAGTTTTCCCAACCGGTCCCACTCGCTAGCCCACAAATGTTGGCATCTGCAGGGAGCGGAGCAGGCAATCCGACTACGCCTGTTCTCACTACTCCTGGCGGCTCTTCCCCTGAAAGTGCAGGTCGATATCCACAGGTTTTGACACCTACACAGACTCCACCCAGTACGACCCCTGCAGTTGGGAGGCAGCAGAGAGGCTTGCGTATTGCATTGATTGCAGCGGTCATTCTCGTGCTGCTCGCCTCCGTTCTGGGTGGGCTCTACTGGTACACCCATAGCTCGCGTGGTGCCGTGACCGGCCAGAGCCAGCTCGTAGGGCATGTCTTCTTTGTCAGTAGTGGACAGGTTGATGAACACAGTAACCAGGGTATCAACGATCGATTAGTCATTGATCTGCAAAACATCTCTGGCCCTGCCCCTGGGAAAAGCTACTATGCCTGGCTGCAGGGTGATCGAGCCCAAACACTAGCAGCACCGATCTTGCTTGGGAAATTACCTGTCACGAACGGTGGAGTGCATTTTCTCTACCCTGGCGATATCCATCATACCAATCTTATCGCTATCACCAGCCGTTTTCTCATCACGGAAGAAGATGCAAATACAACACCGAGCATTCCTTCTCCCGATCAAAGTACCTGGCGCTACTTTGCCGAGTTACCCCAAACACCTGATACAATGGATATGATGCATGAAGGTGCGCTGCAGCACCTTCGTCACCTGCTCGCCGATGCGCCGGAACTCATGAGTGTAGGGTTGCCCGGGGGTCTGGATATCTGGCTCTTCAGAAATACGGAAAAGGTCTTCGAATGGTCCGGCAGCGCTAGAGACTTCTGGGAACGGCAAAATGTCGTTGGGATACGCGGCCAGGTGATACGTGTTCTGGACTACCTGGATGGTAAGACGTATGTCAACCAGGACGTCCCTGCTGGTACACCCAACATGGTCAATCCACGTATTGCCCCCATTGCCCTGCTTGAGTTTGATCAACAGAAACAGCAACCACCTGGCTTACTCTACCTCATCGGTATCCACCTTAGTGCCCTGCTCCAAGCCCCGGGCTTGAGGCAAGAAAACCATGCGCTTGCAGCCGAGATCGATCAGGAGATCAATAATGTGCTGAGAAGGTTACAGCAGGTGCACGTGGATGCAAAGCAGCTTATGGGGATGACCGATGCGCAATTGCTTTCTCAGAGTGCTCTCTCCACCCTTGACGATATGGAAACGACGGCGAGGTATGCGTTTATTGGCCAGGTCAATCCCGATACCAACCAAGTACAGGGAGGGGCGGTGCAGATCCACTACAATATCCAGGGTCTGGCCACGCTTGACGTTACGCCTTTTAAGGCATAAGTACAAAAACAGCTGGTAGACTGGAGCTTTTTTTGAAGAGCCTTGAAGTCTCATGGGGGTAGGCCTGCTATATAGTCGCGAATAAGAAGGACTGGAGCGTGTATCATCGTTACTTGAGATCGGAGTGCTGCATTGGCATGGCCTGTATTGGCTACTTGGAGCATCCGTTCAATAAAAACTTGCTTTCTAGAAGCGAAACGGATAGTATAATAATAAGTGATAAGGCTTTGACATCCCGCCTGCGTACGACACAGGAGATCGAGCAATGGTTCGACGGTGTGCATCCCATCATGGTCCTCGAAACTGATCAGCAACAGGTCATCGCGTTTGCGTCCACCAGCGTCTACCGCCCTCGCCCGTGCTACGCGGGCATTGCCGAGTTCTCGGTCTATGTTGAACGAGCATGGCGCGGGCGTGGCGCGGGTCGCCATGCTCTTGAAGGGCTCGTGCAGGAAGCGGAGAAAGCAGGCTTCTGGAAGTTGGTGTCGCGGGTATTTGTCGAGAATGCCGCCAGCCGCGCTCTGCTCTGCTCACACGGCTTTCGCGAAGTTGGCGTGTACGAAAAGCATGCACAACTGGATGGTGTGTGGCGTGACGTCGTCATTGTCGCGCGGCTCTTGCCAGCCAACCTGCTCTCAGGATGAGGCGGCCGTCCCATGCGGACTTCCATGTTTTCCGTTCACATCGCGCAGGTGCGTCCTTTTGGGGAGCCGTTCGTCTCCTGGTGTAGTGAACGAAAACAATGCAAGCTTGGATGCTGCTCGTGTAGAAGCGAACACCATCCAAGAAAAGATTTTGTGACAGCGAGTAAAAAATGGAAACGGACATGAAGACCAACCAATTGCCAGTCGCCATCATCGGCGATTACATCGGCATCGTGGCTGGCCCCACCAGCGCCTACGTCGTTTGGATGGATGCGCGCAATGCCACCCCCTGTCAGGCGGTTGATGACTATCGCAATGCCGTGTAAGCTGGCTCCAAGACTGCGGTTGCGCCCAACCCCGATAGCGCATACGCAACCAGCTTCGGCAACACCGATACCGAAGCGGCAATTATGAACTATTAATTTGAGCAAGTCGCCTGGTATCACAAGGCATGGGGATTGTTGGGATAGATTGACTGTTCAGACATCAGTTGTTCGCTCTGATGTCTGAACAGTGCCAGCGCTGATTTGATTTAACTTGTGCAGCCTGCGTACTAGCGATCCGAACATGTAGAAAGTCGAGCTCAGATCGTACCCAGGTTCTTTGACTCGTGGAAGCGAAGGAAACAGCAACTTTAGAGCTCTCATGAGATCGAAAAGAGAATTGGTGTCCACGTTTTTCCTCCATCAGTGGTCTTGAGTAGGAATGAGGAGGTGTTGCTTTGCCCGCCAATCGCCCAACCAGTGGTGCTAGAAACAAAGCTGAGATCAGTGATCTGCTTGAAGTTCGCGCCAGGAGATAGCTTTGTCCAGTGTTGGCCTCCGTCGCTGGTACTGTAGAGGACCATTCCATCGGTCACCCACCCATGCTGCATATCCACAAAGTCTATCGTGCCGAAGGCCGCAGGTAGGGGCATGGTACTCTTCCAGGTTGTCCCTCCATCGTGA
>WNFI01682837.1_pt1 | contig 10995 bp, 10 predicted proteins | sample 5400471 | NCBI WGS metagenome assembly WNFI01 (sample SAMN13153348, study PRJNA577476) | soil metagenome | isolation source: 100 cm saprolite on Douglas fir-dominated hillslope | place: USA:California | collected 2013-09-17 | reverse complement strand
GCTGAATTCACAAGATATGGTGGCAACACTTCCGTGTATCCATGCTCTTTGGTGTGCAGGTCAAGCATGAAGTTGGCTAGCGCGCGCTCCAGTTTTGCGCCCAGGTCCCAGTACACGGCAAAGCGCGCGCCGGAAAGTTTGGCCGCGCGCTCCATGTCGAGCACGCCCAACTCTTCGCCAAGTTCCCAGTGCGGTTTGGGAGTAAAGCCAAACTGCGGCGGGTTACCCCAGCGGCGGACTTCCACGTTGTCTGCCGCCGACTTGCCGACGGGCACCGACTCGTGCGGCATGTTGGGAATGCCGGCCAGCAGGGTCCGAAGTTCCTGGTCGATTTCCGCAGCCTGTTTTTCCAGCGCGTCACCCTGCTCGCGCAAGGCTTTGGTCTGCTCCACTTGAACACGCGCGTCCTGTCCGGATTTTTTTAGTTTGGCGATTTCTTCCGACGCGCGATTGCGTTGCGCCTTTAACGTCTCCGATTCGGTGATGAGCTTGCGGCGGCGCTCGTCCACGGCGCGAAACCCGCCGAGCACCTGAACCGGGTCCATGCCGCGATGGCGCAGCATCTCATCAATCTGCGGCAGGTTCTCCCGGACGTAAGCAAGATCGAACATGAATCTATTTAATTTAACAGAAAGGCTGAACGTGTATGAAGGCAAACCTTGCCGCTGATTGCGCTGATGCCGCTGATTTTAGAGGAATCTGTTTTGTGTTTGTGGCGTTCCGAGCATTTACTTGATCAGCGTTATCTGCGTCATCAGCGGTAAGGTTTTCATCTGGAGTCGCGGCTATAGCGATCCCTCGCTTTGCGTCGGGATTTCAGGGATTTTAGGAGAAAGCCTCTTCCCGGAAAAGAGATAGACCGCTGCAATCAGAGAAGCGGAGATGATTAGCGAAATCACAACATAGCGCGTCGGATGCCGCAAGACACGCAGGAACTGGCGCCCATAATGGGCCGCCACCATCGTCAGCAGCCCGTAACGCAAGGACCGGCCCAGCAGCACGGCGGCCAGGAATTTTTTTTGTCCCATGTAGAACGTGCCGGCCCCTACAAAAAACCACGCCGTAGGAAAAGGCGGCGGCGCAATGCAGGACACAAAGATAGCGCCGAAGCTCCGGTGATGAATGGCGTCGCCCACCTGCTGAAAGCGTTTGTGGCCGATCTTCTTCTCCATCCACGCTTCGCCCATCTTTTTTCCCATGCGATACATCAGCCAGGCGCCGATGATCGCTCCCAATGTGCTCATGAGCGCGTAGTAGTACCACAGACCGGGAGTGCGCGCAGACAGCCAGGCCGTGAATAAATCGAGACTGCCGAAGGTGGGAATGATCGAGCTATCCAGAATCGCCAGTGGTACCAAACCGATCCCGCCAACGTGCCGGAGCCACGTGAACGACGTCAAAGGCCGACGGACCGGCGCTGCGACAACCATCGAAAACCAGCGAGTGAAATCCATCATCTCTAATAGATTACCGGAATGCGCATAGGCGTGGACACCCCGCGGATGCCCGCGGACCGTTTACCTCTTTTATGCTCATGATAAAGATAAATATGAGAAATTGCCCGTGCCATAATTTTCAGCGGGACAATTTTAGTGCTTCCCATCCGCGCTCATCCGCGTAAATCGGCGGCAAGCTTGGCCTTGCTGTCGCTCATCTGTTTCCGCAATTTCCGCCACGCCCAGCGCGCCGGGAAGAATAGGATTGCCGCCCACAGCAGCAAACTGGGACCAACCGAAATCACGAACAGCAGTAGTCCGACAAGGCCATCGACCATGGCGCGATAGCCACTCACGGCTGCATTGCGGAATTGAGTACCGGTGGAATTCGGCACAACCTGAAGCTGCTCTTTATAAACTTCGGTGACGGTTGCGGTCAGCCACTTCGCTGTTGCGCGCGTTAGCCAGCCGCGCTTCCAGGTCCACGTAGCGTTGCGTGACTTCTTCCCCGCCCTGCGACTCGGCTTCCACGCGGCCCAGCGCTTTCAACTCCGCCAGCGTGCTCTCAAGCTGGCTGGCCGGAACGCGCAACACAGCATTCAGAGTTCGTGCCCCGCCTACCGGCGCCGTGACGTTCATTTGTCCAACGTAGCCGTTGTGGCGTTTGAGAGTGTCTTCCACGCCAGCGCGAGTCTTCTCAAAATCTTTAGTGGACAAAGTGATTTGCGCGGTGTGGATGATCATAGGGCCGGTGGGGACCGCGGGGGGTACATTGGATTCTTTGTAGCTTTCGTTGTTCTTCTCGAATTTTCCCAAAGATCCAACCCCCTTGCCCGCAAGGGGTCTCCCGTTGGAGTAGTCAGCTAGCGCTCCGTTCTTGTCCTCCGAATTTCCCTTGATTGCGTCTCCCAAACCATTTGTTGGCTCCAGGTTTTGCCGCAAGGTGCGCGTAAGTGCCTCAGTTCGTTGTTGAGCGGCCTCAGTCGCGTTATTTGCCGCCATCCGGCTCTTCAGCAGATTCGGAATCGAAACTGCAAACACCAACAGAGCGACTACCGCCACTCCGCCGGCCAGCATTATCCGCTGGCTAGTGAAAAAACCTCGCCATGCTGGCCCGTTGGACTCTCTCAACTCTCGCTTCATATCTCTCATGTGAAACTCAGCAGCAACAGCAGGCGTGATCCCGATCTCCGGCGCCTCAACCTCCCAAGCCATCAAGCCCTGCGAGACCCCGCGTAGACTTGCAGCCAGGCTGTGGCACTCGCGGCACTGCTCCAGATGTTCCGCTGCGAGGGCAGCGCGGTCTACGGAGAGTTCGCCGTCCAGATAGGCCATCAACTCTTCTGGTTCGATGAAATGATTTGCTTTGCTCATTGCCTGCCCTCATCTTCGTCCTCTGCTGGCCCGGCGTTTCTGTGGGCCGCCGTTCTCCGCAATTTCTCTTCCGGTTCCAGAAGACTCCTGAGTGCCATTCGCGCCCGGAACAGCCGTGAGCGGATGGTATTCACAGGAAGCCGCAGAAGCTCGGCGATTTCTGAGTAACTCAATTGCTCGTATTCGCGCAGCATCAGGACTTCGCGCTCTNNNNTGCAGCGCCGCGCTGCCCCGTTTCCGCCGCTCCGCCGCCACCAGCTTCAACGCGATGCCATACAGATACGTCCGCACCAGGGCCCGCGGCTCATAGCGCGCGACGGCCCGCACTACGGCGAGAAAAGTTTCCTGCGCCAGATCTTCGGCGCGCGCGGCATCGTGGTTGAGCCGCCTGCGGAAAAACCCGAAAAGCGGCCCACGGTAGCGCGCAAACAGTTCCTCGAACGCGGCGCGCGATCCGCGCTGGAATTCCAGCATCAAGGCTTCATCGCTGCTCATCATTTATTCCAGCGCTGCATCTCCGTCTGCCCTTCCGGAAGCTTCCTGGAGTCTCATGCATAACCTTGTAATGTCGCAAGTCGGGGAAAAGTTCCCGAAATTCTTTGCCACTGATGGCCACAGATAACACGGATCAAGACTTTCGCAGATCCGTGTCATCTGTGCTCATCAGTGGTAAGGTCCTTCCCGCAGCAGTTACACTAAAACTTGATGGCCACCGCGACCAAAAAAGCCTTTGTTCCACGCAAGCCTGACCTCAGCGTGAGCTTTGCCGGCATTACTTTTAAGAACCCGATTATTGCCGCGAGCGGAACGTTTGGCTATGGCGTGGAGTTTGAAGACATCGTATCGCTGGAAAAGCTGGGCGGCCTGGTGACCAAAGGACTGTCGCGCGAGCCGATGGTGGGCAATCCTCCTCCGCGGCTGTTTGAGACCGCGGCCGGCATGCTGAATTCCATTGGCTTGCAGAATGTAGGCGTGCAAGCATTTATCGACGAAAAGCTGCCTAAGCTGGCGGCCAAAAAGAACGTTGTGGTGATCTGTAATGTTTTCGGCTACACCCGCGAGGATTACGAAGCCACCATACGCATTTTGAATGAAGCCGAAGGCATTGCGGCTTATGAGTTGAACGTTTCCTGCCCGAACACCCGGCACGGAGGCCTGGCTTTTGGCAGTGACCGCGCGATTCTCGAAGACCTGGTAGCCAGTTGCAAAGGCGCGTCGCGCCGTCCGCTGATTGTGAAACTTTCGCCGAATGTCACCAGCATTCCCGCCATGGCCAAATCGGCGGAAAACGCCGGAGCGGACGCCATTTCCCTCGTCAACACTTTCGTCGCCATGGCCATTGACGCGGAAAAACGCAAGCCGCGGATTTCCAACATCACTGCCGGCCTGAGCGGCCCGGCCATCAAACCCATCGCACTGCGCATGGTCTATGAGGCCGCGCATGCCGTGGACATTCCCGTAATCGGTCTCGGCGGTATCACCACGGCAGAAGACGTGATCGAGTTCATGCTGGCCGGCGCCGCCGCTGTGGAAGTTGGCACGGCAAACTTCTGGGACCCCTGCGCCACGGAAAAAATTGTGGACGGAGTCAGGCGCTGGTGCGTGGAGCATCGAGTTGGGAAGATCACGGACTTGATTGGAGCGCTGGAAAGTTAGTCATCCCTAAAGCTTTTCTTTGCTGTATCAGCGCTTACGAGTGGTCGCTCTTCAGGAATTCCTGCGTGCCTTCCGGCAGGCGGTCGCGGATCTGGCTGGGCAGGCGGTCGTGGATTTTGCGGGCGTGGATACGGGCCACGTCGGCAACTACTACTGGCGCTGGCGTAGCTACCGCCACAATCAGCCAGACCACACTAAAGAAGAGACAGCCAGCCAAGGCAATGAGCTCGAGCACCAGCGCGTGGCGCGGCGAGTAGTGGCGGACTGCGCCAAACGCCACGAGAAACATTACGGCGGAGACGCTGGCCACGATCATGAGGCCAATATCGATGGTGCGGTGTACGAACTGGCGGGAGCGGAAGTGGGCGCATTCGGCGAGGTGCTGTTCGTAGTCGCCGCGGATTTCGGGCGCGAGGCTGGAAATATCGTACCGCCAGCCGGCAAGAATGTCGCCAACTACCTTGTCACTGCACAAGTTGCTCATGGACTCGCCCCAAAGGGCTTGTGCCCGCTATCTTCTCATTCCACGCAGAGTGGCTGCAATGGTTTGTCCTGATGGGCCAGGGTCACGGCACAGGACTCAAACAGGCTGCCTTGCAGGTCAAGGGCGTCTTGGGCCGCTTTCAGCGCAATATCCGGATGGTTATTGTGCTCCGAGAGATGCGCCAGGACCAGGAAGGCTGCACTGCCATCATAATCCTTCTGGAAGAACTCCGCGAGAGCGGAGTTGGAGAGATGCCCTACACGGCTCATGACCCGCTGCTTGACCATCCAGGGATATGGCCCGTTCCGCAGCATCTCGAGGTCATGGTTGGATTCGATCATCAGGCCATCGCAACCGCGCAGGTGGTCTTTCACGCTATAAGGAAGATAGCCCAGGTCGGTCACAATGCCGACTTTCACCCCGTCCGCCTTGAACGTGAAACCGCAGGGATCGGCGGCGTCATGCGGAATGGTGAACGGAGTTACCGTGATGTCGGCGATAGCGAAGCTGCGTCCGGCCTGGAAGTGCTCCCGGCGGTCGAGCCTGGCCGGATTGCCTTCCTTATCTTTGGGGACTCTGCGCCAGCTGTGGTACGTGGCTTCAGTCATGTAAATCGGAACTTGCAGTTTGCGCGCCAGTACTTGCAATCCGGCAACGTGGTCGGCGTGTTCGTGCGAGATCACAATCGCGGTAATCTGATGCGGATCTTCCCCCGCGGCTTTCATGCGTTTCAGCGTCTCTTTGCAGGAAAGCCCGGCATCGACCAGCACGCTGGCCTGGGAACTGGCAAGCAAAGTGCAATTGCCTTTGCTTCCACTCGCCAAAACTGTCATGCGCATCGACACTGAAATGCAGCATAGCGGGATTAGGTCTGCGGGGATAGTAGCAAGTTGGTTAACAGAGAGGATTTCCGGGGAATTTGCAGAGCGACGGTCTACGCTTCTTTGATTCCATCCATAAAAGCTTTGAGCTTCCTGGACCTTGAAGGATGGCGAAGTTTGCGCAGCGCTTTGGCTTCAATCTGCCGGATACGCTCACGCGTTACCGCAAACGATTGGCCAACTTCTTCCAGCGTGTGCTCGGAACCATCTTCCAGACCGAAACGCATCTTGATGACCCGCTCTTCGCGAGGCGTGAGGGTGCGCAGCACTTGCGACGTCTGGTCTTTCAGGTTCACGTTGATGACCGCTTCGGCCGGCGACACCATGGAGCGGTCCTCAATAAAGTCGCCAAGATGCGAATCTTCTTCTTCGCCAATCGGCGTCTCCAGAGAAATGGGCTCCTGCGCGATCTTCAGCACTTTGCGGACTTTGGCTACAGGGATGTCCATGCGCTTGGCGATTTCTTCGGAAGTAGGTTCGCGGCCGAGTTCCTGTACCAACTGGCGCGACGTCCTGATCAACTTATTGATGGTCTCGATCATGTGAACAGGAATACGGATGGTTCTCGCCTGATCAGCGATGGCGCGGGTAATGGCTTGCCGGATCCACCATGTGGCATACGTCGAAAACTTGTAACCGCGGCGGTATTCGAACTTGTCCACGGCTTTCATCAAACCGATGTTGCCTTCCTGGATCAAGTCCAGAAATTGCAGCCCGCGATTCGTGTACTTCTTGGCAATGGAAACCACCAGGCGCAAGTTGGCTTCGATAAGTTCGCGCTTGGCGGCTTCAGCGTCAACGTCGCCCTGAATGATTTCCCGCTGCGTGCGTTTCAGTTCGGGATAACTGACACCGGCTTCTTGCTCCAGCTTTTCGAGATCGACGCGGTGCTGGCGCTGCACCCGGCGAAATTCTTTTTTGGCGTCTTCGCTGCGGGTGCCTTCGATCTTTTTTTCGAGGTTATTGGCCTGACGGTCGAGCACCCGCATGGTGTCCGCGGTTTTGTACAGACGCTCAATCAGGCGCTTGCGCTCAGGGTTGGTGAACTTCAGCTTGCGAATGCCGGTGGACACCATGACCTGCGCGCGGCCCAGCGCCCAGCGGGAGCGACGGTGCTCTTTAGGTTTCTTTTTCTGCTGGATGGCCGCGAGCTTTTCCAGGTAGTGCTGGACTTTCTTGTAGTGCTTGCCGATGTCGTCGATCTGGCCGGTAAAGTCTTTCAGTCGCGCAATCACTATCTCGTCAGTGATTTCTTCTTCATCGAACGCGACCAGTTCTTTGATGGAGCGGACGCCTTTCTTCAGGTCGTCACCCAGTCCAAGAATTTCCCGGATGACAATCGGCGAGCGCGAGAGCGCTTTGAGCACGCGCAACTGGCCGCGCTCAATTCGCTTGGCGATTTCCACTTCGCCTTCGCGTGTGAGCAACGGGACAGTGCCCATTTCGCGCAGGTACATGCGCACCGGATCATTGGTTTTTTCGAGCGCGCCGGGCGTCAGGTCAAGTTCTACGTCTTCGCCTTCTTCAATTTCTTCGAATTTCTGTTCGGAAGGCAGGCCTTTGCTGGAATCCAGGACGTCAATGCCCTGCGTGCCAATCGTGGTAAGCAGATCGTCAAGATCGTCCGGCGAATGAACGTCGCCGGGGATGAGGTCGTTTACCTGGTCATAAGTCAGGTAACCTTTTTCTTTTCCCGCATCGATTAACTTTTTGATGTCTTCGAATTTATCGTCTAGAGCCAATCCGCAGTCCTCAATTTATGTGATTCCGTCAACATGCGGGCAGAACGCTTCTACACTTTGGAGGTAGCAGCGGGACTTAGGCTGGAAATCGCGCGCACGACCCGAATGTACTAAAGTCTAGCATGGCCATATCTAGGAATAAAAGAGCTGTGCGCCGCACTCGCCAGAGAATAAAGGAGATAAAAAACTGTCTGATGATTAGATGCTTTTGCTGAGATGGAAGTTACAGCGGCCGTGCTTCCTAGCTCTGCGTCCCCGCCAGCTTGCGGTCGAGCTCCAGCTTTTCCTGCTTGAGACGGACGAGAGCGGCCACGTCCTGGCGGCGTTCGGCTTCTACAATGCCGCTGATGATTTCCCGTTCGCGCTGTGCCAGCTGCGAACGGTGACGCAGCGCATCCACGGCTCCTTGTACCAGTTCGGAAGTGAGTGGTTCGTCTTCACGCATCACAATCTGCGCCAGAAGTGAGCGGTCCACATCACTCAACTGTAACTGCGTGTGCTCTGGCAATGGATCTCCCGCGTCCAGCAAAGCTTGCAGCAGAGATTCCGTCGCCAGGCCAATGTGAAGGTGCTCTGTATCTAAAGCGGAGAGTACGCTCCGGCGAAAATCTGACTCGTCCGCTGCCACGGAAGACAAAGCCCGCACCAATACTTTTTCTGACGGCGTGATATGGGACCCAGCGCTGGCGCGCACGCCTGTAGATGACCGCCGCGTTGCAGCCGTCTTAAACTCCTGCCGCAGCACGCCGGAATCAATTCCCAGTTTCTGGGCGATGTCATTTGTCAGGCTGTCGCGCACAATTCTGCTGGGTATGCGATGGATGTAGGGCAGCAGGAAATTCACCGCCTTCTGCTTCCCTTCCGGACTCTTCACCGGAAACATACGCAGCGTGCGCTCGATGAGGTAGTCAAAATAATTCATCGAGCCTTTCAGGGCCTTCGCATACGCCTCCGCACCCTGGCGGCGGATAAAAAGATCGGGATCAAATCCGCCTTCCAGCCGCAGGATTTTGATGTTGAATTCTTCTTCCACCAGCAGAGCAAGCGAACGATCAGTGGCCGCAGCGCCTGCCGTATCAGGATCAAAATTGACGACAATGTCTTTACCGAACCGCGCCAGCAAACGGACCTGGGTCTCAGTAAATGCGGTACCGGAGCTGGCAATTACGTTGTGAAAGCCGGCGGAGTAGACAGCAATGCAGTCCATCTGGCCTTCCACAATAATGCTGTACGTCAGCTTGCGGATTGCTTCTTTGGCTTTGTCCAGGTTGTAGAGCACGCGCGATTTGGAATAGATCGGCGTCTCCGGCGAGTTCAAATACTTCGGTCCGGCTTTTTCGTCTTTGGCCAGCGTGCGCCCCGTGAAGGCGATGACTTTGCCCGTTTCGTTGGCAATCGGGAAGGTAATCCGGTTGCGGAACTTGGAGTACATGCCTCCGGCTTCCGCTCCTTCTTTCCACGAGAACAATCCGGAAGCCCGCAGCAGCTCTTCGCTATAGTCGGACTTCAACCGGTCGCGCAGCACGAATCCGGAATCTGGCGCATACCCCAGACGAAACGTGCGAATCGTTTCTTCCTTCAAGCCGCGTGTCGCCAGATATTCGCGCGCATGCGCGGCTTCCGGTTTCTTGAGCTGGTCTTCAAAAAACACGCAAGCCCGCTCATGCATGTCGATCAGCTGGCCGCGCTGCCGGGCTTCCTGCGCTTCCGCCGGAGAACTGTATTCCGTTTTGGGCAGCGCCATCCCCAGCTTCTGCGCAACCAGGCGAACGGCCTCAGGAAAAGTAATGTTCTCCAGCTTCTGCACGAAACTGAAAACGTCGCCGGAAGCTCCGCAGCCAAAACAATGGTAGAACTGCCGCGTCGCGTGGACGGAAAATGACGGCGTCTTTTCCTGATGAAACGGACACAACCCGGAGAAATTCTGCGCCCCGGCCTTCTTCAATTTCACGTACTCGCCCACAATGCGGACAATGTCCGCCTGCTGCTTCACCGTGTACGCGAAATCACCGGGGTTGGCCATGAAAGAGCATTCTATTCTGACTGATTGTGGAAAAGCGCGCAGTAACTAAACCCTTACCGCTGATGACGCTGATTGCGCTGATTCTCACTGATCAAGCCATGCCGGTTGGCGCTGTAACGCCATAACGCCGACGCAGAGACGCGGCACTGCCGCGTCTGAGTTTTCGCGCGAGAACAAATCTTTGAGGTCGCGATTACCCAGGCGCATCTTCGCCGCCTGCTGCGATTCTTGAAGGTTAGAAAGTGAGACGTGGCAATGCCACGTCTCTACCCTGTAGTCGTTCCTGGTCCGCGGTCATCTGCGTTCATCCGGTACGTTCCTCCATCGGCCATAAGACTTTCGACAAATGCGGACTCCCGTTATAGGCTTATCGGTCATGAAAATTGAAACCAAGGCAATCCACGTTGGCCGCAAGCCGGAAGCGGGATCGCGCGACGTTACGCCCGCAATCCGTCTTTCCACCACTTTCCAAAAGGCTGACGACGGTTCCCTGCCCGGTGGATATCTTTATTCCCGTCCGAATAATCCCAACCGCGCGGCGCTTGAGGAAGCCCTGGCGTCTTTGGAAGAAGGCGCGGCAGCGCTGGCGTTTTCGTCAGGAAACGCGGCCACGGTGAGTTTGTTCCAGGCGCTTTCGCCGGGCGACCACGTGATTGCCGGGGACGATGTTTTCTACGGCACCGCGGTGTTGCTCAATCATCATTTGAGCAGGTGGGGACTCACGGCCAGCTACGTCGATATGCGCGATCTCGGCGCTCTGGAGCGCGCGCTCACGCCTGCGACCAAACTGATCTGGACGGAAACTCCGTCCAATCCCCTGCTGCACGTGACCGACCTGCGCGCAGTAGCGGCGATCGCCAAAAAAGCGGGCGCGCTGCTGGCTTGCGACAACACGTGGGCCACGCCGCTGCTGCAACAACCGTTCAAGCTGGGCGCGGACGTAGTGATGCACTCGGTGACAAAATATCTTTCCGGCCATAGTGACGTGCTCAGCGGGACGCTGATTTTCAAAGAGACCAATGCGCTGTTCGAACACGTGCGCGACATTCAGCATGAGGGCGGCGCCGTGCCTTCTCCGTTTGAATGCTGGCTCACGCTGCGCGGCTTGCAGACTTTTCCTTACCGCGTGCGGGCGCAGTCGCAAAGCGCGCAGCAGATCGCGGAATTTCTCAGCCGCCAGCCAAGGATTGAAGCCGTCCATTATCCCGGATTGCCCAGTCATCCTGGACACAAGATTGCGGCGTCACAGATGTCGAGCTTTGGCGGCATGATGTCCATCCAGGTCAAAGGCGGACAAGCGGAAGCGTTCAAGCAGGCGGCCAGGGTGAAATTGTTTACCCACGCCACCAGTCTGGGAGGCGCGCATAGCCTGATCGAACATCGCGCATCGGTTGAAGGC
>WNFI01323956.1_pt1 | contig 10996 bp, 9 predicted proteins | sample 5400471 | NCBI WGS metagenome assembly WNFI01 (sample SAMN13153348, study PRJNA577476) | soil metagenome | isolation source: 100 cm saprolite on Douglas fir-dominated hillslope | place: USA:California | collected 2013-09-17 | reverse complement strand
CCCTGAAATTTCATCGCCAGCCAGCGCTGCAGGGCGTCGCGCCGCGCATCACCGTGTATCATTAAAAATTCTACACCAACGAAAAAATTCTCTTTCGCCGCCTCATGCCGCAGCGCTACGCGATGCTCGTGGTCGCCTTGGTCGCCGCTGCTGACGCGTTCGCGCAGGTTCCTGCGGCGAAGGAGCCGATGACGGTCGATGCCGAGCGCATCGAAGGCGTCGGCGAGCTCGAGATCACCGCGCGCGGCGCCGCCGAGATCAGGCAGGACGAGCTCAATATTTTCGGCGAGACGCTGAAGTTCAACACGGAGCTGGGCTGGGTCGACGGCGACGGCGGCGTGCGGCTCAAGAGCGGCGTCGACCGCTTCTTCGGCCCGCGTCTGCGCTACAACCTGCTCGACGACACCGGCGTCTTCGAGCAGCCGCAGTTCCTCCTGCGGCGCGAGCTGCCGGCGCGCGGCAGCGCCGACAGCATGGAGTTCGTCGGCAAGGACAAGTACCGCTTCAAGAACGCGACCTTCACGACCTGCGAGCCCGGCAACGACGACTGGCAGCTCCAGGCGAAGGAGCTCTACCTCGACTACGAAGCCGAGGAAGGCCGCGCCGAGAGCCCGCGGCTGCGGTTCTTCGACACCACGATCCTCGCGGCGCCCTTCGTCACCTTTCCGCTGGAGAACCGGCGCAAGAGCGGCCTGCTGACGCCCTACTACTCGCATAGCAGCACGCGAGGCTTCGAGTCCGGTATTCCGTACTACTGGAACATCGCGCCGGAATACGACGCCACGATCACGCCGGCCTACATGACCAAGCGCGGCTCTTTCTTGAGGAATGAGGGCCGCTACCTCGGGCGCGAGTACAAGGGCGACCTGCGGCTGGAGTACATGCCCGAAGACGCCGAGATCAGGCGCGAGCGCCACGGGATATCGTGGGCGCACCAGCAGACTCCGCTGCCCGGGATGGGCCTCGTAGTCGACTTCAACCGAGTTTCCGACAACCGCTATTTCGTCGATCTCACAAGCCAGGTGCGCCAGTCCTCGATCGGCAACCTGCAGCAGGATGCCTATCTCACCTATGCCGGGAGCCTCGGGTACGCGCCCTACAGCGCGCAGGCGCGCGTGCAGCGCTTCCAGACGCTGCAAGACCCGCTCGCTCCGATTACACCGCCTTACCACCGGGTGCCGCAGCTCAACTTCACCACCGGCGTGAACGATATCGGCGGCGCGCTGGATTCCACCTTGCCGCTCGAATACGCGCGCTTTCTCCATTCCTTTCTGCAGCAGGGATCGCGCTTCTCGGCCAACCCGACGCTTGCCACCCCGGCGCTTTCGCCCGGAGGCTTTTTCACCCCGAAGGCGGGGCTGCACTATGTCGGCTACAACCTGGAAAACGTCCCCGCCGGAAGCTCTGGCAGGCCGGGCGTCGCGATTCCCTGGTTCAGCGTCGACAGCGGCCTGATCTTCGAGCGCGATGCCCGCATCTTCGGCGAGAACCTGACCCAGACGCTCGAGCCGCGCTTTTTCTACGTCAACATTCCCTACCGCAACCAGGACCCGATGCCGCTGTTCGACACCGCGCTCGCAGACTTCAACTTTCCGCAGCTGTTCACGGAAAACCGGTTCAACGGCGGCGACCGCTTCGGCGATGCCAATCAGCTCACCTCGGCGATCACCACGCGCTTCCTGCGCAGCGGCGGCCAGGAGGCGTTCCGCGCCACGATCGGGCAGCGCAACTATTTTCGCGACGAGCGCGTCGGCCTGACGCCGGACTCGCCGCTGCGCACCTATCACACGTCGGACTTGCTCGCCTCGCTGGGGGGGCGCCCGTTCCGCAGCTGGACCTTCGATACCACCACCGAATATAACCGCCGCGATGGGCGAGAGGAGAAGTTCTCGATGGCGGCCCGCTACTCGCCGGAGGCCGCCAAGGTGGTGAGCGCGAGCTACCGCTACAACCGCGAGGCCCTCAAGCAGGTGGACATTTCCGGCCAGTGGCCGGTGAGCCCCGGATGGTACGCGGTAGGGCGCTACAATTACTCGCTGCTGGACAAGCGGCTGGTGGATGGCCTGGGCGGCCTTGAGTACAACGCGGGCTGCTGGGTTTTCCGGGTCTTGTTCCAGCGCATCCAGGCGGCGGCGCAAGTGAGTTCGACGGCGTTTTTCTTCCAGCTGGAGTTTACCGGCGTCGGCCAGATCGGTAGCGACGAGATCATTACTTTGCTCAAGCGCAACGTGCCAGGCTACGCGATCACCAACCCGCGGGACCCGGCGTTCACGCCGCCGAGCGTGCGCAAGCCGCTGCCGTTCGAGCAGATTTACTAGGCATGGCGCCGTCCAGGGCATCTCTCTGCGTTTTCATCCTGCTCGCGCCGCTGCTGTCGCCGCTCGAAGCGCGGGCCCAGCGCGTCAGCTTGGTTGACCGCATCGTCGCGGTCGTCAACAAGGAAGTGATCACGCTTTCCGAGCTGAACGAGGCAATGGGGGCGGCCACGCGCCAGCTTCGCCGGCAGGGAACCCAGGCGCCGCCGCGGGAGGTGCTCGAGCGCCAGATGCTCGAGCGGCTGATCCTGGACAAGGCGCAGCTGCAGATGGCGAAGGAGACCGGAATACGCGTCGAGGAGACGCAGGTCGACCGCGCCGTGCAGCGCGTCGCGGAGCAGAACAAGCTGACGCTGGCGGATTTCCGTGCCGCGCTCGAGCGCGACGGCATTCCGTTCGATGCCTTCCGCTCGGACCTGCGTGACCAGATCGTCCTGACGCGGCTGCGCGAGCGCGAAGTGGACGACAAGATCCAGGTGAGCGACACGGAGATCGATCTCTTTCTCCAGGAGACCAGCGCGCAGAGCGCCGAGCGGGCGGAATACAACCTCGCCCACATCCTGGTGCGCGTGCCCGAGCAGGCGACTCCCGAGCGCATCGAGGCGGCGCGCGCCAAGGCCGAGAAGGCGCGCGCCGAGGCTGGGAGCGGTGATTTCGGCGCGATCGCGGCGAGCTACTCCGACGCGCCCGACGCCTTGCAAGGCGGCGCCCTCGGCTGGCGGTCCGCGGACCGCCTGCCGGAGCTGTTCGCCGTCGCGGTGGCGAAGTTGGGCTCCGGCCAGGTGAGCGAGGTGCTGAAGAGCTCGGCGGGATTCCACGTGCTGAAACTGCTCGAGCGGCGCGGCGCCCCGGCGCCCAACGTGCCGATCGTCCAGACCCGCATCCGCCACATCCTCATCCGCACCAGCGAAACGATGTCCGAGGCCGAGGCGCGCCGCCGCCTGCTCGGGCTTCGCGAGCGAATCGCCTCGGGCGCGGATTTCGCTGCGCTCGCGCGCGCCAATTCCGACGACTCCACCGCGGCCCGCGGCGGCGACCTCGACTGGATCTACCCGGGCGACACGGTGCCGGAGTTCGAGCGTGCCTTCCAGGAGTTGAAACCCGGCGAAATCAGCCAGCCTGTAAAGACCCCTTTCGGCTATCACCTGATCCAGGTGCTGGAACGCCGTTCGGCTGACATGAGTCCAGAACGGCGACGGCTCCAGGCGCGGCAGGTGCTGCGCGAGCGCAAGTCCGACGAGGCCTTCCAGCAGTGGCTGCGCCAGCTGCGCGACCAGGCGTACGTGGAGTTGCGCTTGGAGGAGCGATAGGAATTTCCTCCACTATTGCGGTGACCTCGGGTGAGCCCGCAGGGATCGGCCCGGAGATCTGCGCCCTGCTTGCAAAGGAGTCCTTTTCGGCGCGCATCGTGGTCATCGGCGACCGCGGCATCCTGCCCGGCTGTCCGAACGTCGAACACGTTCCACTGGAGCGGCCGCGCGTTCCCGGCAAGCTCGATCCGGCCAACAGCCGCTATGTTTTGCGGCTCCTCGACCGCGCGGTGCGGGGCTGCCTCGCAGGAGAGTTCGATGCGATGGTGACCGCGCCGGTCCAGAAAAGCGTGATCAACGATGCCGGGATCGCGTTCACCGGCCATACCGAGTACCTGGCCGAGCAAGGCAAGGCCGAGCACGTCGTCATGATGCTTGTCGGCGGCGGCTTGCGCGTCGCCCTCGCTACGACCCATTTGCCGTTGGCACAGGTTCCCAGGGCCATCACAACAGACGGTCTTCTGCGCACCCTGCGAGTGCTCGACCGGGATTTGAAGCAGCGCTTCAAGATAAGACAACCACGCATCCTCGTCGCGGGCCTTAATCCCCACAGCGGCGAATCCGGATACCTTGGCACCGAAGATGCCGAGATCATCGCTCCCGCAATTCAAAAGGCGATTTCTCTAGGGCTTAAGGCAAGCGGTCCGATCCCGGCGGACACGCTGTTCGTGCCCGAGCGCCTGCGGCACGCCGATTGCGTGCTCGCGATGTACCACGACCAGGGATTGCCGGTCCTCAAGTACGCGAGCTTCGGGCGCGGCGTGAACGTCACGCTCGGCCTGCCGTTCGTGCGCACCTCGGCCGATCACGGCACCGCGCTGGATATCGCCGGCAGCGGAAAAGCCGACCCGCGCAGCCTTACCGAGGCAGTGAAGCTTGCGATCGAACTTGCATCCGCCTCGTAAGAGGTTTGGACAGCACTTTCTCCACGAGCGCCACGTGGTCGAGCGCTTAGTGAAGGAGATCAACCCCGGGAAAAAAGACTTCATCGTGGAAATCGGGCCGGGGGAGGGCGCGCTGACCTCGCCCCTGCTCGAATCGCTCGGCGCGCTTCAGGTCATAGAGATCGATCGCGATCTCGCTTCCCGGCTTGAAAATCAATACTCGGGGAAAAAACTGACGGTGCATTGCGTGGATGCTCTGGAGTTCGACTTCGCGGCGTTCCCATCGGGCATGCGTATCGTCGGAAACCTGCCTTACAACATCTCGACGCCGCTGCTGTTCCATCTCGCCGGCTACGCCGCTCGGGTGCGCGACATGCATTTCATGCTGCAGCGGGAGGTGGTGGAACGCATGGTGGCTGCGCCCTCGACTGCAGCCTATGGCCGCCTTTCCGTCAGCCTGCAGGCGCGTTTTCGGATGAAGAAGCTGTTCAACGTGGCGAAGGGCGCGTTCCGCCCGCCGCCGAAAGTGGAATCGGCCGTGGTGCGCCTCGAGCCGCTCGCGGAGATCCTCGAGATCGATGAAGACCTGCTGCGAAGGGCGTTCTCCGCGCGCCGCAAAACGTTGAAGAATGCGTTGCCCGAGGTGGACTTCGCAAAGCTTGGAATCGACCCGAGACTCAGGCCGGAAAACCTTTCTCCCGAGGACTACGCCCGAATCAGCGCTTGTGTTCGATGAACTCTATTTTGTAGCCGTCGGGGTCTTCGACAAAGGCGATCACCGTCGTGCCGCCTTTCACCGGTCCTGGCTCGCGCGTCACCTTCCCGCCTTTGCTTTTGACTTTTTCACAGGTAATTTTCACGTCCGGCACTTCGATCGCGACATGGCCGAAGCCGCCGCCGAGGTCGTAGCGCCCGACGCCGTAGTTATAGGTCAGTTCGAGCACTGAAGCCCTGTCCTCGGTGTCGTAGCCGACGAAGGCGAGGGAGTATTTCTGCTCGGGCCGGTCGGTGGTGCGCAGCAGCTTCATACCGAGCACCTCGGTGTAGAACTTGACGGAGCGGTCTAAGTCGCCGACGCGCAGCATGGTGTGGAGAAGTCTCATCGCGATCTCCTGATAATCGACCAGTTGTCGAACAGGCTCAGTTGCCGGGGCACAGGGCTTTTTGCTGCTCTTCGATCCATGCTTCGGCGAGCCGGTTGATCGTCTTCGGGTTGCGGTTGGTGGCTTCGATGATCGGACCGATGCGCACTGTGACCGTGCCCGGGCGTTTCAAAAATGCGTTGCGCGGCCAGAACAGGCCCGCGTTGTGCGCCACCGGAACGACGGGCGCGCCGCTCTCTGCCGCAAGCCAGGCGCCGCCGATCTGGTAGTCGCGGCGCTCGCCCGGCGCGACCCGCGTGCCTTCCGGGAACACCACCACCCAGAAGCCCTGCTCGAGGCGCTCGCGGCCGCGGCGCGCGATGCTGCGCAGCGCGGCGACGCCGCGCCCCCGGTCGATCGCGATCGGGCTCATCAGGGCGAGCCCCCAGCCGAAGAACGGAATCCAGAGCAGCTCGCGTTTCAGCACGTGGACCTGCGGCGGGAAGATCATCTGGAATGCCATCGTTTCCCAGGCCGATTGGTGCTTGGCGAGGATGACCGAGGGAGTTGTCGGCAGATGCTCGCGCCCTTCGATCCGCCAATCTATTCCCAGGATTGTCCTTGAAAGAAAAATTACCGCCAGAGACCATCCCGAAATGACGCGGTAGCGCGCCATGCGCGGCAGCGGGAACGTGGCGAGCGCGATCAGCGCGTACGGCGGCGTGATCAGGATGAGCGCAAGCGCAAACAACGCCGAGCGCGCGGCGTTCATCGCACGCATGCCATCCTCATGGCGCGAGCTTCCGGGCGAACGCGGCGAGGTCCGGGTGCACCTCGGTGCCGGGCGGGAGCTTCCCCTCGTCGAAGGTCTCGCGGCCCTTCCCGGTGAGCACCAGCACCGGCCGCGCTCCCGCCGCCGCCGCCGCTTCCACGTCGCGCTGCGCGTCGCCCACCATGTAGACGTCTGAAAGCGAGACATTGAAGCGCCTCGCGATCTCGAGCAGCATGCCCGGCTTCGGCTTTCGGCAATCGCAAGCCGAGTCGGCGGCGTGCGGGCAGAAGAAGAAGGCATCGATGCGGCCGCCGGCTTGCGCCGCCGCCCGCTGCACCGCATCGTGGATCGCGATCAGCGTCGCCGTGTTGAACAGGCCGCGCGCGATGCCCGACTGGTTGGTCGCTACCACCACGCGATAGCCTGCCTGGGTGAGCCGCGCGATCGCCTCGAGGCTGCCGTCGATCGGGCGCCATTCGGCGATCGACTTGATGTACGCGTCGCTGTCCTCGTTTATGGTGCCGTCGCGATCCAGGATGACGAGCTTCATCTCGCGAGTTTGGAGATGTCGGCAACGCGATTCATCAGCATCCCGAGTTGTTGAAGTAGACCCGCCCGATTAGCACGCAGTTTCTCATCATCGACCATTACCATGACCTTCTCGAAGAATCGGTCGACATCAGACTTTATTCCAGCCAAGAGTCTCAAATTCCCTTCATAGTCCTCCGCTTCAAAGTGCTTGTCTGCGACGGGTGTGAGTCGATCAAGAGCGTCCATCAGCGCGATCTCGGCCGGCTCTATCATTAATGTGCGTTGCGGTGGACCAAACGCGAAACCGATCTCCTCGTTTTTCTTAATAATGTTCAACACACGCTTATTTGCAGCAGCGAGGTCCGCCGCTTCGGGGAGTGCGGCGAACTCCTTCACGGCCTTCAAACGGCCACGGGCTTGATAGAGCAGTCCGTTAAGTTGTGCCACTACAGCTTCGACCTGCAGTGTGTCGTAACCCATTTCTCTCAAGTAATTTTTGAGTCGGTCATTTATAAATCTCCTAACGAGGTTCGGAGAACTTCGCACGAAACCTTTGGGAAAGCCGTTCTCCGCAAGCCGGACCAACTCGTACAGATCAAGGCGCAACGGCGTTTCGACGAGAATGCGAATGACGCCTAGCGCTTGGCGTCGAAGCGCAAATGGATCCTTTTCGCCAGTTGGAGCACCGCCAACCTCGAACAGCCCGATCAAACTATCTAACTTGTCGGCTATCGCGACTGAACAAGCTACGAGACCCTGTGGCAATCGATCGCCGGAAAAGCGTGGTCGGTAGTGCGACTCAAGAGCGTTTGCGACGATCTCATCCTCGCCGTCATTTAACGCGTAGTATCGACCCATGAATCCCTGCAGCTCGGGAAATTCGCCCACCATTTCCGTGAGCAGATCTGCCTTTGATAGCAGGGCGGCGCGTTCCGAAAGCTCTACGTTTGCTTGTAGTTGTCGGGCAATTGCCGTAGCTAGAAGCGCTATTCTCCGGGTCCGCTCTTGTTGGCTACCGAGCTTGTTGTGGAATACAACTCTCGCGAGATTGGGGACGCGGTCCTCAAGACGTGACTTCCTGTCTTGTTCGTAGAAGAAGTGTGCATCCGCTAGACGGGGGCGCAGTACTCGCTCATTGCCGGTCACAATGTTGTGCGCAATGCTCGCCTTCTCTTTGCCCGCTAGCGATTCGTCGTTATTGGCAATAACCACAAAGTAAGGTTGAAGCTGCGCAGAAGTATCGAAGACGGGAAAGTATTTCTGATTCTTCTTCATCGTGAGTGCCAAGCACTCAATCGGGAGCTCCAGGAAACGCTCATCGAAGCGTCCCCAATACGCTCGTGGCCACTCGACAAGGGCGGTAACCTCGTCAAGCAACGGCGATCGGCCGCTGCAATACAAAGCGCGTTCGACCAATTCGAAATTAATGGTCGACGGAAACATATGTGCCGGTTGTTCGATACGTTCCGTGTCAATTACGAAAGGTCGAATTCCCACTGGCACGCGCCCTCCGGGACGAGCCCCAACATGTCTTGCCAATTCCAGTTCTGCGCGTTTTAGTTCTGCTTTGATCATCGTGCGACGCAAATCAACACGTGGCTCAACTTTGCCCGACTTGCGTAACGTCTGTTCGTATGAATCGGCATCTTTAATCGAGATTGGCCCAGCGGACAGAACCCGATGCCCTTCTGTTGTCCTGCCTGCCTCCAGCCCAAGGGCGTCAACCGGAACTATTTCCTTTCCGTATAAGGCGACGAGCCCGTGCACTGGGCGCACAAACTCAACTGTCTCCATTACGTTCCGGAGAATTTGGTACTGCATTTTTTTCGGAGTGGGCAACTTAGCGAGAGCATCTTCTAGCGCTAGTTGCAAGCCACTCACTAGAGGAATCCCTCGAACCATTACTTTTAGGAAGGCGAACTCGCGGCCTTCTTCGACTCTGCGTTCGACGTCCTGAATGCGCCCGGCTTCCTTTTCCAGACGCTTTACTAGCGCGGGTGTCGCAGCTCCCTCTGCGCTAAACGCAACATTCGTCGGCATCAGCCTCTTTACATCGACATAGTCTTTCGCTCTTTTGTTGACATTCGTGATCCTTGCTGCCAGTCGTCTCGGAGTAGCAAAGAAAGATGCGGTAGCAGTCGAATCTACTAGGCCGCGCCTACCAAGGCCTAGAAGCAATTGCTCCGCAAAAGCGCCCCCCAATCTCGAAAGCGCCAAGGGCGGCAACTCTTCGCTAAGTAGTTCGACAAGCAGCGTGCTAGTCACAGTTGACCTGCTGAGACCCTATGAAGTAAGCGCCTTAGCGACTCGAAGTACTTGCACTTCATCACGCTCGGTCGCGGCTAAGATTTCTAAGTCCGCCTCTTTAGCAATAGGAAAGCCCAGACGCTTGCGCGCTTGGTAATACTCTTTTGCCACACTGAGTGCCAGCGCGCGCACGCGGCCGATGTAGGCTGTTCGCTCTGTGACGGAGATGGCGCCGCGCGCGTCGAGCAGGTTGAAGGTGTGCGAGGATTTCAGGACCATCTCGTACGCCGGCAGCACGCACTGCGCGTCGATCAGGCGCTTCGCCTCCGACTCGAACTCGCTGAAGTGCCGGAACAGCATTTCGCTGTTGGATAGCTCGAAGTTGTAGCGCGACTGCTCCACCTCGTTCTGGTGATAGACGTCGCCGTACAAGATGGGAGTCGACGCCCTCGTCTCCGCGCCATCCACCCACACGAGATCGAAGATGCTTTCCTTGTCCTGCAGATACATCGCAAGGCGCTCTATTCCATACGTGATCTCGCCGAGCACCGGCTTGCAGGCGAGGCCGCCCACTTCCTGGAAATACGTGAACTGGGTGATTTCCATGCCGTCGAGCCAGACTTCCCAGCCCAGCCCCCAGGCGCCGAGGGTGGGCGACTCCCAATCGTCCTCGACGAAGCGGATATCGTGCTCCCTCGGCTTGATGCCCAGATGTTCCAGGGACTTCAGGTAAAGATCCTGAATATCGGAGGGAGAGGGCTTCAATACCACCTGGTATTGGTAGTAATGCTGCAGCCGGTTCGGATTCTCGCCGTAGCGCCCGTCCTTCGGCCGGCGCGATGGCTGGACGTAAGCCGCCTTCCAAGGCTCGGGCCCGATGGCGCGCAGGAAAGTCGCGGTATGGAAGGTGCCGGCGCCGACTTCCATGTCGTAAGGCTGGAGCAGCGCGCAGCCTTGGCGGTCCCAGAAAACGTTGAGCTGGAGGATCAGCTGCTGGAAGGTCAGCACGCGCGAATTTTAGCGGCTGTACCCGAGTCGTGCGCTTGCTACGCCGACGATCAGGACCAGTAGAGAGAGAAAAATGATCGGCCAGTCGCCGACGAGCGCGAACGGCGTCGCGCCGGCGTAGCCTTGCGCCGCGATCTCCAGGCGGCCCTCGGCGTACTGCGGCAGCCGTGCGAGCACCCGGCCGTCGCGGTCGATCGCGGCAGTGATTCCGGTGTTGGTCGCGGTGAGATACATGCGCCCGGTCTCGATGGCGCGCAGCCGCGCTATCTGCAGGTGCTGGGCGGGCGCGAGCGAGTCGCCGAACCAGGCGACGTTGGATACGTTGGCCAGCAGCGTCGCCTGCGGCAGGCGGCGCGCGATCTCGTCGCCGAAGGCGTCTTCGTAGCAGATGTTGACGGCGACGCTCTGGCCGGCCACGGCGAGCGGCGGCTGCTCGCGCGCGCCGCGCGAGAAGTCCGACAGCGGAATCTCCAGGATGTGCAGCACCCAGCCGAACGCCGGCGGCACGAATTCGCCGAACGGCACGAGATGGGTCTTGTGATAGATCTGCCTTTGCGAGGTGCCGAGGCTCAGGACGCTGTTGTAGTACTCGCGCGGCGCGGCGCGATAGGGAACGCCGAGCAGCAAATCGCCGCCGTTGCGCCTGGCCGCCTCCTCGAGGCGCGCCAAGTAACCCGGATCGATGAGATCGAGCGGGCGTGGCACCGCGGTCTCGGGAAGCACGATGAGCCTGGCTCGCGTCTCCTCGGCGAGGCGCGCGTAGGTGTCGAGGATGCGCGCATAGCGCTCCGGCCGGAACTTCAGGTCCTGCGCGATGTTCCCCTGCAGCAGCGCGACGGAAACCGGC
>WNFI01323845.1_pt1 | contig 10996 bp, 9 predicted proteins | sample 5400471 | NCBI WGS metagenome assembly WNFI01 (sample SAMN13153348, study PRJNA577476) | soil metagenome | isolation source: 100 cm saprolite on Douglas fir-dominated hillslope | place: USA:California | collected 2013-09-17 | reverse complement strand
CGCTATTTTCAAGATAATGAATGTAATCGGATGATCGCGCGAAGGGATTCACGGGCACGGCTACCGCGCCGATTTTTGCGGCGCCAAAAAACGCGGCCATAAACTCCGCTGAATCCGGCAGCACAATCAGAACGCGATCGCCCCGGGAAACACCCTGCGCGCGCAGCGCATTCCCCACGCGATTGGTGAGCGCGGCCAGTTCGCCATAGGTTACTTCGCGCGGTTCGCCAACGATGGCGGGGCGCCCGGGGTGCAGAGCGGCCGGCGCATCCACGAAGTGCCCGGCAATATTCAACTTCTCTGGATTCTCACCTTGCGGGAATTCATTTATGGAAGCGGCCATCGTTCCCGATTCGAAACGAACCCGGGGCTATTGAGCCGCGGGAGTCGCGCCTGTGATTCGAACTCTGTACCACGCCGTGCCCGCCGGGTAGAGCGCGTCATTGATTTCGGAATTTTTCTGTTCGCCGGGGCCGATCGTTGCCGGGATAGTGCCTTTGTTGATCAGAATTGCGTTATTGTCGGCGCCGACATAGGTGGTTTCATACGCGATCTTGCTGTAGCTGTATACCGAGGATTTGTTCTCGATGGCCACGAGCCAGACGGCCATCGTGCCGTTGCGATCCTTGTTCATCGTTGCGCGCTGGATCTTCAAATCGTGGACAGGATCGGCGTTCCCCTTGGCCACAGCGGGCGCGCTGGCTGCAGATGCTTGCTTAATTGCGATGCCCCTGGACCTGATAAAGAAATACGCCCCAACCGCAACCACGGCGACAGCCACCGCGATGCCGATCCACAGTCCCATCGAACCTTTTTCCTTGATTTCTTCAGGCGTCTCAAACATGAATTCCTCCGACTCGCTGAGCCCGCGACACTTCTGCAAGAGATCCCCGATTGCATCCAACGAAAAAGATAAGTTGCCACCAAGTGAAATTCGCGATTGTGCCCGGGAAAGGTTCGGCACTTTTCAATGCCGGAACCGCCATAGAGATAACACTGAAGGCGCGAGAAGTCCATCGCTGAGAAGGGATTCTGCCGTTCCGAGAGTTGAGCCTTGTTTCGCGGTTTTTCGCCGCGTTCTCGCTACGAAGCGATTCTCAAGTCAGCGCCGGAACTCCGTAATTCACTCTTCTCCGATATCTTCTCTCCACACTTCCGGGTGCTCCGCCACATATTTGGCAAGCATCTGCACGCATTCGCCGGAATGGGCGTCGAACACTTCCGTGCCGTTCTCACGTAACCAATCGATGCCGCCTCGGAAATTCACGGACTCGCCGACCACTACGGTGCCAATGCCAAACTGGCGGATCAGGCCGCTGCAATACCAGCACGGCGCAAGCGTTGTAACCATGATTTTGTCGCGGTAAGTACGCTGCCGGCCCGCTTTTCGAAAAGCATCGGTTTCGCCGTGTGCGGAAGGATCGCCATCCTGCACTCTGCGGTTGTGGCCGGTTCCCAGCAGTTTTCCATTATGTTCGAATAGCGCCGCTCCGATGGGAATTCCTCCTTCCCGGAGCCCAATACGCGCTTCTTCCACAGCTGTCTTCAGCATGGCGAGGTATTTCTCTCGATCCCTTTCTGCGTCCGTGCCCATTTTTCCCCCGCTCCTGACTTCCCTGCCTCGTCACTTCATTTCGCAGCGCTTGCCATCGGAAAGATCCAGCTCAAGAGAAGATGGGTCGGCCAATAAACAAGCGCGACTGCTCCAACAAAAATCACGGCGAGGTGCACGGGAGCAGGTCCCCAGGAGCGATGAAAGAGAGGATCTTGATACACATAGTTCATATTGAATCCCGAAGGCAAGAACCGCGAGGCGACGAAAAGCCCCGCCGCTATCGCTGCCTGCAACGCCAGAGCGCGGCGGTCGTATCCTATTTTGCGCATGGCCCAGAGCAGCGCCACGGGAAGACCGATGTGAAAGGTCGAAAGCAGCCGCACCCAAATCGGCACGCGTGTATCCCACATGTACTCCGTTCCGCCGACCAGAAATCGTCCTGTTACGAGCCGCCATGCAATGTCGATGGACCAAAAGAGCCCCGCCGCCAGCGAGCTGACCGCCTGGCTGGAAATCAACAAGGAACTTCCCCACCACAATCCCGCGCATCCGAGGATCACGGCGACGTCACACAAATGCAGAAGATTCGCCCACCCCCATACGCGCATGTAGGCGGGAAGCCACACCACCATCCACACCAACGCGACCCATCGCAAAACTGGAAACGCGGCCGTGCCAGTGGTCATGCGTCTTCTCCGCTTGAGGTTTCCAATGCGGCACAGCCTACCACAGGCGGTTGCTCTTGCATGCAGCGCGTCGTCTCCCGCTATTCGAGGCGAGCGAGCGCTGGAACAATTGCGGCAGGCAACACATTGGAGCTTGCGGCAGGGGGCGCGACGGCAGGTGCGAGGACTGGGGCTCGCGAAAAAAAGACAACGATGACCCGGCTGAAGCCGCGTCCCGCAAAATCGATTTAGGAGCTTGACTCCTCCTCTACCCGGTAGTATATCGGGGGCATCTTTGGATGGGCCGCCTGCGACTGCGGACGGGAATGGAAACTAGGACCAGGGTGGTGTCATGAGAAGAAATTCCTTAGCACTATATGTGTTGGTGTCTCTGTGTGTTTGCGCAGCGATTGCTTCCGCACAGGAAATCACCGGGCAGATTCGTGGGATTGTGACTGACGCATCCGGGGCGGTAATTGCGAAGGCCACGGTTACGATTACGAACGTGGATCGCAACCAGGTTCTTCGCGCCTTGGAGACAAACTCGGCAGGAGAGTACGTGGCTCCGTTTCTGCCCGTTGGCCGCTACTCGGTTGCCGTGGAAATCAAGGGATTCAAGAAGTTCGTCAAGAACGATGTCGAACTCAATGTCAGCGACCGGCTGACGGTTGACGCCGCTCTTCAGACCGGCGCGGTGACGGAAACCGTCTCCGTAGAATCTGAACCGCTTCAGGTCAATCTCCAGAATGTGGCCGTGGAAGGCCTCATCAGCGGTACGCAAGTTCGCGAACTGCCGTTGAATAACCGCAATTATGAGCAGCTTGTCACTCTGCAGCCTGGTGTAACCAGCAACGCCGCGGATCAGGTATATGTCGGCACTACCAACCCTCAGGGTGCAGTGAACATCGTCAGCTTCTCGATCGATGGAAATCGACAGAGCCAGAACAATTGGACCATAGACGGCGCGGACAACGTGGACCATGGCTCAAACATTACCCTGCTCGTGTATCCCAGTGTGGATGCTATCGCAGAGTTCAAGGTCGAACGAAGCAACTATTCGCCGGAATTCGGCCGCTCGGCCTCCGGCCAGATCAATGTTGTCACCCGTTCCGGCGCTTCCAATTTCCACGGGGGGCTCTACGAATTCTTTCGAAACGATGTGTTCAACGCGAACAGTTTCATCAACAACGCGAAGGGCAACGCGCGCCCCGTTCTTCGCTACAATGATTTCGGAGGGACCATCGGTGGGCCTTTCTTTATTCCCGGAGTCTACAACACAAATAAAGAAAAGACCTTTTTCTTCTTCTCAGAGGAAGTTCGCCGCGTGACCACTCCCGTGACGCAGACCTCAGTTACCGCGACGGCGCAGGAACGTCAGGGCATTTTCCAGGCGCCTGTCTGCATCGCCGTGAACGCTTCGGGAAAATGCACAGCCACCGGAACGCAGATCTCCAGTGTGAATTTTAACCCGGTCTCTGCCGCTTACCTCAAGGATGTCTTCGCCAATATGCCCATCCCGCCTGCCTCCGACGGGGTCCTGGTTTCCGTGTTTCCTGGGGTATTCAACTACCGCGAAGAATTAGTGCGCGCGGACCACGTCATCAACAGAAAGGTTTCCTTGATGGGCCGCCTCGTTTACGACCATATCCCGACGAGGGAGCCCTTCGGGCTCTTCGGACCTCAAAGCAAGGTGCCGGGTGTGGCCAGCAACGCCACCAATTCTCCAGGGCACCAGTGGATGGGCCGAGTCACCTGGCAGATCGCGCCCAGTGTTTTCAACGAGACCGGCTACGCCTATTCCTATGGCGCGATCGTCAGCGATCCCACCGGCTCACTTGCTAGAAGCAAGTCTACCGACGTGGCCAGCACGATCAAGCTTCCCTACGCGGCGCAACTCAACCGGATCCCCAACTTGCTTTTCGATGATGGACTCGACAATCTTGCGGGCTTTGGCGAATACCGCGACTATAACCGCAACCACAACGTCTTTGATAACCTGAGCTGGACCCGTGGTCGACATGCGCTGAAATTCGGCTTTGGCTTCCATCACTACCAAAAGAAAGAGAACGCCGCCGGCGACAACGCCGGTAACCTCGAGTTCGACAGCACGAATTTGCCCGCCGGAGGGATCGCCCGCGAGCAGGACTTCGCCAATTTCCTCATTGGGTTTGTTTCCTCGAACTTCAGCCAGTCTCCCACCGACATAACCGCCGATACGCGCCAAAATCTTTGGGAATTCTATGGCCAGGATGAATTCCGCATGGCTTCCAACCTGTCCATCACCTTCGGTCTCCGGTATTCCTTGTTCAGGACACCGTATGACGGGGCGAATAAGTTGACTACCTTCGACCCGTCTGTCTACGGCGCGGCAAAAGCGCCCACGCTTACGGCGTCAGGCAGGCTTGTTCTTGGCACGGGGGACCTTTTAAACGGAATCATCATTGGTGGGGTCAATTCTCCCTATGGCGATAACATCACGCGCCAGAACAACAAGAACTTTGCTCCGCGCCTGGGCGTAGCTTGGGATCCCTTTAAGAAAGGGAAAACTTCGGTCCGCGCTGGCTACGGCATATTTTACGACTCGGTGGCTGCTGGGCTGATCGAAGACAACGTCTTCAATAACCCGCCTTTCCTTGGCAGCGCCAATTTCGGTGGCGGCGTATTTCTTTCCAATCTCAGTTCACTGGCCGCCTCCGCCAGCACCATCCCGCCCTCGCTCTGGACCACGGACCCCCGTTGGCACACTCCCTACTCCCAGCAATGGAACCTCGATGTCCAGCAGAGCGTGGGCCGTGGCTGGCTCTTCGATGTCGGCTATGTGGGCAACAAGGGAACTCATCTGGTTGGTGTCATTGATATCAACCAAGCTGCTCCGGGAGCGGCCCTCGCGGCGGGAATCGTTGTGCCAGGCCAGATTCTTGGCTGCAACCCAACGAATTCGAACTTTGGCTCCTGTTCGACCTCGTCGGCGGCAAGGTTGCTAAACCGCATACGGCCTTTTGTGGGCTACGGTACCATCGGCCAGATTTCACCGCGCTTCTATTCCAATTACAACAGCCTGCAACTGTCAGCCGAAAAGCGCTTCACTGGTAATTCCGCGGTGAACTTCTTTTACACGTGGTCGCACGCTCTGACCGACAATCAGAGTGATCGCTCCACCGGCATACAGAACAGCAGTTGCCCGGTGTGCGATTACGGCCGCGCAACTCTCGACCGCCGGCATGTCTTCACAGGCAACTATATCTACGAACTGCCTTGGCAGCGCGCGCAGCAGGGCTTTGCCGGCCACCTCCTCGGCGGATATGAGTTCTCCGGCATCCTGACGATAAACAGCGGTTTGCCTTTTACCGTACTCACAGCGCGTGGCCAGGGTGATCCGGCGGCCATAGGCGTAAATACATCAGGCGCACCCAACAATGGGAGCGCTGCGTCGCCGCGGCCCAATCAGATCGGCGACCCAAATAACGGACCGAAGACCTTTACTCAGTTCTTCAATACTGCCGCTTTTGCTCCTGTAACTGTGGGCGGGGCTTCGGGGAACGAACGCCGCGGCGCCGTTAACGGACCAGGACTCTGGCGCTACGATATGGCGTTGTTGAAGAATACTCGAATCAGAGAATCCGTGAACCTGCAGTTCCGCGCCGAGGCGTTCAACCTTTTCAACCACACAAACTTCCAGACGGTGGGGACGACGCTAACCACAACGTCCACGTTCGGGCACGTCACGGCTGTTCGTGACCCGCGCATCCTGCAACTCGCCTTGAAGCTGAACTTCTGACCGTCGTTTCATTTGCATTTCGTTCGAGCAGGGGCGGGCCTTCGGGCCCGCCCCTTTTTGCTTCCGAAACGCAATGCCGCCTTAGGTGGGTATCTCGACAAGAACCCATAGATCTTCATTAACACATTCAACTACCGAACCCGATCTGCTGCGCGTCGTTCACCTTGGGCAATACAAACTTCGACAAGATCCGCTCCGCGCGCGATCCTCGCATCTTGCAGCTCGGCTTGAAGTTGAACTTCTAGCTGTCCAAGAGGTCCGAGCACATTTCCATCTACGGCCCCGAGAGATTCGGGGCGTTCTCTATTTGCGAAGCTCGAAACGGGCTTTACGCCGCATGCACCAATATGGCGCTTGGCGTCACCGCCGCGACCTTCTAGCATGACGGCGATGAGCAAAGCAAAGAGCGGCGATGCGACGCGAATCGACGCGCTACTGTCGTGGCTGGGGCAGCGCGGGGACGAGATGGCTGCGCTGCTGGCGGAGGTGGTTGCCATACCCACGGAGAACCCGCCGGGGAAGAATTATCGCGCCTGCGCCGATCTTCTCGAAAACCGATTGCGGCAAGTGGGCCTCGAATGCGAGCGCTTAGAGGCTGGCGATTCGAAAGAGGCTACGAGCGACAGCCCCGTCAGTCTGGTTGCAAGCTATGGACGCGGAGATCGCGTTCTCTACTTTCACGGACATTACGATGTTGTTCCCGCGCAGTCGAGAGAGCAATTCCAGCCTTCGCGCAAAGGCCATTTTTTGTTTGGACGCGGCTCCTGCGACATGAAGGGCGGGATTGTCGCGATGCTCTACGCCATTCTCGCGCTGAAGAAATGTGGCGAGGAACTGAATGGCAGGATCGGCCTGACGCTGGTTCCCAATGAAGAGACGGGAGGCGAGGGCGGCTCGGCATGGCTGGCATCTCAGGGACGATTGGTCCGTGGCGGCATCGGCATGCTCTTGGCAGAGCCGACCAGCGGCGTCGTTTGGAACGCGAACCGCGGCGCGATTTCGCTGCGCGTTCGGGTGCTCGGGAAGTCCGCGCACGTTGGTTTGCAGCACCAGGGCGAGAATGCGTTCGAACGCATGCATCGCGTTGTCGAGCGGCTTCAGGAGTTGAAGCAGGAAGTGGAGCGGAGAACCACCAATTTGAACATCGGGGCAGATCAAGCGCGCCATTCGATTCTGATGCTAGGAGGGCAAAGCGGCGGAGGCACAAACTTCAACGTGGTACCGGCGGAGTGCTGGTTCACGGTAGACCGGCGGATCAATCCCGAGGAGAATCTGGAGGAAGAGAAGGCCAAGTTGATCGCGGTCCTGGAGGGGTGCAAGCGCGAAGGCATCCCTTTGGAATGGGAGATTCTGCAAGAAGGGCAATCCTCGGCGTGTCGCGAGGAGGAGCCGCTCGGGGAAGCGCTGGCTCGCAGCATTAGAGCGGTTACGGGCGAAGCGCCACGCTTTGAGATGTGCCCTGGCCTGCTGGAGATTCGCTTCTACGCCGCGCAGGGCGTCCCGGCCTACGCATATGGCCCCGGATTGCTCTCCGTGGCACATGGGCCGGACGAATACGTTGATCTGCGAAAAATGACCGATTGCGCGGCCATCTATGCACTGACAGCGATTGAGATGCTGAGGCGGTAAGTGCTGGGAGTGTTCCAAATCGGGAATCCGAGGGAGCCGGAATGTCCCGACAAGCTCTGTAGAATCAATTATTTCCAATTGACCCCGGTTTTCTTGTCTTTTTGGTCACCTTTCCGGCTACTTGTCCTAAAGTACTATTCAAGTTAGCGAACCAAATGGCGATGATGTGCATGTATGCCAACCCTTTACTTTTGCCAACCCCATGCCAAGAACCAAGGTATGCTGCGCGCCGTTCTATCCACCAATGAGTGTGAGCGCGTCGTCAGCCAGCACCCCGCCACGTATGTCGGCGATCAGTTCCCGAAGCTGGGCAACGAGCAAGGAGCGGCAAACGATTTCGCCGTGCTCAACATCACTTGTGATGAGACTCCGGCAGGCTGGCGACCGGGCTACTATCGGCTCGACTCCGACCTGACCCAGCTCAACGAATCGCTGCTGGCACTTTCCCGCTAATCCCCAAGGGTATTCCCCAAATGCACTAGGACCATCAGAAGGGCTTCCTTGCGGGGCTATTTCCATTGTCCTGCAGAGGCCAGCAGTTGCAGCCCGATGGCGAACGAATTGCTTCCGAGCGGCTCACAATAGACTACTCGCGCCCGGGCCCGGAAGTCCCCCGGCAGGCACCACAAGTTCAGCCGATCATTCTGTTTCCAGGGATTGCTTGAAATGACGCGAGCGCCGTGAGTGCTTACGTTTTGCGTAAGGCCCTCATGCCCACGACGGCGGACATCCAGGCTGCAGAGATCCACTCTTACTTTCAGGGGAATGCGTTGTTCCAACCGGTCCGCGATAGCTCGCATGAGACACCCCGCTGTCTTGCCCAAAAATGGGAGGATGGGTGTCGGGCTGGGGGCGACAGGGCTATCATACGCCTGCCAAGGCCGGAGTCGGCAGTAAGAAATGACTGCGGCAACCCCTTGCGGCAAAATGGAGGCGAATCTATCCCGAATGCGCCACTCGCGGCTTGAGAATTCCGCATCCTTGAATCGGCTCTGGATTTCTATCTTTTCCCCTGAGTGGCATTCGCTCTCTGAGCCCGCCGCGCACTTGCTGCGCGCGAAGCGAGCCGCGGCTGCAAAAATCAGTGACTTCGCCGGAGAAACCCAAGTACCATCTTGCCAGTTCCCGGGGAGTGTAAGCGGGAGGTTAGAATGCCTCCAGACGGCATGCGTCGCAGCAGCCGAATTCCCAAAGAGATTGCAATTCTGTTGGTGGGCAGCGACATGGACGGCAAGGTCTTTTCCGAGGAGACCAAGACTGTCGTTCTGAGCCGCCACGGCGCCGGCATTGTTTCGCAATACGTACTCTCGGCGGAACAGGAATTGATCCTCCGCAGGCGGGATACCGACAAAGAGGCCGAAGTTCGTATTGTTGGGCAGCTCGGCTCTCATGGGGAGAGCCACACCTACGGCGTGGCCTTCCTGGATGCGGAGATGGACCTCTGGGGAGTCGATTTTCCCAGCATGACGGACTCCGAAAAAGAGGCCAGCCGTGTGCTGCTCCAGTGCTGCAGCTGCAAGGCCCGCGAGGTGGTTCAACAAAGCGACATGGAATCGGACGTATACCTCGTCAACGAAGGGATTATCCGCTTTTGCAGGAAATGTGGATCCTCAACGATCTGGAAGCGGGCTGCTGGGGATGCTGCCGGCGAGACCGTTCCGCCGGAAAACACGCCGTCGGAAGCCGCACAACGAACGGAGCCCGTTGAGACTCTCCCGGCAGCGTCGCCGGATCCGGCGCCCGTACCGCAAACCGCGGCGCGCACCGAAAACAGGCGCAAGCACGTGCGCACCAGAGTGAATTTCCAAGCTTGCATCCGGACGCACACCTTTGGCGACGATATCGTGACCTGCGAGGACATTTCCCGGGGCGGACTCCGCTTCAAGAGCCGGAAGCAATACGTTGAGAAAACCGAGATCGAAGTGGCTGCACCTTACACACCGGGTACCCCCGATATTTTTGTCCGTGCGCAAATCGTCCGCGTCGTGGAACTGGAGCAGGAAAAATGCTTCCGCTGCGGGGTCCGCTACGCCAAATCCTGAGGACGCGGCTTCACGGGCGATCGTGGAGTGTCTTCTCGAGGGCGGAAGTCACGTGGACGACCGGGCCGTTCCAGAAAACAGCCGCAGGAGTCTGCCGCCAATTCGAATGAGGTGCATAAAGAATGGCATCATCCCAGAAGAATCCGCGGCTGATGCAACAATCGGGCTTCGGTTGCCCGGCGTTTTCAACGGCAATTCTGCGAAGCTCTTGCGCGACGAGATGTTGGGGGTCCCAGAACTGACGGGCGCGCTGGTCTGAGATTCTCCCGAGCGTGCTATGAACTGTTGAACGCAAGTCCATCGGGAGTATCGGCTCCCACACCACCAGCACCCGGAGCGAAGCGTCCGAATTGCGCTGCAAGAGTTGTTCGACCGCGGAGGCCCCCCGCAGACAGGTTGCTCAAGTCGGGGAAAGAAGAAGTACCAGCCGGGGCCCTTCCGTGGATTTGTCGAAGGACTCTTCGAACGCCGCGAAATTCGCGGCAGTAAGCGTGGCGAGAGGCTCTTGACCGGGCGGCGTGGAAGAATCCATTCGCAGGTACACCACTACAAGAAGCAGTGCGACCACGGCAACGACAATCGCGATGGATTTCTTCTTCACTTCGCGGCCCTAGACAAATGATCGGCAAGGAATCCTGCGATTTCTTGCGGGAAAATGATCATCCCCACAACGAGCACGACGGCTGTCCAGAGCAGCACCGCACTCAAATAACTCCGTTTCACCGAGCACAGCCTCGCGCGGCGTTGTTGCCAGAATCCAATTCCCAGCAGCATGATGGAAAGCGCCAGGAGCCAGGGCCGGAACTTCTGCAGAAATGCGCTCGCGCCCGCCGCCCCGAGCGCGCCTGCGAATCCCAAAGGAAGACAGCACCCCATCGTTGCGAGCGAGCTTAAAATCGCGCCCAGGGATGCGGAGATGCCGGAGCCTTGCTTCATTTCTCCTCTCCCGGCGATGCCCGCACTTCACTGTTTTCCGAGTTCATTTCTTCCTGGCTTACTTCAGCGAGGCCTCGATCTTATTCTTAAATTCCCTGGCCTTGGCAATCACCGCCGGTTCATCCACGGTAAGCAGTTTCTTATCGCGCATCACCACGCGGCCGCCGATGATGACCGTCTCCACGTCGCTTCCCTTCAACGCGTACGCCAATTGCGCATAGACATCGTACATCGGCACAGCGTTCGGCGCGTCCAGGCCGATGAGAACCAAGTCCGCTTTCTTCCCTGCTTCGAGCGAACCAATTTCCTTTTCCATGTGCAGCGCACGCGCGCCCTCGATGGTGGCCATTTCGACGACGGCCTTCGCTCCCAGCGCCTGCGGGTCCATCTT
>WNFI01632498.1_pt1 | contig 10997 bp, 8 predicted proteins | sample 5400471 | NCBI WGS metagenome assembly WNFI01 (sample SAMN13153348, study PRJNA577476) | soil metagenome | isolation source: 100 cm saprolite on Douglas fir-dominated hillslope | place: USA:California | collected 2013-09-17 | reverse complement strand
GAGTCCAGCCACGCATGCGGTCTATCCGGTACGATGGTTAATCTCCGTTCCCAAGCTCGGCATTGCATTGGAGAGTTCGACCTTGCTGCCTTCGCAGGAACTAGCGTCCTCCGGGGGATTCGTGCCTGCCTATTGGGAAGGCGCCGTAGTCTTGGCTGGAACTAAAGGCGGATCGTCAATCGGCGGCGTTGGATATTTGGAAATGACTGGATACGATCACCCGATCGAACTTCGTTAAGAAAAATTACCGCAGACACAACGATGCGACCAGCAGTCCTAGTCTGCGCCTGGCATGGTCGCTTCATTCCGCGAGGCCGGCAGTGGACTTTGGGCTGCGCCGGACAGCGTTTCCCATCCGCGCCGCGAAAGACTCCAGTAGATCAGATAGCCTGCGATCGCAGCGCAAGCGAATAACAGAAATCCAGCGAGCCATGCTTGCAGCACCAGTTCCCCGATGCCGAACATCGCGCAGTACACCAGGGTGCAGCCCATCACCCAATCAAACGCATTCGTGGCAAAGTCGCGAACCGGCGCGATATCCGGCGCGAGTGCGGCGATGCGCTTCCACCCGTGAATTGTCGGCTGCACGCGCCGGTAGAATTTCACTAGGCGCTCATCGCTCTCCGGCTGCGTAAGAAGCGTTGCAACCAGCCAGACGGCCGTGGTGGCCACAGTGGTGATCATGGTGCTCTTGGCGAACACCACCGAACTGTTCCCCGAAAAATGCACCCATTGCAGCGACATCGACACAATAATCGAACTGATGTGCGCCGCGGTGTAGCCGCTCAAAATCACCAGAAACACGATAAATAATTTGCTGGCCAGGACATAGTGCTTTTCGCTGCCTTTGCGTACCACAAAGCGGCGATAGAAATCATTGATGAGATAAGACGTACCCCAGTTGAGTTGCGTGCCAACCGTAGACATAAATGCCGCGAGAAATGCTGCTACCATTAAGCCGCGCAGCGCCGGAGGCAGGAAGTCCCTGAGCACCATGACGTAGCCTTTTTCCGGCTCGGCGGCAAACTCCGCGCTGGGATGCAGTCCTCCTAGAGGCGAGTACACAGCCACCGCGACGAGGCCGGTGACAATCCACGGCCAGGAGCGCATTGCATAGTGCGCGATGTTGAACCACAACGTGGCGCCAAGTGAATTTTTCTCGTCTTTCGCGCTGAACATTCGCTGCGCCACGTAGCCACCGCCGCCTGGCTCCGCGCCTGGATACCAGCTCGCCCACCACTGCATCGCCAAATACAGCACGAAGGTAATTACCGGCAACGTCCAAATCGCGTCGGTTGTCCATCCCAAGTGAAACGAGGGAAAGAAAGAGAGCACCGAACCTGTGGGCTGGCCGCTCTGCCGCACAGCATCGTTGACGTGCGACAACTGAATCTTGAGCAGCGCCATTCCTCCGATCTTGGCAACCGCCGCCCACGCAAGCACGATGATCATGGACATTTTTAAGATGAACTGGAACAAATCGGTGACCAGAACGCCCCAAAGCCCGCCGATGAATGTATATATGCCGGTGAACGGAACCAGCACCAGGACGCAAATCAGCAGCGCCGTGTGCGCCGGATCCCCGAGCGTGTAATGCATGAGCACATGCCCGCCAACGGCTACTTCCAGCACGCGACCTTGCGCAATGGCATCACCGAGCAACACCGTAGTGATGCTGATCATCGCCTTGATTACCCAGCCGAGAATCAGGCAATTCATCAGCGCGCCCAGATAGAGGGCGCGAAAACCACGTAGAAAAGCGGCGGGTTTTCCGCCGTAGCGCAACTCCACAAACTCGACATCCGTAAGGATTTCCGAACGCCGCCAGTAGCGTGCAAAGAAAAAAACGGTCATCATGCCCGAAAGGCACTGCGCCCACCACAGCCAGTTTCCCGAAATTCCATTCTTGGCGACCAGTCCAGTAACAAGTAAGGGCGTGTCCGCCGCAAATGTCGTGGCCACCATGGAGGTACCCGCCAGCCACCACGAGACGTTGCGTCCCGAGACAAAGAATTCCTCGGTACTGCCAGAAGAACGCCGACGGTAATACAGGCTGATCAACAGGTTCAGCGCCAGGTAGACAGCGATGACGATCCAATCGGTCGCGGTGAGCGCCATTTTCGTTTTGGCTTCGTCGGATCGGGTTCCGCGCGCGAGATAGCTATATAGCTCTGTAAACAGGTTGTCAACGAATTGCCACAGACTTAAATCGTATTAGGAGCTACACTTTACGGCTGGCAGAAACATCGCAATGGCAAGCCCGGCCTACCAGCGCATTCATAGCGTCATTCGCAAGCGCATCGAATCCAGACAGTTGCGCGTCGGAGACGTGGTCACGTCGGAACGCGACCTCGCCAAGATTCATCAGGTCACCTTGATGGCCGCGCGCCACGCGTTGGCCACCTTGGAGCGCGAGGGCATCGTCGAGCGCCGCCGAGCATGCGCATACGCCAGTTGATTTACTCAACGAGGGGAAAAGCTATCACTTATGTCCTGGGATTTTATCGCTCGGACCGCCACAAGCTCCTGATCTGGCGGTTCCGGTAGATTCATTGCGCTTCTGGCACCCTACATGTAGCGCGCGCTTTTCAAAGGCGAAAAGATGCTTCTGGTACTGAAACCAAATTCGGAAGAGCTCGGCCGCGAAGCAGCGCGCGTGGTGGCCAATGCCATACGCAGGAATCCCTGTCTGCGCCTGGGGCTAGCCACTGGAAGCACCATGCTCGGAATGTATCGGGACCTCGTTCGCCTGCACCACGAGGAGAAATTGAACTTCTCTCGCGCCGTCACATTCAACCTGGACGAATACTTGGGCCTCCCCTCGAATCATCCGCAGAGTTTTCACCATTTCATGCAGGAGAATTTTTTCGGTCAGGTGAACGTAGCACCCGGCAACATTCACATTCCCGACGGCTCCATCAAACGAGACTACCAGCAGTATTGCGGGTCCTACGAGGAGGCCATTCGCGAGGCCGGCGGCATCGACCTGCAAATTCTCGGCATCGGCCGCAACGGCCACATCGGATTCAACGAACCGACTTCCAGCCTAGGCTCGCGAACCCGTTTGAAGGTTCTTAGCAAAGAGACCATCGAAGACAACCGGAACTTCTTTGCCGCTGAAGAAGAAATTCCCCAGTGCGCCATCACCATGGGCATCGGCACCATCCTCGAAGCAAAGCGAATTCTCCTTCTCGCCTGCGGCCCCTCCAAGGCAACGGCCGTGGCCAACGCTATTGAAGGACCGCTTACAGCCTCGGTCACTGCCTCCGCACTGCAACTTCATGGTGAGGTCACTTTCATCGTCGACCGGGAAGCCGGCGCCCAGCTCAAGCAGCAGGAGTATTACCAGCGCGTGTTGGAGATGACCAACATTCTCACGCCCGAACGCCTCTAGCTGCGTTTTCCTGTTCGCTTCCTCCTTGAGGGTTCCCGGCTGCGCTAGAATCTCCTCGCCAATTTGCATTGGCCTCGGGAGCTAACCAATGGCGATCAGACTCGCTGAAAACAACTATGGAAGTTCGCGAATTCATTTGCTGCGCGTCGCCAAACAGCAGGGCCGCCACGACATCCGCGAGATCCGATTGTCGATACGCTTTGAAGGCGACTTTGAGGCCGCGCACATTCAGGGCGACAATCGCAAGATCCTCCCGGCTGACACTATGAAAAACACCGCCTATGCGGTGGCTCGCCAGCACTCCATCGAGCCCTTGGAGGATTTTGGTTTGCACCTGATCGAGCATTTTCTGACTTACAACCCACAGGTCACACGCGTTCTCATCAAAGCGAGCGAGAACATTTGGGCCCGGCTTCCGCATGGCGGCAAGCCTCACGCGTCTGCCTTCGCGCGCGCCAGCAATGAGGAGCGCACCTCTATTCTGAGCGGAACCCGCGAGGGCACGCAAGTGCGCGCGGGCATCGATAATTTGATCGTTCTGAAAACGACGAACTCGGCTTTTGAGGACTTCAAGAAGGATCCGTATACGACGTTGCAGGACGAACAAGACTGTATCCTTTCCACGGTAATCCGGGCTGATTGGCTGTACACCGAGGAAGAAGCCGAGTTCGGCCCGCTATGGCACGGTGTGAGACAGATGCTGCTCGAGACTTTTGCCGAGCATGATAGTCAATCGCTGCAGCACACTCTCTATGCGATGGGCGAAGCCATCCTCAACAATTTTGAGAACGTTGGCGAAATTCATCTGTCGCTGCCCAGCAGGCAATTTCATCTGGCCGACCTTGGCCCCCTGGGCATGGATAATCCCGGCACGGTCTTCCTGCCCGTGGACGAACCCCACGCTACGATCGAAGCCACCCTGAAAAAAGCCTGACTGCCAAAAGCTCGCCGCTCCTCTTTCCGGTGTCGACTCCAAAGCTTCTCTTCCGCTATTCTTCCAAGCCTATGCATGACCTGAGCTATTTTCGGGAGCATCTCGACGTATTCGCTGAAATCGCAAAAAAGCGAGGCGCCGCATTGGATCTCGACGCGTTCCGCACTCTGGACAAAGAGCGGCGCGAGCTGATTACCTCTACGGAACAGCTTAAGGCCCAGCGCAACAAGGCCAGCGACGAGATTGCGCGCCTAAAAAAAGCGAAGCAAAACGCCGACGCGTTGATCGCTGAAATGAAGCAAGTCTCGGAGCGAATCAAGACAGCGGATGAGAGGATTGCACAGCTTGACTCAACTCAGCGCGCCTTCCTTTTGACGATTCCGAATGTGCCACACTTCAGTGTCCCCGTCGGTCACAGCGCGGCGGAAAACGTCGAGGTGCGGCGCTGGGGAACCCCGCCCAGATTTGATTTTCCGCCGAAGCCCCACTGGGAGGTTGGTGAGCGCGCGGGAATTTTGGATCTCTCCGCGGCTACGAAAATTACCGGAGCTCGCTTCGCGGTTTACAAGAGCTGGGGTGCGCGCCTCGAACGTGCCCTGGCTAATTTCTTTTTGGACGTGCACACGCGCGAGCACGGCTACACTGAAATCCTTCCGCCCTTCCTCGTCAACAGCGCCTCATTGCTTGCCGCCGGCCAATTGCCGAAATTTGCCGCCGACCTCTTCAAGGTTCAGGACACCGATTTCTGGCTAACGCCCACCAGCGAGGTGGAGCTCCACAACCTTTATCGCGACGAAACGCTTCCCGAGGAGAAATTACCGATCCACGTGACCGCGTGGACCGCCTGCTTCCGCTCCGAAGCGGGCGCGGCTGGTAAAGACACCCGCGGAATCTTGCGCCAGCACCAGTTTCAAAAGGTCGAGCTTTTCAAGTTCACACATCCGGAGAAGAGCTACGACGAGCATGAATCACTGACTCGAAATGCGGAAGCCTTGCTCCAGAAACTCGGTCTGCATTACCGAACGATACTTCTGTGCACCGGCGACATGGGCTTTGCCTCGGCTAAGACCTATGACCTCGAAGTGTGGCTGCCTTCCAGCAATGAATTCCGCGAAATTTCGTCCTGCTCAAATTGCGAAGCCTTTCAAGCGCGACGTGCGGGAATTCACTTCAAGCCCAAAGGCGGCGGAAAGAGCGAGTTCGTGCATACGCTGAACGGTTCGGGTCTGGCCGTCGGGCGCACATGGATCGCCATCGTGGAAAATTATCAGCAGGCCGACGGTTCTGTCGTCATTCCCGATGTGCTGCGCCCATACATGGGCATCGACCGTATACCCGCTGGTTCGTGATTCACAGAGAAATTTCCCGGTCTCGCCGATCAGCCCCCTCCAAAGCAGCGCGATATTTCCGTAAGTTGCTGATAAATAATGGTTTACCTCTACAAATAGCGCCGTCAGCCAAGGCTACCGGAGGAATTGCTGGCTGCGCAAGCTATTGAAATCAGAGGATTTTGTTTGACTCCGGCTTTTCCCCTTGCATACGATGACAGTAAGGCCGACTAGGCTGAACGAGCTGTCATCCCGAGTTATGCGATTTTTGATTTGGCTAGTGGCACTGTGCTGGACCGTGGCGCTGTTGCGCCGCGCGGTGGCCTGGATGTTGCGCGGGCTCGTGAATTCGCCCACACGCCGCGAAACTGCACCTGACCAGCAGCCTACCGTCGGTTCGCGGCGGCTGGTCCGCGATCCGGTCTGCGGGGTGCACGTCGCCGAAGAACGAGCGATTCCGCTGCGTGCCGGGGGCGAGGTTCTGCACTTTTGCTCGGCGGCATGCCGCGATCAGTACGCGGCGAACGAACAAAAGTTCGCCGCCAATGGCTAAAAATGCCGGCTGCAAGTTTAGTTTGATTTCGGGTAACCCAGAAAAGCAAGGCAACAGATGCACGGGCGAGCCGATGTGCGTCACGCCGCCTAAACGAAAGGACCGAAGCCAATGGCCACGGTCGCAAAGCCAACAATTGCACCCATGATCCCGCGCATCGCGCCGCGAGAGGATTTGAATCCGTTCCGTATCGCGCAGATTCAATTCGACATGGCCGCCGAGTTCCTGAAGCTCGACGCGGGACTGCGCCAAATCTTGCGCACGCCCAAGCGCATCCTCGAAGTCTCGCTACCCACGAAGATGGACAACGGCCAGGTGAAGGTCCTGACCGGATACCGCGTGCAGCACAACGTGGCGCGTGGCCCGGGCAAGGGCGGCATTCGCTATCATCCCAACGTAACCCTCGACGAAGTCAAAGCGCTCGCCGCCTGGATGACGTGGAAGACGGCCGTGGTCAACGTGCCCTTCGGCGGCGCCAAGGGCGGCATCATCTGCGACCCCAAGCGTATGTCCAAGGCCGAGCTAGAGCGCATGACGCGCCGGTTCGCCAGCGAAATTCTGCCGCTCATCGGCCCCGATCAAGATATACCGGCGCCCGATGTTTACACTGACTCGCAGACCATGGCTTGGATCATGGACACGTACTCCATGATGGTGGGCCACACCGTCCCGGGCGTAGTCACTGGCAAGCCGATTTCCGTCGGCGGCTCCGTAGGGCGCGCGGAAGCGACCGCTCGGGGTCTTGTCTTCGTCGTCGAAGAAGCTTGCAGGCTAAAGAAGATTTCCCTACGTGGCGCCACTGTGGCCATTCAGGGCTTCGGCAACGCTGGCGCAACGGCGGCACGTCTGTTCGTCGAAAAGAAGGCAAAAGTCATCGCGCTGAGCGATACGCGCGGCGGCGTCACCAATTCGCGCGGCATCGACCCCATCAAAGCTATCCGCTACAAGGAGCGTTCCGGCACCGTTGTGGGCATGCCCGGCGCTTCACGCATTTCCAACGATGACTTGGTTACTATGAAGTGCGACATTCTGGTGCCCGCGGCACTGGAAAACGTCATCACGCTGAGCAACGCCGAAGCCGTCAAGGCGCGTATCGTCGCAGAAGCCGCCAACGGTCCGACCACTCCGCACGCCGACGAAATCCTTGCGCGCCGCGGCATCACGGTGCTGCCGGACATCCTGGCCAATTCCGGCGGCGTCACGGTCAGCTATTTCGAGTGGGTACAGAACCAGGAAGGGCTGCTGTGGGACAGCGAAGAGGTGAACCTGCGGCTGCAGAAGATCATGGTACGCGCCTTCCACGAAATGGTGGACACCATGCGCAAGCATCACGTGCCGCCACGCGCTGGCGCCATGATTCTCGCCGTCGGCCGCGTCTCTGAGGCCACCCTCGTCCGCGGATTGTTCCCGTAAAGAATATTCGGCCGCGGAATTCTTCTCGCGCCACGATTTTCTTCAAATTTTTTCTTGCGCCGCACCTCAAAACATGGGTACATTCGCACTTGCCGGTGCGCCTCCTCAGGCGTCACCGGCACTTTTCACTTAGCGCTGCCGAAGACTGCGGTCCTCGCTGTTGCGGTGCTCAGAGTTCGCGGTAACCGGAGAGGAATCCGGGTTACGAGGTGCAAGGCACGGAAAGATGAGCAATCACAACAATCATTCCAATCCTGCTCCGCCGATCCTGCTGAGCATTGCGGGATTCGACCCATCCTGCGGCGCAGGCACCGCGGCGGACCTGAAGACCTTTGCAGCGCACGGCTGTTACGGCGTGGCGGCCATCACCGCATTGACTGTACAGAATACCCAAAGCGTCCAAGAAGTACAGAACACGCCGGCCGCGACTCTGCGCGCGCAGCTGGATGTCCTGGCCAAGGATTGCGAAATAGCCGCGGTAAAGATCGGCATGCTGGGGAATCGTGGCAACGCACTGGTGGTTGCGGAATTTTTGGATGCCAACAAGTTTGCTCACGTCGTCCACGATCCGGTGATGAAGTCGTCGACTGGAACAGAATTGCTGGACGCCGCGGGAATCAAATATATCGTTGCCGAGATGCTGAAGCGCTCGAGTGTCATCACCCCCAACGTGCCGGAAGCCGAAATTCTCACCGGGCTGACGATTAAGGACACCGGGGATATGGAAGCCGCTGCCCGAAAAATTGTCGAGATGGGCGCGCGCGCCGTCATCGTCAAGGGCGGCCACATGGACAAAGCCGTGGATATTCTGTTCGACGGCAATGAAATCATGCCGCTCGCCGGAGACAAGGGTAAGGAAGAATTCCTGCACGGCACCGGTTGCACTTTCGCGAGTGCGCTTGCCGCTCACCTTTCCGCGGGTCGCTCCTTATTTGAGGCCGCCACTCTAGCCAAAGCCTACGTTACGAAGGCCATCGAGAAAGCCTACGCGATTGGCAAAGGCCGTATTCCCCTCGACCATTTCTATCGCCACAAGATCGAGCCGCCCGCCCGTGGCGTGCACGAAGTCCCGCAGCACGGCATGCACCCCGCCGCCGAGCCCGCGGCGCACTGAAATACGCCTCCGCGAACCATCCAGTTCTCGGCATCGGTATCCATCTTTAATTCTTGTATGTTTGGGGGATCGGGACTAATTGCATTCGGTGGACAAAGCGGCCGCCGACGATAGTTGCCACCGGACCACCCTTGAAGCTGCGTCCGTCAAATGGCGAGTTGCGCGACTTGCTGGAGGATTCCGCGGCGCGGAAGGTCCACTGGCGATCCAGCGAAAATATCGTAAGGTCCGCAGGCTGGCCTGCGGCAACGCTTCGCTCCCGCGCGAGGACGCGCGCCGGCCCGGAGGTGAACAGCTCCACCATGCGCATCAGCGTAATTCGCCCGGTGTGCACCAGTTGCTCGAGCGCAAGGCTCAACGCCGTCTCAAATCCGGTGATGCCAAAGGGCGCGCGGTCAAACTCAACGTCCTTTAACGCTGGCTCGTGCGGCGCGTGGTCTGTGGCGATCGCGTCGACTGTGCCATCGGCCAGGCCGGCGAGTAGCGCGACGCGATCTTCACGAGCGGCCAGCGGCGGATTCATTTTGTAGCGCGAATCGTATCGCACATCTTCATCAATCAGAGTGAAATGGTGCGGCGTAACTTCGCAGCTGACGCGCAGGCCGCGCTGTTTCGCCGAGCGCACCTGTTCGAGCGACCCTTTCGCCGATAGATGCGCGATATGCAAACGCGCGCCGGTTAGCTCGGCAAGCTGAACATCACGAGCCACGCAAACGGATTCCGCGGCGGCAGGCATTCCAGCCAAGCCCAAGCGCGTGGATGTCACGCCTTCACGCATTACTGCCCCGGCAGCGAGCGAAACGTCTTCGGCGTGCTCGATCACTGGGATGTCGAGCGAGCAGCAATAGTCCATGACTTGACGCGCAAGTTTAGCGGTAGCGATTGGTTTTCCATCGTCGCTAACCGCCACAACCCCCGCTTGCTTCATGGCCGCGATTTCCGCAATCGCTTCGCCTTTGCTGCCCACGCTCGCGGCACCAATAGGCCACACGCGCGCGCTGGCGCACGCTTTGGCGCGATCGAGAATGAATCGCGTCACACTCGCGCTGTCGTTCACCGGTTTTGTGTTCGGCATGCAGCAAACCGCGGTGAACCCGCCGCGGGCCGCAGCGCGCGTTCCCGTTTCGATGGTCTCCGAGGATTCCTGCCCGGGTTCGCGAAGATGCGCATGGAGGTCAATAAAACCGGGAGCGACGACCAGCCCGCCGGCGTCGAATACCTCGAAGCCGTTGGTCGAAGAGATTTTCCCGGCCGGCGCAACCTCAGCGATTCGCTCGCCGTCCAGCAAAACGTCGAGCGTCGCGTCCATAGTGCGCGCAGGATCGATCACCCGTCCATTCTTAACGAGAAGCATGCGACGAGTCCTTTATATCTGTAGCCACTGCTTCACTCGTTGGATGCGTTCCCTCTTCGGTGCCGGCAATCACCAAAAAGAGCAAGGCCATGCGCACGGCGATGCCATTGGTCACTTGATCCAGCACGCACGATTGCGGGCCATCGGCGACCTCCGGCGAAATCTCGATGCCACGGTTCATCGGCCCCGGATGGAGCACGATCGCATCCCGGTTGGCACGGCGCAGGCGCTCGCCATTGAGTTGATATAGCAGGACGTAATCACTCGCCGAGAGCGCGGGCTCGTGCAACCGCTCCGTTTGCACCCGGAGCACAACAACAACGTCCGCGCCGTCCAGTGCCTCTTCCACATTGAATACGCGCCGGATCGCTGCCTGTAGAGTGATTTGCTCCAACTCGCGAGGAACCCACATCGCCGGACCGCAAAGCGTAATGCGGCAGCCGAATTTTCCAAGCAGATGAATATCCGAGCGCGCCACGCGGCTGTGCTGGATGTCCCCCAGAATCGTCACATTCAAATTGTCGATCTTCCCTTTCCGGTCGCGAATTGTGAGCGCGTCCAGCAAACCCTGTGAAGGATGCTCGTGCGTGCCGTCACCCGCGTTGATCACCGGAATATCCAGATGCCGCGCCACAAAGTCCGCAGCGCCGGAAGCGGCATGGCGGATTACCAGGCAGTCCGGTTTCATGGCATTCAGCGTGTGTACCGTGTCGAGCAGAGACTCACCCTTTTTCAGGCTCGATGCTTCCGCTTGCAGGTTCATCGTATCCGCGCCAAGCCGCGACGCCGCCGTTCCAAAGCTAATGCGCGTGCGCGTGGAGCTTTCAAAAAAGGCCAACGCCACGGTCTTGCCCCGTAACGTAGCTAATTTCTTCAAGGAATGCTTCTGGATTTCCTGGAACGGCTT
>WNFI01323734.1_pt1 | contig 10997 bp, 15 predicted proteins | sample 5400471 | NCBI WGS metagenome assembly WNFI01 (sample SAMN13153348, study PRJNA577476) | soil metagenome | isolation source: 100 cm saprolite on Douglas fir-dominated hillslope | place: USA:California | collected 2013-09-17 | reverse complement strand
TGCCCGCTCCGTCCTCCGCCACATCCGTGTCACCTCCAAACAGGAACTCAAGGATCGCATCATGGCTGCCATGGACCACTTCAACCAGGATCCCGTCGTCCACACATTGTCCTACAAACTCGATCAAGCCGCCTGATATGATTCGAACTTTGGAAACGATGAACTAGTCCTCTCGCAAAGTAAGGGCCTCAAAATGTACGCATCCATTCGCGCAAAGCCGCTCACGTCAACCCACTAAGGTGGAGTCGGAGCTGTGGGACCAGCGATCTGCTGCCGAGACGGAGTCCGCGTATGCGCGCCCACCGGATGGTACCTTGCGTCGAAACCGGTCAGGCTGCCGGACCGTCTAGTCGCCGAGATCGGCAATCATAGGTGTGAGGCATGGCAAGCGAATGCGTTTAGTCTAGTTTCTGTCGCAGCGTACTATTTTGCCTGTCGCGACAGAAACTAGTCTTAGTCTATAGTCTAAGTCTAGCTCAAACCACGCTCGTAGCGGTGGGCATATGTATGATGATGGTTGCTGTGGGATCGCTCTCGCCGCTGAGTCGATAGAAATGCAGCCCTCACCCAATCGAGCTCTGTGCCGCATGGCCGAAGGAATTGCGCTGCGCGATTGTCCGGCCTGCGCCCAGGTCACGGAACAAAGGTTTCTCTATTCCCTGAATGGCTGCAATATTCTGCGATGTAAGACGTGCGGGCTCGGGCAGGCCGAAACGCCGGCCTTTGACCCAGCAAGCTACTACACCGAAAAGTATTTCTCCGGTCAGCAATCGGACGGTTACGCCGATTACCTAGCTGCCGAGCCGGTATTGCGGAGAGAGTTTGCCAGGACCGTGGCATTCATTCGCCGATGGTGTGATGGCGGACGACTGCTGGAAATCGGATGTGCCTACGGCTTTTTTCTGCATGAAGCCAAGAAATATTTTGATGTTTCTGGAATTGAGCTCGCGGCCGACGCCGCGATCTACTGCCAGAGATCCGGATTGTCTGTGTTGCCGGGGGCGGTGGACGAGACGACCCTGCATCGAGACGTGAAGGTGGACATCATTGTGATGCTCGACGTCATCGAGCATCTGCCCGATCCGCGTGGAACGCTGGTTTTATTGAGCCGTCATCTCAGTCCGGGCGGCATTATAGTGATCACCACGGGCGATTTCGGGTCCGTGGCGGCGCGGCTCTCCGGCAGGTATTGGCGGCTTATGACACCGCCGCAACACCTGTGGTTCTTTAGCCGCGACAGCATCATTCGTCTGGCAGAGTCGCTCGGCCTAAGGATCGAAAGGGTAGATCACCCCTGGAAGATCGTGGACCTCTCGCTGATGATGTTTCAGCTCCGGCGCATGCTCCATCTGTCCATGCCCACTCGGTCGCTCGCTGCCGGCGTCGGCTTGCCCCTCAACCTGTTCGATGCCATGCGCGTCGTGCTGCGAAAGCCGCTCTCATGACCAACGATCGTCTTACGCTGGCGCAGGTCGTGTTGCTGGGCACCTACGCAGTCGGCATGGCCGCCGGACAGGTGCTATTCAAATTGGCTGCGCAACGCTTTCCAGCAAGCGCTGCGGTAGGGAAACAACTGACAAGTTTCTTGGGAAACACCTACTTTTTTCGTCGCCTTTGCGTTCTATTTGCGCGCTTGCCATCTGCTGGGTTTGGATTCTAACCTTCACGCCGCTATCGCGCGCCTATCCCTTCGTGGCACTCGCTTTCGCCACCGCGATGCCAAGCCCGGGCCGCAAATTGATCGACTCGTCAAACAGCCATCCGCCGAGCATTGGCGTGATGGGAACACTTGAAGCCGCTGCTCGCGGCGATCCCCGGCCCCGCCGGGGTTGCCCGGCAACGGACGCCTCAACGATTGGTCGTTGCGCGCGGAAGAGCTAAGTATTTTTATTCAGGCGCGCTTCCTCTACCAGCGTGGGCCAGGGAAGGTCGTTCCATCTACGACCTTGCCCGCACTGCGGCACTCGGAGGGCGGGTCGTAACGCTCCTATTCATACCGACCGGCTGGTACGTGCGGGCGCCGAGGTCCTGCGAAAAGCCCGTACCATACAATACGAGGGCGCTGGCAGTCCTATTTGTGCGAGTGAGTTACAAACCAACAGACACCCGACTTGTGCTCGGAATTCCAGTAAGTTACCCAATCGCGTACCTCTCAAAAAACCCGGTGACTGCTGGGCTTAAGCAATTTGTGACGCAGTCTTACTAATCGTCGCCGGGGGGTAAGGCGCGAATGAACTGGTCGGTGGTCCAATTGCTCACGCCCATACGGGGCAGAGCCAAGCAGTCGTCATCGGATTGAACCGATCTGTGTGCTGTCGTACATGCGACCGTCAGGCCGGTTTCTGCCACGGCCGCTCGCACCCTGTCGTCGTAATCGCCAAAAGGATAGGCGAACGTAGTGATCTGTCTGTCCAAAAGGCTTTCACAGATGGCCTTGCTGTCGGCTATCTCGCGCATCAACTCGGTCGGCCCAAGTCGGGGCAGACTGGGGTGACTGTGCGTGTGCGCGCCAATAGAGAAGACCCCATGCTTCAGTCGTTGCACTTCATCAGTGGTGAGAGGCCGCAGGGCCGGATCCGGCGGCTGCCCGGCAAGCACGCCGGCCAGATACGCGATGGCGGTATCTCGGTCACCGACATCGAGCTCCCGGAGACGGCTCCAAATCGCGATAAAGACTTGCCTCCGGTCGCCGCTCTCCGCCCTGACCTCCAAGGTTCGGTCCAACAGAGAAATGTATAACATTGGAGGAACGAAATCTGCGTCCATGACAATACGTTCGAGGCGATCCCACCAGAAGCCAGATGTGTTGGTGGCCGCCGTCATCAAAAACAGCGTCGCAGAAGCATTGTAGCGCTCAAGAATCGGCTTCGCGATTATAAGGTTATTCGCGTACCCATCATCGAAGGTGATCGACGCATATTTTCGCGGTATACGACCGGCGCGCACACATCGGGCCAGTTCCTCCAATGGAACAACCGTGCGCTCGGAGACCAGGGCTTCTACCTGGCCGGCGAAGTTATCCGGGGATACCGAGAGATTCCAGGTGTCGGATCGGCCACTCCGGTCGTCCACACTGTGGTACATGAGAATGACGGGAAGGGGCATTTACCACACCAAAGACTAGCTGACGCCGATCCGCGAGCTATCGCTGGAAGTTGATGACGGCGCGGATCGGTCTGCATATCGCGAGGGTACCTGAAGCGTCCTCAGATAATCCGGTGCCACCCGAAGATTGCGTTCGCAGCGTCCATCATGTTGGCCGATCGGATCGCCGACGCTTCAGCAAGCGCTTCGCATCTCAAACTTTCCCGAGCACGACTGCGGCGGCAAGCCCCAGATTGCCGAGCAGGGTCTGCCGGTAGACCTCCAGGAACATTGTGGCGCGCTGCAACAATGGCTCATGGCGCGCCTTGCAGAACAAGTCGAAGGTCTCTTGATTCTCCGCACTCATGCGCGGCCGAAGGCGTGTAAGCGCCACCACGTTAAGGTCCGCCCAATGGCGGAAACGCCCTTGCTGGAGCATCCGAAGACGGCGCATGCCGGCGGCGAAGCCTATGTTCGAGCCGATAACGTTTTGGGTATGCTGCCGGTAGCGGACCGATGGGTAGGCATCGTAGTGCACGTTGCCGCCGCAGGCGGAAGTCACCTGGTAGAGCCACCAATCGTGTGAGGGTATGTCAACGTCAGCGCCGCAGAACGCTAGCAGGTCGCGCGCTCTTTGATTGAAAACCATAGTGTTTCCCCCAGGGATGTTTTGCACGAGTGCGCTGGGAAACGTCGGCGTTTTGGCGAACAGGGGGGAAAGGCCGGTCATTTTCCCGTTTTCGTCGATCAAGGTCGTTCGCGAACCGTAGAGCGCCGGACGACCGGGGCCCGCCTGCTCTAGGATGCCGATCGCGCGAGCCAATTTGTCCGCCTCCCAAACGTCATCCTGGTCGCAAAAGGCGTAGTATTCACTGGTGAGATCTTTTCGGCCAGCCAGGAACAGGAAATTTGCCGGTGCCCCGCGCCGCGGGCCATCCGTGATTTCGATCCTGCCGCGCTCGAAGGACCTGCTGAAGGCCTGCAAGATGGGTTTGGTGCGATCCGACGAACCGTCGTCAGATGCGATCAGTCTCCAATTCTCGAAGGTCTGGCGTTCGAGCGAAGCCAATTGCTCGGGCAGGAAACGCTCTCCATTGAGGGTGCAAAGGAGAATCGTAACGGCGGGGCCCCTCGCGGACCACGAAGGCACCCGCGTTCCAGCTGTGGACAATGCGCTGCGCGCCTGCAGCGCTGAAGCACTTCTCGACATGCGCCCCGCAAGCGAATGCAAGCTACGTTACTAAAATGTAATGTACGTAACGATGTTATATTTACGGATAAATTAAGGCGAGCCACTTCTAATGCCCGCCAGGAGCAGACTAGCAATACTTGTTTGAGTCGCGGCTATCTACCTTCAGTTGAACAGGTGTTTAGCTTGGTGAGGCGTGTGTTTCGCAGCGATGGGTAGCAGATGAATGCCGCCGTACCAGTGAATTGCGATTCCGAGTAGCGAATGCCGCATCCTGGTCCGCTCGCTGCTGCGCTACTGCACTAAGCTGCTGGGCGCCGACACTGACAGCGAACACGCGATCAGGTGGCTGATTCTGCTGATGGTGCTGACGTGCGATCCACTTGCCATCGCGCTGACTGCAGCGGCGTCGGCAAGGAGGTGAAATACGACGGTTTTGACGACATTCCGGCAATCAGCTGGAAATAGAGCGGGCCGGCAAGGCGTGCCACCGGCCCTGACCAAGCAAACCCTGAATGGGAGGGTCTACATGGCTGAGTCTGACTCTAGCAACGCTACTCCTGTGCCTGGCCAGGCAGAACCCAGCGTGTGCTGCCTTAACAACGAGAGCAGCGCCTCCCGACAACCGCTTGAGTTTCTCGTTCATCACCCAACGGCCAGAATTTACGCAAGTGAGACCCTATGCCCGTCGCAATAGGATGACGTCTTGAAAGTCGTGGATACCACCTGAGACAACTTTTTCGACCGCGAAGTATCTGGCCCACACCGACCTGATATAGCTCTCCCCCGTGAAGCTTACGCCGTAGTCGTAAGCTTCAGACGTCAAATGACCGTTCTGACGAATGAACTTGAAGCCGTAGATATCGATCAAACGACGTGCTTCCTCAATTTCTGTTCGAGGCACGGCCAGCATATTGAATATGCGGTCTTCATTCTCAGCGCGCCTGAGGGCGCGCTTGCCATGTACGGTCAGAAGCAATATGGCGCCCGGCTTCGTCACCCGGTGCAGCGACTGGAGGTAAAAGATAGAATCCGCCTCGGTCATATGCGTAAACACCGAGACGCAGATCACACAGTCGAAGGTGCCGGCACTGCCCGGGAATTCCGCTCGGGGCGTGGTCGCCATCGGCGTTACCCAGGGTAGCTTCTTCGTCGTCCAAGCCAGCAGTTCATGATCGATGTCAGCGCCGGTATAGTGCCCTCTGAAACCTTTGAACATGCGAGCGAGACGACCTGCCCCAACGCCGAAATCAAGGATATTGTCGAAATCTGCCAATCGTTTTGGGCTGGCGGCACTTAACGCAAGAAAGATATCCTTTCCATGGGTCGCGAAGTCGCGTGCTTTAGTCAGCCCTGACACACGCTGCATCAGTTTGGAGGGAGGAAACGAGGCAACGATCCCCAAATGGGATAGCGCCTTAACGAATGGGGTAGTGTTGAACTCGGCCCACGCTACCGGATCAGAATTGACGTCAAGTGACTTCACCTCTGTCCCTCGTCTATTATCCCGGCGACAGTGAAAATCATCACGCGCAACGGGCGTCAGGCTGGGTATGTGCAGGTTCTTGAACGTGCAGCAAATGCGACTGCACGTTCGAGAACTATTAGACGATTCGCCGCTCACGCAATATGGCACTGGGAATCCCGTCTGTTCGCGGTGCGCGCCGCTCGACTGCATTTTCGGTGCCTAGCCGCTCGGCAGTGCTGTGTCGTCGGGCCAAAACGCAACTCCTTTGCGGCGTTTGCGCCGCGCTCAGCGTTCCAGCACTCGACGACGTGCAGCGCAGCTTCCTGGGCAGCATGTTCGGCTTCATGGGCAGCTTCCTCCCGTTTCTGCATGAGTTCGGCAGCGCTGAGGCCGCGGTTGCGATCGGGCTGTTCATCAGCCTTAAACATGGCGTGGGACATGTCCCTCGGTGAAAGCTACCTTTCACATTAGCGCACAGGGTCATCGTTTGCCCACACTACACGAGGCCATCCGGTCACCCGCGCCTCGCCTGCCCATCTTCATTGATCGTGGCGCGCCACCGCCAGAGCCCTCAACGGCCCTGCCGGAATGCCCCGCAGGACCATCGCGACGATCTCAAGATCGTCGCCCTGGCCCCGCTCGCTGAGGCCTCTCCGACGCCCTCGCGATCTTTTGTTCCGCGGTTTTGGCTCATTCTCCACTTGCCTTCGAGCCGTGTGATGGCGAAGCGGCAACCGACGATGCCGCGCAACATGATCTCGATGAAGGTATCGGGTGCATCTGCGAGCGCCCATGGCTTGGCTTCGCTCTGCTCCTGCTGAGCTGTAAGCTCGGCTACATGGCGACGCAGCGTTGCGTGTCGTCGATGACTTCGGGACGGCCATAGGCGTGCACCAGCGCGTAGTTCCATGTCGGCACGACCTTTCCGTGCTCGGCCTTCGACGGATGCCAGTTCGGCGTGATGTAGCGTTCGGGCCCTTGGAATATCGTGAGCACTTCGTTGCTCTGCGCAAGGTCCTTCCAGTGCGGGTTGGCGCGCGCGAGATGGGCATTCGATGACGCCAAAGCGACCATCGCTCTTGAGCACTGTCGGCAAATGCGTGAAAAAGAGGCCCGCCGAGCCTGCCAATACGAGCGCCGCAAAGGGCCGCGCGCGCATCAGCGCGTGCATGAGCGGCAGATCGTCGATGCGGAATTGATTCGGCTGGTACATGGAGACCGCGGGGAATTGAAGTTTGGGTTCTGTTTTCACCCAGGCGCGGCTTAAGGGATCCCGGCGAGTTCCTTCTCCTTCTTGCCGGCGCGGGCGAACACATCAAGCGCGCATTCATGGCAGCCCGTCCTCGAACGCGTAGCCCTCCTGTGGGATCACGGTTTCGAACGCTCTGAGCGCTTCAACCATGTCAGCTTCGGAAAAGGCGCCCATCGTTCCCCAACGCCACATCTTCCCAGCCACCTTGCCCTTTCCGCCGGAGATCACGACGCCGTGCTCATCGAGCAATTTTCTGTCCATTCGGCCGAACGGCTCCTGGTCTTCGGCCCGCGCTTATCGATTGAGGAGCTGCGCCGCGGGATTCTGGTTGACGCGACTACTCTCTGCAGACTCCTTCATGATATTGGGAAACCCGATATCGTCGGCGCTGCCGCGCGCCTACTCGATTCAACTCGCATTTACACGCCGACCCACCCGCAAAATCGTCGTTGTATTGCGCCAATCGGTAAACTTGGGCTAAGCGGGCTTCCCTCGCGCCTTCAGCTTTTCGGCCATTACTGGAAACAGGACCCGCCGCCCATCGGCTTTCGCAACCGCCAACACAAACCACGCTCAGAGTATGATGCGAGCGCTGTGTTCCCGGGTACGCGCGGCGATCGACGTTGCCCCTCAGAGTGTAGAGCGCGTCATCGAGTCGGATGCGCTCCGAAGCATGACCTTAATGGGCCTCGATAATTTTGTGGATTGCCGCCGACATCAGCTGCTCCAATAGGTCGGGGCCGGCCACCCAGATCCGGCGGGGGCGGGCTTGACTTTCCTGGCAACTTTGGGGGCAGGACTACCCCGCGCGAACAGTCCTGGCACTGCTTGAGGTCGTGACTTTGCGCGTTGCAATCGATCTGCAAGACGTACCTGGTGCAACATCTTGAGAAGGCTCCTACACTCGATGTTGATTCGGGTCTATTTTCCAGTGCTAGAGCAAAGGGGCAACAGCATCGGCAGCAGGGATAAAGTAATGGGCCGGAACTCCGAGCATTCTACGGCGCCAGAATACTTCATTGAGCACTCCGGCCGCGCACTTTTAGGTTCGTTGCCGTTGATCACGGGAGAAGATGGCTGCGCGCAAAACGAACTCGGCGCACGGATTGCGGCGGCAGTGAATCCCAAAGCTTCCTCGATGGGATCTGGGTTCGTGATGTCGCCGATCTGTGCTGGGAGGTCTTTCGGCTGCGACGGATCAAAGCGAAGCTATGGACATCGCAGTCGGCCGCTGCAATCAGGTGCACCTTTCAGGGCGCGCCTGGTGATGCGCGGGCTAATAAACTCCCGGCAATGGGAAATAGAGCCTCGGATGGATCGATCAGCTTGTCGCCACGGGTTTGCGCGGCCGACGCAATAACCGCCGCCGTCTTCTTGGCAAAACAGTAAAAACCTTGAGCGCATCGATCGGATGATCATGAAGGCCGAGGCGTGCCGCAACGTCGCGTTGCGCAAGATCGAGCGCCGCCGCTCAAGCGTGGCCCAGGGGCTATTGCACCGCGTAAGCGATTGATCTCGTCGATGCAGAGTTCGCAGATGTAGGGCCCGATTACACTGCGCAGAAGGATGTCATGCTCGCTGATGCCGGTGAAGCGCGTCGGGCACCGAGTCGCTGAGCTTTGACTGGATTCGCCGACGCCCGCTGAGTTGCACAACATGGGTCCGATCCGATTGCATTCCGGCGTGCACCTCAACAGGGCACGGTCGGTTCGCAGGCTGCATCGCCCTGGGCAACATCTTGTGGATTAGACGAAGTCGTTGGCCGGTATGTTGATTCCTTTCGCGTCCGATGCTAAGAACAAAAGAGAAACGGACGCGTGATGAGGACCAGGAGAGATGGCGGCGCCCGACCTTCCCACCCGAGCAGCGGCGGCGATCGAGCGCCGCGGCAGCGCTGTTTCGTTGGGGTCGCCACCCGTAATCGAGGGCGAGGACATTGTCGCGTATTATCAGTTCCGTGACCGAATTGCCGCGGCGGTCAAGCCCAAGGACTTCTTCGAGGAAATCTGGGTCCGCGATATTGCTGACCTGTCGTGGGAAGTTCTGCGCCTGCGCCGCCTCAAGGCCAGGTACTTGACGTCCCAGGTGGCAGCGCAAATTGGAGTCTACTTAAAAACTGCGTGTGGTGCATCCCAGACGCAGAAATTGTTACCCGAATGGGAAGCAGGCGACCCGGTAGTCAGTGCACGCGTGGATGAGCTCCTCGGCACGACCGGCAGCCCCACCGTCGAGTCGATAACCGCTCACGTCTTCGTGGCAAGGAGTGAACAAGTTGAGCGCATCGACCGCATGACGGCAAACGCCGAAGCGCGCCGAAACGCGGCATTGCGCGAGATAGAGCGCCGCCGCTCCAGCCTTGCCCAAACATTGCGTCGCGCAAGCGATGATGTCGTTAATGCAGAGTTCGTAGATGTTGCGCCCAATCAGATCGGGCGGAAGGAAGTCGAGTTCGCCGGCGCCAAGTGAAGCCAAAGGGGCACGGAATCGTTGATTATTGGTTGAATCCGCCAGCACCGCCGGGTTGCACAACTCGGGTCCGATCTGCTTCGCTAGTCCCTTTTGGGGTGACATTCGGCTGCGCACGCAATCACGCGCGGCCCGCCCGCCGGCTGCTTGGCGAGCCCCAACATCTTGGGGACAAGAGAAGACCCCAGCCGCTATGTTGATTCGCCTCGCCTCCGATGCTAAGAACAAAGAGTAAACGCATTGGCCATCTGCACAATGAGGAGTGGGAGAGATGGCGGGGCCTTCCGACCTTTCCACGCATACAGCGCAGGCGATTGGACGCCTCGCACACACCGCCTCTTTGGGGCCGCCGCCCTTAATTAAAGGCGAGGACGGCGTTGCCTACAATCAGCTCCACGGCGGCATTACCGCCGCAGTGAAGCCCAAGGACTTCCTCGAGGAAATCTGGGTGCGTGATGTTGTCGACTTGTCTTGGGAAGTTCTGCGTCTGCGTCGTCTCAAAGCGAAACTGTTGACATCCTGCACGGCGGCGCAAATTTGGGGCTACTTGAAAGATCTGTGTGGCGCGTCGCAGGCTCAGAAGCTGTCGGCAGAATTGGGCGATCCAAGTGTCGTCGCACGGGTAGACGAGCTCCTCTCCGCGAGAGGCCTCACTGTCGAGTCAGTAACGGCCGAGGTCTTCGTGACAATAAGTGAAACCGTCGAGCGCATCGACCGCATGATGATGAATGCCGAGACGCGCCGAAACACCGCGCTGCACGAAATCGAGCGCCACCGCTCAACTCTTGCCCACGCGTTGCGTCGCGCGACTGACGGGGTCGTGGAAGGCGAATTCGAAGATGTTAGGCCCAGTCAGAGTGCACAAAAGGACGCGGCATGACCAGCGCCCGCAAACTCTTTACGAACCGGCAAAATAGCCTTCGGAGCACTGGACCGAAGACGGCTGTGGGCCGGGCGCGTGCGGCCACGAATGCGCGTCGCCACGGCCTCCGCGTACCTGTCCTATCTGATCCCGCACTGTCTGCCGAGGTCGAAGCTATGGCACGGGAGATAGCCGGCGACGGTTCCCCTGAGTTAATCGAATTGGCGAGACGAATCGCTGAAGCGGAAGTTGATGTGATGCGCATTCGCCGAGTCCGCAATCACGTGTTGGGACGCGCACTTTCCAATCCGCGCGATCGAATTCCAGTTAGCCCGCGACCTGCGGGCAGCGAGGCCGAGATCGTCGGCTGCACCTCAGGAATCGAAGCAAAGCCGCCGGCGGAGGCAAAGCGGTCGCAGATGTCAGGCGAATTGGAAATCGCTAACGACTTGCCCGACTTCGGGCCGGAGTTCACCGTGATAGATAGCTATGAACGCCGAGCACTCTCGCGGCGAAAATTTGCAATACGCGCCTTTGATGAAGCCCGTGCGGCGGATCGTGGCAAGGCCGGGGCGATTTAGGGCCTGTCCTCAGTTGAGCAGGATGATAGCTGCGACCAACTGGACGGCGGCGAGAAAATTTCGAGCGAGTTTGTCGTAGCGCGTGGCGATGGCCC
>WNFI01043466.1_pt1 | contig 10997 bp, 9 predicted proteins | sample 5400471 | NCBI WGS metagenome assembly WNFI01 (sample SAMN13153348, study PRJNA577476) | soil metagenome | isolation source: 100 cm saprolite on Douglas fir-dominated hillslope | place: USA:California | collected 2013-09-17 | reverse complement strand
GTCAGGAACGCCGTCCCCATCCGTATCACGGCTTACACCGTGCGAATCAACCGGGGCGCCCTTCGGCGTATTGGGCTCCAGGTCAAACTGGTCGGTAACCCCATCGCCGTCTGTATCATCCAGCACCGGCTTCGGCAGCTTCATGTGCCGGGGGGCATTGATCTCGTTGTAGGCATAATCCAGGGGATTCAGCCACCAGAGAGGTTCAACCGCATGTTTGCCAAAAAGGTTGTAGTTGATGCCGACTGAAACAAAATTATAAGAATCGGAAGACCTTGTCTGTGCAATGCTATTGACAGCCGTAGACGTATAGTTGTTCTGCCATTGCTGACCATCCAACAGGTCAGAAGAAGTAAAGGTAAACTTGTCTTCTACAGCAATATTGAACTTATTATTCAGCTTGAACTGGAAGCCCATACCCACAACTCCTACCAGCATGAGGGGGGCACCGCCGAGCGTAGGACCCGTACTGGTTCTTTCAGCCATGGTGCTCCAGGGGCCATTCATCATATTCTTCAGCGCCTTGAGGATATCCTTCCGGTGCTTGTAATCGAACTGGTTGTTGAATTGACCGACAATTTGCGAATAATCATAAGGCTTTCCGGTGTTGTCAAGCGTCTTGTAAAAAGTGCTGTAGGTCGCTAAACCGGGACCGCCGAAAAAGTACATATTCCACCCGGTCTTTGCCTTGTGAAAATTGATATTGTTCAGGGTAAACACGCCCTGGAGAGAAAGCTCGTGCACGGTAGAACGGTAGTTGTAAAAGATCAGATCTTTATTGGTACCGGTAGCATTGCCGTTTCCATAGTAAGCGCTCAGAACCGGGTTCTTCCCGTAAGCCTGGGTTGGTTGATAATTCAGCCCCCTGAGCCTTATCCAGTCATATTCTGCCCGCAAGGAAAACACATATCCGAACGCCTTTCTCAGGTGTATGCCGGCGCCGCCGGTTGGTCCCCAGTTATGGACATCGGTAATACCGGTAGTCAACCCCCCCTTGATACCAATCTCCCATTCATTCCTTGGTTTGGCAGGAAAGGGGTAGGCATTATTCAGGAATTCATTGTGTTGAGCGAGGCGTCTAGTAGGAATTAGAGAAGAGTCCCGCACATCATAACTCTGGCCAACCTGGGCATATGAGTATGACAGAAACAGGCAGAGTAACCCAAATAAAAGAGTCAATTTTTTACTTGCCATAACTGAAGTTTATGTGAATGAATGAATTAAACCTGAGAAGAATATGCTGCAAAAATAGATATTGGTGAGCAATAACCAAATTTTTTTAACAATACATATAAAATAAAAGTTGTATTGGACCCACCGTTAGACAGCCGAAATTTAAAATTTGATGCATTCACCGGAAAATATTTTAAAGATGTAATATTGTCCTTCCGTTCAATTTTTACGGAAATCCTACTTACAACATTTTCATTACCATCACCAATAAATGAAAAGTTGTATAAGGCAGGACGTAAATAACACCGGCAGAAAGACAGCAAATGAAAACAGCACAAGCCATATTACGGGAGGAGCTGGTCGTTTTTGAAAAAACGTTCAAAGAGGCGGTAAAAAGTCAAATACCTTTACTGGACAGGATCATGCAATTCATAGTCAACAGGAAGGGAAAACAGATGAGGCCTATGTTCGTACTGTTATCGGCTAAGTTATGCGGTCCCATTAATGAGTCAGCCTACCGGGCAGCCTCCCTCGTTGAACTGCTGCATACCGCAACCCTCGTGCATGACGATGTCGTGGACGAATCACTGGAAAGAAGGGGCTTTTTTTCAACTTATGCGCTATGGAAGACGAAGATATCCGTCCTTGTAGGCGACTACCTGCTGTCAAAAGGGTTATTGCTTTCCTTAAATCATAACGATTTTCGGGTCTTACAGCTTCTATCAGACGCAGTTCGCGAAATGAGTGAGGGAGAACTGTTGCAAATGGAAAAATCCCGGTCGCTCAATCTGAGCGAAGACATCTATTTTGAGATCATCCGCAGTAAAACCGCATCTCTTTTGGCTTCCTCCTGTGCTGCGGGGGCATTTGCGACTTCTCATGACGAAGTCGTCACCGAGAAATTACGCCAGTTTGGAGAAAAGGTGGGCATCGCTTTCCAGATCAAAGATGACTTGTTTGATTACGGCACTGAAGCCGTTGGAAAGCCCACGGGGAATGATATAAAAGAAAAAAAACTAACGCTTCCATTGATTTATACCCTGAATAATATCGACAGGGCGACCCGGAAGGAAATGATCTTTATCATCAAAAATCGCAATAAGGATCAGGAAAAAGTGCAATACGTCATCAAAAAGGTAGTTGAAGCAGGCGGCATCGATTATGCCATCGGCCGAATGAATAGTTACCGGGATGAGGCGCTGGCCATTCTACATGAATTTGAAGATAGTGATGTCCGTAAGGGGTTGGAGGAGTTGGTCCGCTACACCACGGACCGAAAATACTAAGGACAACTACAAGCCTATCATGGAAAAACGCTGGAACATATTACAGGCGGATCCCACCCGGGTCCGGGATTTACAGGCTTCTTTGGGAATTAACGAGGTCCTCTGCCGGATACTTGTCCAGCGCGGTTTAACGACATTTGATGATGCGAAGTATTTTTTTCGTCCCAGCCTGACCGATCTCCATGACCCATGGCTGATGAAGGATATGGAAAAGGCTGTAGTGCGCATTCAGCAAGCCTTCCGATCCGAAGAAAAGATACTCGTTTATGGAGATTATGATGTGGATGGGACTACTGCTGTTGCCTGCCTTTTCCAATTCCTCTTGAAAAACTATTTTCCCGGAAAGGTCGATTTTTATATTCCACACCGGTACAGGGAAGGCTACGGCATTTCACGTCAGGGCATCGATTACGCCCGGGACAACGGCTTTACTCTCATCATTTCCCTTGACTGCGGCATCAAATCAGTAGATCTCATAACTTACGCGGCCACCCTGGGCATCGACTTTATCGTATGTGACCACCATCTGCCGGACATGGAGCTTCCACCGGCCGTTGCCATCCTCAATCCCAAACAGCTGGATTGTCCATACCCCTATAAAGAATTATGTGGTTGCGGGGTTGGCTTCAAGCTGATAACCGCGCTGGCAAAACGACTGGGTCTCGGAGAAGATGGCCCCCTTTCCTACCTGGACCTGGTAGCCACAGCTATTGCTGCAGACATCGTGCCCGTAGATGGGGAAAATAGGATACTGGCCTATTATGGATTAAAAAAAGTGAACGAGTCTCCCAATAATGGCATCAAGGCGCTTATCCAGATGAGCGGCTTACAAAAGCAGCTGAAGATGACCAACCTCGTTTTTATGATTGCCCCCCGGGTAAATGCAGCGGGACGTATGGACGATGCCAGGAAAGTTGTTCATTTGTTCACGGCGCCCGATATGCAGGAAGCCATGACTTATGCCTCCCAGTTACACGCAGACAATACGGACCGGAAGGAAACGGACAATAGCATGACGGAAGAAGCGCTAGCCCTGTTGGAACAAGACTCAAGCCAAATCAATCGAAGATCAACCGTCCTTTATCAACCCCATTGGCATAAGGGGGTGGTAGGAATTGTCGCATCCCGGTTGATAGAAAGATATTATCGGCCCACTGTAATTCTAACCCGCAGTGGAGAAGTTATTGCAGGCAGCGCAAGAAGTGTAAGTGGCTTCAATGTATATGAAGCCATCCATGCTTGTCGTGATCACCTGTTGGGATATGGCGGACATTTTGCAGCCGCAGGTATCACCCTTCTTCCCGACCAGGTAGATGCTTTCATCATCAAATTCGAAGAAACCGTAGCCGCTACCATACAGCCCTGTTCCCTGGTGCCCGAACTGCTCATTGACGCAGAACTCCCGTTCGAAGCTATCAAACCTTCCTTCTATAATATACTTGACCAGATGCAACCCTTTGGTCCCGGCAATGTACAACCGGTGTTCGTCGCCCGCGGCCTGACAGACATGGGCTCGCGTGTCGTAAAGGAGCTTCACGTACGTTTTTCTTTACGACAGAATACCATCCGGATGGACGGCATTGGCTTCGGACTGGCTGGGAAATTTCATCTCCTGCAGACCGGTGCGCCCATTGACCTGGTATTCACCCTGGAAGAGAATGAATGGAACAATCAGAAGAACCTGCAGCTGAAGGTTATTGATTTTGCACTAAGCAAAGAAAAGTCCGGCTTAGATGAAAACTAGCCGGACTTTTTTTTCAATTATGTCAGGCTTCCAGGATTATTTTCCCCTTCTGCTCCCCGCCCATCAAGTCGACACTTCGTTGAATAAAATGTGTCAGGTTATTTCCCTTCAGTAGCCCCTGAGAAAGTAATGCCAGATCAGATAAATTATGAACCAGCCTTTCCTGCTTGGTTTTGTCGTCCTCTTTTAAAATGGTCTGATAGATGGGATGATTACCATTGACCGTGAGGGTCACTTCATCCGGCATGTTGGCATAGAAACCACCCATCGATCCGCTTACGGCCGCCATGTCCTTCATACGCCGCATAAATTCCGGACGGGTAGCAATGACAGGAGGCGCTTCCGGGCTCAGACCTTTTACCTCCACTGTCATATGCAGCTCGGGTATCTGTCGTTCAAAAAGTTCTTTCAACGTCGATTCCTCTTCTTCATTAAGCACCGTTCCTGAAGCCTCAGCCTTATCAACCAGGTTATCGGCAATATCGGCATCTACCCGGGTGAAATGAACATCGGGCCACTTGGACTCCATTTGGTTGATAAAGGCGGCGTCCACTATCGTTTCCAGCTTTACGACGATGTATCCCTTGGCTTGCGCATGTTGAATATAACTATCCTGTTGAACAGGGTTGCTCGTGTAGAGAATGACAAGTTTGCCGTCTTTGTTTTTCTGAATGCTTTCTGTTGCTGTCCTATATTCCTCCAATGTATAAAATGTGCCCCCTCTCACGTCTTCCATGATATGGAACTTCACCGCTTTTTCAAGGAACTTGTCATCGGTCATCATTCCGTATTTTACAAACAACCCCAGGCTATCCCATTTTTCCTCCAATTCTTTTCTCTCTTTGTTAAAAATATCCTCCAGTTTGTCAGCGACTTTTTTAGTAATATGATTGTTGATCTTTTTTACGTTCGGGTCGCCCTGCAGGTAACTGCGACTTACGTTTAGAGGAATATCAGGGCTGTCTATCACACCGTGCAGTAACATCAGGAATTCAGGAACAATGTCTTTTACTTCATCTGTGACAAAGACCTGGTTGCTGTATAGCTGGATCTTGTCTTTTTGCATCTCATAACTCTGCTTGATCTTGGGGAAATACAGAATACCGGTCAGGTTAAAAGGATAATCCACATTGAGATGTATCCAGAAGAGAGGCGCTTCGCTGTAAGGATATAATTCTTTATAAAAATCCTGGTAGTCCTGGGGAGTAAGCTCACTGGGCTTTTTTGTCCAGGCCGGCTGGGGATTATTGATCTGCTGGCCTTCAAAACGAATGGGAACAGGAAGGAAACGGCAGAATTTTTTAAGGATAGTGCGAATACGTTCGGCATCCAGGAATTCCTTGCTCTCTTCATTGATATGAAGTACGACATCCGTCCCTCTTTCGGGCTTCTCGACATCTTCAAGGGAATATTCGGGGCTGCCATCGCATTCCCATTTGACCGCTTTAGCTTCTTCCCGATAGCTTTTGGTAACGACATCCACCCGCTCGCTGACCATAAATGCGGAATAAAATCCAAGCCCAAAATGGCCGATGATATTGGCCTCATTCTGTCCTTTGTATTTTTTCAGGAATTCTTCAGCCCCGCTAAAAGCCACCTGATTAAGGTATTTATCAACTTCTTCTGCCGTCATCCCTACCCCCTTATCGGAGATAGTAATCGTCTTATTTTCTACATCCAGCTGAATATCAATGGCTAAATCCCCAAGTTCACCTTTTACTTCACCCAAAGAGGATAAGGTTTTAAGCTTTTGGGTGGCATCCACGGCATTGCTCACCAATTCCCGGATAAAGATATCATGATCGCTGTACAGGAATTTCTTGATAATGGGAAAGATATTTTCCGTCTGAACACGAATGCTTCCTTTTTGCATGGCAATATTTATTTGGTGCACCAAAATCAAAGAAAATGCCATTTACTTTAATCTGACACACTGTCAATAAGGATATAAATAATTGATAATCAATCTGATTCATTTTTTAACCTTTTAGGGCCCGGAGCTATTGATTGTTGTCCCAAATACACTACCTTTGCAGCCCATTTGTATTTTTTTAAAATTTTAAACAAAAACAGGGATCATGAACAATTATGAATTGATGGTGATTTTTACCCCTGTGCTTTCTGAAGAGGACTACAAAGCCGCTCAGAAAAAATATGCTTCTTTCCGACTTCAATGAGAAGCTGAAGATCCAGATTCTCCGCGACGAAACCGTGTTACGTTTCATGGCTACCAAACTCGATAAATACGCCGTCGAGTACAATACCAGAAAGAGAAGTGGCGTACCTACAGGAAACGAAAAAGTGGGGGCTTAATCCATGGCAAAAGCAAACGAGATCAAGTATCTGACGGCCATTAAGCCGGAGAAACGCGCCAAGAAATTCTGCCGTTTCAAAAAGTACGGTATCAAGTACATCGATTATAAAGATGCCGAGTTCCTCAAAAAATTCCTGAACGAGCAGGGTAAGTTGTTGCCCCGCCGTATCACCGGCAACTCCCTGAAATATCAGCGGAAAGTGTCCGATGCGGTGAAGAAAGCCCGTCAGATGGCATTATTGCCTTATGTAACAGACCTTTTAAAGTAACCTCACCCTAACCCCTTTCTTATCTAATGTCTTTATGGGAAAGGGGGGACAGTCCCTAACCGCCTTTACCGCCATTCAAATGGCTTTGCGGTTTATGGATTGGGAAAACGGTGAACAAAAAAAACACAATGGAAATCATTTTGATTCAAGACGTGGACAACCTGGGTTCTGCTCACGAAAAAGTAAGCGTGAAGAATGGTTATGCCCGTAACTACCTGATTCCCCGAAAATTGGCTGTTGAAGCCAATCCTTCCAACCTGAAACAGCTGAATGAAAGGGTTAAGCAGCTGCAGAAAAAAGAAGCCAAACTGTTGGCCGAGGTCAATAAGGTAATCGAAGTCCTCAAAGCTTCTCCCCTTAAAGTGGGTGCCAAGACAGGTACCAGCGGTAAAATCTTCGGTAGCGTTACTTCCGTACAGCTGGCCCGTGCCATCCGCGATCAGAAAGGTTATGAAATCGATCGCCGCAGAATCCATATCCTCGACGAAGTTAAGGAGCTGGGTACTTATAAGGCCAAAGTCGATTTCGGCAACAGTAATGAGGCCGAAATTGAGTTCGAAGTTGGAGCGGAATAACTCTAAATTGCTAAAGTCTGCTAATAAAATAGCTAATTGTTTAAAAGCCCATGAATAAATCATGGGCTTTTTTATTGTTATATCTATATTTCTGCTATTTATTTGAAAAAAATCAAATACGATAGGTACAAAATCGTTTTTTCACGCCTGCCAAATGGGCTAAGAACCTGACCAATGCTAAATTTCCGAGATTTAGTACAAAATTTCAATAAGTAATAAAAATTGCTATCTTTACAATAGCTCTATTATTTTTAGTGTTATTGTAGGCTGTCGTAACTTTCTATTCAGTCAGATTCCTCAGTCATTATAGTCTAACAGTAGGTAGAGTGGTTTTTTTCATTTTTTAATTTTTTGTACAATGAACATTTATGTAGGCAGGCTTCGGTTTTGTGGAAATGGAAGACGATGGCGAAGCACAACAAGCTATTACTAACCTGTATGACAGCGAAGTAATGGGCCGTAAAATCATCGTTAACGAATCGCAGCCTAAACAACAAGGCGGCGGTAGCGGCGGCGGTGGTGGTTACAAAAAGAGATCCTTTGGCGGCGGCGGTGGCGGCGGAGGTTGCAAAAAAGGTGGTTACGATCGAGGCGGCGGCGGTGGTGGCTACAACAGGGATTATTAATCTAATCAATCGATACATCTTTGTAGTAAAATCCTTTCTGATCTTTCGGAAAGGATTTTTTGTTTGTGCCAGGGGGCTTTGCCAGCACTTCCAATTATCCAATTATTAGTGGCCGCTTTTTTCCTTCCTTAGTTGTGCTAAAAGGATTAACCTTTAACTTTAAACGAAACAAATCGTTTGCCTTATGCAACGCAAAAACATGCGTCGAAGAGAATTTATTCGCACAGCCTCTATGGCCACTGCCGGGCTGACAATTATTAATTTCCCTATCTATGGCAAAATGGCACCCAGCAATAAAGTAGTGGTTGCTGTCATGGGGGTCAACAGCAGGGGTGCCTACCTTGCCAAATCCTTTTCGCAATTACAGAATGTGGAAGTAGCTTATATCTGCGACGTGGAAGAAAAAGCTATTCAAAATGGATTGGCCGCTTTAAAGGAAGCGCCACGGCAGCCTACTGTGGTCCGCGACATCCGGAAGCTTGTTACACAAAAAGACTTTGATGCCCTGGTGGTTGCTGCTCCGGATCACTGGCATGCGCCTGCGGCCATCCTGGGTGCTGCGCATGGCAAGCATGTTTATGTAGAGAAGCCTTGCGGACAAAATCCTCATGAAGGCGAACTCATGGCTGCCGCCTTACACAAATACAAAAAACATATTCAGATGGGAAGTCAGCGGAGGTCATTTCCTTCCCTGATAGACGCCGCCAAACAAGTGAAAGAAGGCATCATTGGAAATGCTTATCTCGCAAAAGCCTGGTACGCCAACAACCGGAAATCCATTGGGTATGGTAAAAAGATTCCGGTCCCTTCCACGCTGGATTTCGAGCTTTGGCAGGGGCCGGCTCCGCGACGGGATTACCAGGATAACCTGGTGCACTATAACTGGCATTGGTTCTGGCATTGGGGCACCGGCGAAGCCTGCAATAATGGGACACACGAGATCGATTGCTGCAGGTGGTTCCTGGGCCTGAATTTCCCTCAAAAAGTTGTTTCTGCCGGCGGCCGGTATGCTTTCAAAGACGATTGGCAAACACCGGATACTCAGATCGCCAGCTTTGAATTTGCGGAAGGAAAATCCATTACCTGGGAAGGTCGCAGCTGCAATCATTTTCCGGTAGAAGGCAGCGACCGTGGTTTTATTATTTATGGTGACAAAGGCAGCCTGCTCAATCTGGGGGGAGGTGATTATAAGATATTCGATGAAAAAAACAAGCTGATTAAGGAAGTAAAGTCAGAAGTGGTAGCTGATCCCACCAATCCTGTAGCGGCCAGCGGTAACATGGACCTCTATCATTTTGATAATTTCATAAAGGCCGTACGGGAAGAAGCGGCGCTGACAGCTCCTGTAGACGAAGCTTATAAAAGTGTACACCTCTGCCACCTTGCCAATATAGCGCAGCGAACTTCAGGTACGCTACACTGTGATCCTTCCAACGGGCATATCCTGAACAATCCGGAGGCAGCCGCACTTTGGCGCAGGGAATATGAGAAAGGCTGGGAGCCTGTGGTCGCTTAGCCCCGGTTCGCCAACAGGTCGTTATTTTATTGCAGGACCCGCACCTTGATGCTTCGATAGCTGACGTCATTGCCATGATCCTGTAACAGGAGGTGACCTTGGAGGGCTTCGCCGAACTCATGCCAGATCTTGTATTTACTGATGGCGACGAGGTCTCTGAAAGCGGGTGATCCTCTTTCGTATTCCAGTACTTTTACTCCATTGAGGTAATGCTCTATGTGATTGTTGGGATAGACGATGATGCGGCCCGTGTTCCACTGGCCCATCGGGTGAATAAATCGTCGTTGTTTATCGGCGGTAATGAGATCGTACAATGACGATAGGGTCCGGTCGCCATTGCGCCCCAATTTAGCATCCGGGTGGAGGGAATCGTCCAGCACCTGGTATTCGAGACCAATGGCCGAGCCGGAATTCTTTTCTTCGGGAGACAATCTCACGAAATATTTTATGCCGCTGTTCGCACCAGGTGTCAACAGGAATTCAAAAGACAAGTCGAAGGCCTTGTATAATTCTTTGGTGACGATATCGCCGCCGGCTCCGCCTTCCTTACCTTGAGTTTCATGCACGCTGATGGTGCCATCCCGGATAGTCCAGCCGGTGTCCGGGAATTTATCCTTATATGCTCCTACCCAGCCGTTGGAAGTTTTACCGTCGAACAGTAGCCGCCAGCCGCTGTTCTTTTCATAGGGGGTGAGGTGATTGGGAATATTGTCGACGACATAAATGCCTGTCGGGAAAGGTTTGCTTTGGAGGGCTGTAGTTTGAATACGGATGTTCTTGAAATAGATCTTTCTGCCGGCCATTTCGGGTTGGCGCACGGCATGTACCTGCAGGCCGATAAACCCACTGTGATCGACCGTGTCGACGAGGTAGGCAACGGCCTTGCCGTTGACCCAGGTCCTCATTTCATGCCCCATGCACTCGATGCGGATATGGTTGTATTCTCCGACTTTAAAGGCATCCTGTGCTTTTGGGTTGAGCGAGGCGGGATAGAGCCAGTCGCGGCGGCCTTCGTCATAGATGCCGCCCGACCAGCGTCGGGATGACGGGTCTACTTCGAACTGGCAGCCATAGACGAGTCCCTTCCCTTGGTGCCCTGCCGGATCATAATGGCTTCTTACCTGTATCCCCGAATTACTGGTCGTGTCCATTACGCGGACGTCCAGTTCCAGGATGAAGTCGCCGTATTCTTTATCGGTGACCAGGAAAGTATTGCCGGAATTGGGAACGTTAGTGCCGACGATGGCGTCATCCTGGACGGTATATTCGGCTGTGCCGGCCAGTCTTTTCCAGCCGTTAAGGGTTTTGCCGTCGAAAAGGGGGGTCCAGGATTGAGCCATAAGAGAGGTGGTCAGGGCCAGGCCTGCAAGCGTTAGAATGAATTGCTTCTTCATTGGAGGGATGATTATAAGCAATAAAGATAAGGAGCGGGGTGGTAATGGGGATACTAATAAATAAAAAAGGGCCGAAGGCCCATCATAAAATAAAAAAGCC
>WNFI01039767.1_pt1 | contig 10997 bp, 13 predicted proteins | sample 5400471 | NCBI WGS metagenome assembly WNFI01 (sample SAMN13153348, study PRJNA577476) | soil metagenome | isolation source: 100 cm saprolite on Douglas fir-dominated hillslope | place: USA:California | collected 2013-09-17 | reverse complement strand
ATGCTCGGGTGTACTATAGCGATCGGCGATGCGGCGTGCGATGCGCGCTGCAGTGAGATTGACTTCATGCGTGAGTGCGCCCAGGCCGTACTCGTCGAGCTTGAGGCGGCTGGCGGTGAAAGAATCGGTTTCTAACACGTCGCAGCCAGCTTCCATAAAGCCGCTGTGGATTTCTTCGATGACGGAGGGCTTAGTGAGAACCAGGTATTCATTGCAGCCTTCGGTGGCCTGGCCGCCGTAGTCTTCTGCGCTTGGCTGGTAGCGCTGTATATTGGTACCCATGGCTCCATCGTAGATCAAAACACGATGCGCCAGGGTATCGAGAAATCGACTCATGTGGCCCTCCAATCAGTCTTCCCTGATATGTGCGAAAGTTTTATATCACGTCCTTGAACCTCTATGGTTCAAGCCGCCGGGTTGGAAAAAGGGACATCTACATATTGAGCTGTGGTTTGCGGCGTGGGAATCGGCTCGTGATCCTCAACCATGCCCCGCAAGTGCAAGGCAATGGCCTCTTGCATGTTCTTTAAGACTTCTTCCTGTGTATCTCCGGTTGTTATGCAGCCAGGTAAGTCAGGAACGTATGCGCTATAGTTGTGCTTCCCCTGTTCAATAATAATAAGAAAGCGATACATAAGTTATACTCACCCCACAAGTGCTGCGACCAACTCCCGGCAAAAATCAGGAATATCTTCGACGACGCGGCCCCACACCATGTTGCCTTCGCGGAATGCCGCTTCATTGACCCAGATACCGCCAGCATTAGTGATATCATCTTTGATGCCGGTTGAACCCGTTGCTTTGCGCCCGCGCATAATGCCTGCCGAGATGGGAACCCAGCCGCCATGGCAGATGGTAGCAACAATTTTATCCTGCGTATGCACATCTCGCACGAGTTGTAGGACCTTCTGGTTACGACGCAGTTTATCGGGCGCCCAACCGCCGGGAATGACGATGCCATCCAGCGTGTTGGCTGCAGGAGCCTCGTCTATGCTGACGTCTGGAGTCATCTCCAGGCTGTGTTTGCCGCGCACAGTCTGATTTGAAAGGCCAATGACGATAACTTTTGCCCCCTCTTCACGTAGTCGCATGACCGGGACCCAGAACTCCAGGTCCTCCACTTCTGCGGCAACGAAGACGCCAATTGTTTTCCCTTGTAGACGCATGGAATGCCTCCTTCTAGCTGTGCAGGTCGTTGTTTATCATTATACCATGCTGCCTGTAGGAGAAATGGGATAGAAGCGCCAGTGTGCTTCCAGTTCGGAGTAGTCATTAGTTGCCAGGCTCGGTTTCGCCTGGAGAATATATTATCGATTAGCAGGTTAGTAGTCACCAACCCAGTGTACCCAGGGGAGTTCACTTCTCACAATGCGCCACATTCGTGTATCGGCGGTCCATAGTTCGCAGCCTTCGCGCTCCGCGAGGGCTAGATAGTGCGGATCGTACGTTGCTTGTAGGCCAAAGCGGTCCGCAAAATCCAGGGCGCGTACACTGAGAGCGGCGTCCTGTGAAAAATCGAGTTCTAGTTCTGTAAATATTACATCTATCAGGCTTTGTTTGGCTCCATCAAGCGTATATTTCCCGCTGCGAACTTTCTGGTAAAGGGAGTTTGTAGCCTCATATGCGAGCAATGCCGGTGCGTGAATCTCCACTCCTTCGTCGCCCCACCTGGTTAACAGTGCTAACGCTTTCTCCGAATCCGGCTCGTTGATTACCCATTTAAGGACTAAGCTCGTATCAACAACTACAACTTTTCTCATTCTTCCGCCTGTGATTGCTCAAGATACTGTGTGCGCTCTTCACGCTGTTTTCGTAGCAGCAAGGATACGCCCAAGATATTCACCAATCGAGAGATCGTTTTGCAGTGCGGCCATTTTAATTCTGCGCCTTAGTTCGGGGCTGGCATCGAAGGTGATGCGTGAGCGTTTCGTGGCACGTGACATCTGCTTATCCTTGCCGTAAACTTCTTCTTTACGTAGAGCCATAGCTTCAGCTCGTCCCTCCTTTTATGTCTTGAGGTGCTAATTGTAACATAGTGGTGGCAACTCGTCAAATGTATCATCTTGTGTACTTGGCTACTAACATAGTATGGCGACAATATGACAAATAGATTCAACAGCATTCCAGGCCGTTGGCTTTACCTCTACGCCGCATTGGCTCTTGTATCTCCTTCGTTTTTGAGTGAGGATTGATCATATTAGGGCATAGCATCAAAGCTGGAGGTATGAGCATGACCCACGAATGGACACGAGGGGAGTATCTCACTAGCACGGACAAGAGCCGCCTGGACCTGGCGGTGATCCATGCTTTCCTGACCACTTCATATTGGGCGACAGGTATTTCTATCGATGTCGTGAAGCGATCTATAGAGCACTCTCTTACCTTTGGTGTATATAAGGGCGAGCAGCAGGTTGGTTTTGCTCGCGTCATCACGGATTATGCTACGTTTGCCTATCTCGGCGATGTGTTTATATTGGAGCCATTTCGCGGGCAAGGATTGAGCAAATGGCTGATGGATGTAATTGTAGCTCACCCGGAACTGCAAGGCTTGCGCAGGTGGATCCTGCTTACCCGGGATGCTCACGGCCTGTACCAGAAGATAGGGTTTACTGGATCGGCATATCCTGATTGCTATATGGAGCGGTTCTTCCCCAACGTCTATAAAAGCGCAGCATCCTGAAGCCGCACTGCGTCCCTTATCCGTTCTCTAATACAATGCCCTTTCAGCGCTTGCCGAAATCGAAGCGAGACCTCAATTCCTGTTTAGCCCCTGTGTCGTAGATGAGGGCTACATTGTCAACAGTGATCTCCCAGCTAAAATCGCGCTCTGCGAGAGACCAGACGATGTGGGACAGGTTCTCTTTGTTGATGTCGCCAAAGCCGATGGTGATGTGGGGCATCCAGTTTGCGGGGTGGTAATAGTCCGAGATGCCGGAACCAGCCGTGGAAATTTCTGGCCAGAGCGCTTGATGGAACTGGGTCAGTTCAGGGCTGCGTACAACCGGGACATACAAAACTGGATGAGGTCCATTAAAGATGCCCAGACCTGAAGTCTTCACTTGAAATGTTGCCTGACCAGACGCGAAGGTCTGCAAGATTGGTTCGAGCAGTTCAACATTGTAACCCTGGGCAATTTGGTACGAGAAGTGCGGGTAGGGCGTGATATAGACACCGCGTACCGCGAACTCCCGCTCCAGTTCGGCCCAGAGTTCCTCGACGAGATGATAATGTTTGTTGTCCAGGAGTGAGACGATGCCATGCATGTTTTACATTTCCTTATCTCTGTGAGATACGCAACAGGCTGTGGATTAAGGGTTCCTGCTTAATTGCTCCACCGCTTTGCGAATTCCTTGGGCAACACTATAAAATGCCTCATCTCGGTTTTTCCAACTCGTCACGGGGATACCATCTCTGGGCAACGCTTGCAACTTGCCTAACGGCGTAATTTTCCAATCAACCGGGCGAAGGATAATGGGAATCACACGAGCCTCTCTGGCTTCGTGTCTCTGTAAAGCTTGCTTTACTTCGGTGCCATAACAATACTCTGAGGCTGTAAAGTCTGCACTGACAAGCAATAGAATGATGTGAGCCGTATTTAGGTGTTGATCGATCTCTTTGGCCCATTCATTTCCTGCGCTGATCTCGCGATCGTGCCAACCTGTGATTAGCTGCTGCCACTTCAGTATGCTCAACTGCTTCGCCAGTTCGTCCCGCAGTTCCTCGTCTTCGCGAGCATAAGCGAAGACGTCGTGTTTGTATCATCAGTCCCTTGGTCAAGGGTTGTTGCTCTTAGGTGTGCGAATGTCTCCTTTTGAAGCGCAAGCCAATATGAGTCATGAGGTGCTAAGTGCAGGGCCTCATTGACATACCGCTGCGCCTCTTCCCAATGATCCAATATCGTAAGAATTGCGGTACAGTCTTTGAGCAACGAAAGCCGTTCGCTGCTATCGGTTATGAGTGCTAGTGCAGCATCCAAGGCTTCTTGTGCTCGTGCAATCTCTTTTTCTTCGAGGAGAGCTTGCCATTGTAAACGATAGATCTGTGATGAGACATTGGTTGGTGCTCGCTTGATAAGATAATCTGTCTTGCGAATGACATCAAGCCAATCTTTTCGGATAAAGGCCATCTGAATCTGCGGCAGCATTTGCTGTGTGAGCGTAGTACTTGGGTCAACTGGAGGAATATCTCTCCTGGTGAGAGCGTCGGTGATCTGTGACATCATCTGCTGCATAAGTAGAGTGCCAGAGTCAATGGTGGATGTGGAGGAAGGAAAAGGTGGTTGCTCGGTTAGTGAACGCGAGATTTTCTTGCCGGGAAAGGCAGGTGCGGCTGCAGGTTTACTGCGTTCAAAACGTATGCCTGCAAGCAGCATTTCACCGCCTGATGGTAGTAGTCCATTTGGATTCAGGACTGCGAGCGTTGAGGTAGTCAGGTGACAGGACCGCTATGATGCGTTCAGCTTTTGCAGTAGCTTTTTGCATCTCCATATCGATGTTGGAGCCTAAGCGAAAGTCCCAGGCGGGCAGGATAGTAGAGTAACCCGCCTCTTCCAATTGCCAGGCAATCCACTCTGCCCATGAACGATCGGCCTTGTTATAGAGAATGAAGTAGTTTTTGAGAGAATCGCGATGTGCCAGTGATTCCGGGAACAATAGTGTTGAGGGATTATGTGATTGAGGTTGAAAGGAGCGTGATGAGGCTAACGTAGATGGCTGCTTAACCTCAACGGTTGGTGATATCTGTTGCGCGAGCCACTCACGAACATGCAGTACAAAACTCCTAAAAGATTGTGCTGCCTGCCTTAACAATACTTGTGCCTGCGTCAAAAGAGTTCGGAAAAGCGATACTCTCGTTGGTATTCTTTCTGCTTGCTGTGCATGTAGTAGTGTGTCGAAAGATGTTGATGTAAATGTTCGCTCATCCACTTGAGGAAGCGGTATTGAAGCCATAGTGACATTCTCTAGTGAGCGTTGCTGTGATGGAGCAGGACGAGACACAGATGTGGAAGGAGGGGAAAGCAGAGAAGTAGGAGATGGTAATACGGCAAGGTCTGACCTTTTCAAACCGCTAGCCTCTTCTAAAGCATGAGCAAATGCTTCCACGCTATCGAAACGCTCTTGTGGCTCTTTAGCAAGCGCTCGCAAGACCACCTGCTCGATAGCAGGTGAAATTTCTGGGACTTTCTCATGTAGAGGCGGAGGGGGCATGAACATGTGCATTGTGGCTAACTCGGTAAATGATCCACGGAAGGGATGTTCTCCACACAGCCATTCGTAGACAGTGACTCCTAATGCATATTGGTCGCTAGCAACCTGTGGTCTACCTTGAATTTGTTCGGGAGCTATATACGCTGGGGTACCGGCTATTGTGGGGAAAGTGCTTGTACTCTGTGCTGCCACTGCAGTGCCAAAATCACTGAGCAACACCTCGTTGTTGCGTCCCAAGAGCATATTTTGTGGTTTGACGTCTCTGTGAATGATCTTTCGATCATGAGCATACTGTAAAGCAGATGCAACTTGCTTGACATAGGTTACAATTGTCTCTAATGGGAGACGGGTACCTTTAGGGTGGCGTTGTGCCAAAGTGCCATTAGGGGCATAGCTCATAGCAAGAAAAGGAGTATCGTCTTCTACCCCAAAATCAAAAACCCGCACGATGTTAGGATGCTCTAAGAGGGCGATGGTGCGGGCTTCTTTGAGAAAGCCTGTTAGATCTACGCTTGTTAACTGCACATGTAGTATTTTAATGGCAGCTTCTCTGTCGAGATAAGTATGTCTACCAAGGTAGACTTCTCCAATGCCCCCTTTGCCTATCAAACTGATCAGGCGATAGTTGCCGAGTTGCTGTCCCACACGGTCTGCCATCTTTGATGCCGTCCTTGGTACCTTCTGTTCGTCTATGTATCACTCTATTAAGTGTAGAAGAAGATAAAAAGTGTGTCAAGCAACTCTATTTTACTGAGTCTTCTATAATCGACGCCAGTATCTCACAGAACCGTTCAATTTCCTCTTCGCTATTGTAATAATGCACCGAGGCCCGCACAAGGCGCTCTAACCCGCGCTCCTCCATATCCAGCAGCGTTGAACTTCGCTCCGATACCGTGACGTTGATGGCATGTTGCGCGAGCCTCTGCTTGATCTCCCCAGGCTCTTTGCCATCGACGGTGAAGGTGACAATACCGCATTGGGTGACGCCTCGATCTCGCACGATGACGCCGGGGAGCGTACTCAAGCGGGCGCGCAGGTTGTAGGCGAGCGTTTTAATGCGTCTCCAGGTAGTGTCTAAACCCCATTGCATAGCGTAATCGATGGCGACGCCAAGGCCGATTTTGCCGGCGTAGTTCGTCTCCCAGTTCTCGAAGCGGCGCGCGTTGGGAAGCATCTCATAGTGGTCACGCGCCATCCATGTCGCCGCGTGGAGATCCAGGAAAGGCGGTTCGAGGCGCTCGAGTACACTCTGCCGGACATAAAGAAAGCCTGTACCACGCGGGCCGCGCAAATACTTGCGGCCCGTGGCCGAGAGCATATCGCAGCCTATAAGGTTCACATCGATGGGCATCTGCCCGACGGACTGGCAGGCATCCACCAGGTAAAGGATACCGGCCTCGCGAGCGACCTTGCCCACGGCTGCCACAGGATTGACAAGCCCGCCATTGGTCGGGACATGGGTGATAGCGATCAGCTTCACGCGCTCATCGATGGCCTTGCGCAGGGCTTCGATGGAGATCTGACCATGCTCATCGTTGGGAATGGCCTCGACGCTGGCGCCGGTCTTCTGGGCAACTTGCAGGTAGGCAATATAATTGCTCGCGTACTCCGCCACGGCAGTGAGGATGCGGTCTCCAGGCTTAAAGGAAATGGAGTAGAAGGCCATATCCCACGCGCGAGTGGCATTTTCGATGGTGGCTATCTCGTCCCGCGAGCAGCCGATAAGTGCGGCAGCGGCATCATAGACATGCTCAATTGTACCATGCGCTCGTTCCTCCGCCTCGTAGCCGCCAACCTGCGCTTCCAATTGCAAGTGTCTTGTGGTTGCATCGAGAACCGGTTGTGGCATCAGCGCCGCGCCCGCGTTGTTGAAGTGCAAAACATGTTTGCAGCCTGGAGTTTCCTGGCGTGCGCGTTGCAGGTCAAAGGTCATAACTCCTCCAGATACTGTGAGCGCTCTTCGCGCATTTGCCTGATCAGTTCTGCGGAATCTTCCTCGAAGGGCTTTCCTCCACGGTCTTGCATGATCTTTTCACGTATTTCCCGCAATCGCTCTATTGCTTCGCGAGGCATTGGGCGGTGCTGGTGCTGTGTCAGGCTTGCTTCACCAGGAACAGCCTCTCCAAGGGTATGTTCAATATACTCTTTCAGTGAGAGGTTGTTCAGCTTGGCAGCTATTCGTATCCTGTGATAAAGCTCACGGCTGACTGTGATATCGATGGTAATATGCGAGCGCGCCTTAGGAAGACTCATCTTATCGTCGGAATCATGTTCTTCTAGTGTCATAGCCGCTCCTAATCTTCTCATTGCTTCGCGCAAGGGCTTCAAGAATTGTCAGACTTGTTTGGAGATGTGCGTTGATCGGTGGGCTGGTAGTCGCTCATCCATCGTACCCAGTCGAGTTCTCCTTGTACTGCTTTCCATAACTTGATATCAGCAGTCCAGAACTCACAACCTTTGCGCTCTGCAAGCGCTAAGTAGTGTGGATCATATGTTGCAGGTAGATTGAAGCGCTGTGCCAGCTCCATTGCTCGTCTGCCGAGATCAGGGTCTTGAGAAAAGTCAAGTTCCAGTCCTAAAAATAATACGTCCGCCAATGCTTCCCTGGCTCTATTAATGGTGATTTTGCCTTTGCGGACATTTTGATAGAGAACGTTAGTGACCTCATAGGCGAGCAAAGCTGGTGCTAGCATCACTATCTTTTTATTACCCCACATGGTTAGCAAAGCTTCTGCTATGTTTGAGTCTGGTTCATCGATCACCCATTTAAGTGCAATGTTTGCATCAACAACTACGACATTCCTCATAATTCCCCCATCAGGTAACGTGTTCTCTCTTCGCGCTGCTGTCGTAGCAATTCTGTGGAGTCTTCGAAAGGTCCACCTTTATTCTCTTTCGCGATTTGTTCGCGTAATTGGCGCAACCGCTCTATGGCCTCACGTGTTACAGGATGCCCACGTTGCTGCATCGTACTTGCTTCATCAGGAACGTTTTGCTCTAGGATCTGCCCAAGGTACTCACTTATGGAGATGTCTTCTCGTAATGCAGCCGATTTTATGCGACGACGTAATTCAGGGCTGACATCGATAGTGATACGCGTGCGCTTTGCCTTTTGCCCTGTCCTATCATTATTACCCAGGTCTTCTTTTCTCAGTGCCATGATTGCCCTCCTTCATCTTTTATGTTTCCGATAGGTCCATTACAGCATAGCCAGGGTGTCTTGTCAAGGATATAGACTAGTTGTTATGGCGACGAATTGCCGAGGCTACATGGTTTGTATTATACAAGAGTATTTCCTAGCTCGACAAAGGCGGGCGAGCTGATCCCAACAAAAAAGCCAGAAGGTCCTTTTTTCGCTGCTCCAGGTCCTCTTCTGGGAAAGGTGGCGCTTTGCCTGAGAGGGAGGCTTTGAATTCTTTTACGAGAGCATCGCGCATGGGCGTTTTGCTAAAACCCAGGCGCAGGTTTTTCCCTTCAGGCAGCGTGATCCCTTCACGTTTGAGCAGGTCATTGATCAGGAAGAGTTCGAGGGTTTGTCCTTCAGAGAGGGGGACGCCTAGTTGTTTGGCCAGTTCATCTGAGAGCAGGAGGGGACAGCCTGTAAGCAGCGCCAGGCCCAGCGCATCACCGGGGCGCGTGTCCAGTTCTTGCACTATCTCGCTCTTGTCACCATTGCGCCAGCGGATTACCGTCGAGAAAAGATAAATAGGTGAAATGCTGACACGTTCGAGGCGCACTTCTGCGAGCGTGATGCCGTGCAACTTAAGGGTGTCAGCCATTACGTTGATCGTCTGGGGACGTGGCAGGGGCAGGTTGTGCAGTGCAGCGACAATGGGCAGTGCTTCATGTCGCTCAACGCCGACATTGAAAATGCGCTGCCCGCTTTCATCGATCAAGGTAACGGTATACATGTACACACTGCTAATGCCGAAGTTTCTTCTGACGCCTTCTATGCTCACTGGTATCACCGGTAAACTCCTTTGATCTGCTAAAATTCTTTTAAAGGCTTTTCCTCATGTAACAGATACACAAACATTCGTCTCTACCCGGTTCTTTCAGATGAACAGATGTGTGTCAAACAATAGCGGAGGTCTATGTTGTTCAAACGCTTCTCACCAGTCTTGATGACCATATTTCTACTTACAGCCACCTTCTCCCTTTTCGTCTCGTCAGCACGCTATCTTGCCTATCCTGCCCGCGCTGCGTCAAACGACAATAATGTTGAATGGAATGGCCTGTTCCACGACCAGGGGCCGCTGTATGATAGCGCGCTGGAGCCAACGTGCAGTACACCTGTTACGCTGCGCTTTCGCAGCTTCCATAACGATATTACCAGTGCCAACATCAAGTATTTTGATACGGCGGACAACAGCTTTCACTGGGTGCCGCTGGCTTTCTACCGGCAAGATGCCACCGGAAGCTTCGACATCTGGCAGGGAACGATCCCTGCAAGTTGCTCGATCAAGTACTACCGCTTCCAGGTCAACGATGGTACGGCAACAGCCTGGTACAATGCTGATGGCCCTTCCGCGACCGAGTCAGGCGCCGACGACTTCTACATCCTGCCCAACTTCACAACGCCCTCCTGGGCCAGAACGGGCGTCATGTACCAGATCTTTCCAGATCGCTTCTATAACGGGGACACCGGCAACGATATACACACCGGGCAATACACCTACCTGGGTTCACCTACCGAGGCGAAGCCCTGGGGAACCAGCCCCTATGGGGACGCGGGCTACTCGAACGCGACCGTGTTTTTCGGCGGCGACCTGGAAGGTGTAGATCAGAAGCTTGACTACATCAAAAACACGCTGGGCGCCACTATCATCTACCTGAATCCCATCTTTACCGCTCCTTCCAATCACAAATACGATACCCAGGATTACTACAACGTCGATCCTTCCCTGGGTGGGAACGCGGCCTTTCGCCAACTGGTCAGCGATATTCACAGCAACACGAATGGCCCCAGGGACTATATCGTGCTGGATGGCGTCTTCAACCATACCGGGACCTGGAATGCGTGGTTCAACGAGTACAACACCTATCCCAACATAGTGGGGGCCTACCAGAGTCAATCCAGCCCCTACTATCGCTACTACACCTTCCAGCAGTGGCCGGACCAGTATGCCTCGTTTCTGGGCCTCAGCAGCCTGCCAAAGCTCGACTATGGCAGCAGCGGCTCGCCCGTGCGCCAGGCAATCTATGCTTCCCCGAACTCTGTTGCCCAGTACTGGCTGCGCAACTACAGCATCGATGGCTGGCGGCTCGACGCGCCACAGTACGCCGATGCTGGCGGCAACGGCGGCAGCGACCCGGCCAACCACCAGGTCTGGCAGGAGTTTCGCCAGGCTGTCAAGGGTGTCGATCCCAACGCGCTGATATTTGGCGAATACTGGGGCAATGCCAATCCCTGGACGAATGGCGCTCCCGAGCAGTGGGACGGGGCCACCAATTTCGATGGCTTCACCCAACCGGTCTCAGAGTGGATTACCGGCGAGAACTACAGCGGCGGCACTGCCTCCATCTCCACGTCGCAGTTCGATGGCTGGCTGCGAGGAACACGCGCCAACTATCCCACCGACGTGCAGCAGGTAATGGTCAACTTCCTCTCTAACCACGACATTACGCGCTTCGGCGAGCGTGCCGCCGGTGATATCCGTAAAACAGAACTCGCTGCTATCTTCCAGATGACCTACGTCGGGCTGCCATCGATCTATTATGGCGATGAGTACGGCATGATGGGAGGCGCGGACCCGGATAATCGCCGCACCTTCGACTGGTCACAGGGAA
>WNFI01511026.1_pt1 | contig 10998 bp, 10 predicted proteins | sample 5400471 | NCBI WGS metagenome assembly WNFI01 (sample SAMN13153348, study PRJNA577476) | soil metagenome | isolation source: 100 cm saprolite on Douglas fir-dominated hillslope | place: USA:California | collected 2013-09-17 | reverse complement strand
AAAATGCGCGCGGCGCTTGCAGAAGCCTGAATGGATTTGCGTTCGCTCGGTTCGCTGGCGATCATGCGGTTCAGATCGAGGAGGAGAATCAAGCTGCCGTCAGGAGCGATGGTGGTTCCGGGAAAAAGTTTTACCCGGCGAAGATATTCGCCGAGATTCTTGATCACGATTTCGTCTTTGCCGAGCACTTCTTCGACCACCAAGCCAACCTGCCGGTTATCTGCGTTTGCCACCACCATGCGGAAATAGCCGTTGATCGGTTCGAGCGCCGGCAATCCAAGATACAAATCCAGTCGAATGACTTCCGTCACCACGTCGCGAACTTTTGTGAGCAGCTTGCCGCCGACATCTTCGATTTCATCGGCACGCAGGCGACGAATTTCTTCCACGACCGCCAGAGGCAACGCGAAATGCGCATCGCCGCAACGCAAAAACAGCGCCGGCGAAATAATGAGCGTGAGAGGTACCTTGAGAATGAATTTCGTTCCGGCCCCCGCGGTACTCTGAATTTCGATTTCGCCATTGAGCAAATTCAGGTTAGCGCGAACCACGTCCAAGCCAACGCCGCGCCCCGCAAGTTCTGTCTTCATCGGCGCGGTAGAAAAGCCGGGATGGAAGAGCATTTCGCGCAGCTCACGTTCGGTCAGGCTGCTGGCGGTTTCGGTCGAAACCAAACCGCGATCCACGGCGCTCTGCCGCACCCGATCGTAGTCGATGCCGTGACCGTCGTCTTCGACCTCGATATAAATATGATTTCCGCGATGATAGGCGCGTAAGGTGACACGTCCGAGTTCTGCTTTTCCAGCTTCACGGCGCTTTTCAGGAGTTTCGATGCCGTGCGCGACAGAATTTCGGACCAGGTGCACGAGCGGATCGGAAATCTGCTGAATAATATTGTTGTCGAGTTCCGTTTCGCTACCAGACAGATCAAGTTCCACCTGTTTGCCGGTGGAGTTCGCGGCATCGCGAACGGCGCGGGACAATCGCGAATATAAGGTGCCGATTGGCACCATGCGCGCGGCAGTGATTTCGTCCTGCAAGTGGTGCGCAAGTTTTGTGAATTCGTCGATGTCGCCTTCAACTCGCCCGATGAAGCCACCCATCTGCGACAATACCTCGTTCACGTCAGCGGAAATTTCGGTCATGGAACGCGACAAAATGTTTACGTCGTCGTAGCGGTCCATTTCCAGTTCGCTGAAATCGTTCCAGAAAGAGGTGTCGCCGGCTGCGGCGTTGTTGATCATTTGCGGCGTCGGCGTTGTGGATGGAGAGAGCGGTCCGCGCGTGGAATTGATGCGGTTGAATTCGTATTTTTCCTGGAACTCGACGACCTTACCTTGCAGGCGTTCCTTCGAAAAGCCGAGGGTATCGCGCAAACGCTCGAGTTCCGTCACGCGACCGAGCATGCGGGTGCGGTTGATGACCAGCTCGCCAACCGTATTCATCATGCGATCGAGGCGCGACAAGGAGATTCGAACCGATTTGGCAGCCGCCGCAGCCGCGGACCCTTTGTTGGCTTTTGCCGTGACAGCCGCAGTCGCCGTCGTAGCTTGCGACACTGCTTGTGCAAGATCTTTTTCAGAACATCCACGGACTCGAGACAAAGATCGATGACTTGCGGCGTCGGTTCCAATTCATTTTCGCGCAACCGGCCGATCAAGTCCTCCACGCGGTGCGCGATGCCGCCGAGCCGCTTCAATCCAACCTGGGCCGCGGAACCTTTTACAGTATGGATAGCCCGGAAAAGTTTGTTGATTTCCTCGGGACTGTGATTGGCTTCCAGCGACAGCAAACAATCACTGACAATTTGCAAATGCTCTTCCGCCTCGGGCTGGAAGAATTCCAGAATTTCCGCAGGCACTTCCTCGTCTTCAGGCAGGGCATCAAAATATGAACCGGTAGCGGCAGCGACGTCGTCAAACTCTTCGGCTTGAGGTTCAGTCCCCTGCTGCGCAGCTTGCGCGTAGCTGATTGGCGCGGGCTCCGCCGGAAACGCAAAACGGTAGCGCTCCTTAAACGCGGCAATATCATCGAGAACTTCCTGCCCGGTATCGCTGATTTCCAGTAGATCCGTTTCCAGCAGCGAGATTCCATCGGAAAGAAATTCCGTCAGCGGTCCGTGCAGATCTTCGCCGAGTGAGGCATTGGTCGCGTATTGAAAAACGTGCGCCAGCTTTCCGGCAACCTCAGAGAAGCGCGGGAAACCGTAGCTGGCCGAAGTTCCGCTCAAAGTGTGCGCGGAAATATACAACCGCTCGAGATCCTCGCGACGCGGCGAGATTTCCTGAAGCACGCCGATGTATTCCCGCAAATATTGCAGGTGCTCGGAGGCTTCCTGAAGGAAAACTTCGACGGCTTCGCGGTCCAGAGGGCTCACGCACGTCCCTCCGTTACGAGTTCAGCTTTCTGAACCTCTTCCGCGGTCGGCTTGCGATACAAAATGCAATCGTTCAACACGATGGCCTGAAACTTCACCGGCATTTTGGAAATGGATTCCGAGTGGCCCAGGAATAGATAGCCGCCCGGTTCGAGCACCGAATAAAAATGCTGCACCAGCTCGCGGCGGCGTTCCTCGGAAAAATAAATCAGCACGTTCATGCAGAAAATCACGTCCATTTTCCCGACGTAAACGCTGTTGGTCAGGTTCATCTGCACGAAATTGACCATTTTGCGTAATCGCGTGCGAACTTGTTGTCCGCCTTCCGCAGGCTGAAAGTGACTGGCGAGCTGTTTTTCAGTGACGCTGCCGATGCTGCGCCCCGAATAGACTCCTCTTTCGGCGGTAGCCAACGCGTGGCGGCCGATATCGGTCGCGAGAATTTCCACGTTCCAGGCGTCCGCAAACGAAATCGCATCGGAAACAGTGATGGCGATGGAGTATGGCTCTTCGCCGGTGGAGCAACCGGCGCTCCAGATACGCAGCGACCGCGGATTCTTCCAGAATTTGCGAATGTGCAGCTCGGGCAGAACGCGCTTTTCGAACGCCTCAAAAACGCTCGGGTAGCGAAAGAACGAAGTTTCCTGCGTAAGCAGCGATTCCAGAAGCTCCTGAAAATCAAACGTGGTTTTTTTAATCGAACGAAGCAGATCTGTGCCGCGCGCATGGCCCTTTTTGGCCATGTGCTGGCGCACACGAGTGGAAAAGAACCGCTCGCGCGATTCGTCGAACCGGATGCTTGTGCGTTCCTCGATCAGCATGCGGATTTCACTCAATTCGTGTTCGCTCAAGCTCACTGGGTCGCCCTGGCGTTCGCTCATCGTTCTCGATTCAATTCACCGCGTAATTGCACCAACAAAACGATTGCTGATTAACGATGGGCGCCCACCGGCACTGGCTGGCGGTCGGATTCCTCGGACTGCTCTTTCGCTTGTTTGGAAGCAGCACGGAATTGCGAAAGCGCTTCGTTCAGCTGATCGGAAAGCTTAACCAGCTGGCTGACGGTAGCCACGGTGCCGCGCGTTCCTTGCGAGGTCTGCCGCGTAATGTTGGAAATAATCTGCATGGCGTGCGCAACACCTTCTGTTCCGCGCACCTGCTGTTTGGAAGCAAGCGAAATTTCCTGCACCAGTTCGGCGGACTGACGAACCACGGTGGAAATCGCGTCGAGCGCGCGTCCGGCCTGATCGGCCAGAGTTGCGCCGGACTCCACTTCCTTGGTGCCTTCTTCCATGACCACGACCGCTTCGTTTGTCTCGGCCTGAATGGCCTTGATGAGTGCCGCGATGTCTTTGGTCGCGCTGCGGGAGTGTTCTGCCAGTTTGCGAACTTCATCGGCGACGACCGCGAAACCGCGGCCAGCTTCACCAGCGCGAGCCGCTTCAATGGCTGCGTTCAACGCCAGCAAGTTGGTCTGTTCGGTGATATCGTTAATCACGTTAATGATTTCAGAGATTTCCAGCGAACGATCGCCAAGCGATTTAATTTTCTTGGCGGTGGCTTGCACGGAGGCCCGAATGCGCTGCATGCCGTCCAGAGTGTCGCGAACGGCGCGGTTGCCCTGTTCAGCGGCATCGAGCGCGCGGCGCGCGGCTTCGGCGCTGGCTTCGGCGTTGTTGGAAACCTGTTTCATCGAAACCGTCAGTTCTTCGACGGCGCTCGAAGTGTTGGTGATTTCCTGATCCTGTTGCGTTGCGCCGGCCTGCATTTCGTCGGCGGCGACCAGAATGTTGTTGGAGCACGCGGTAACTTCCATAGCGGCTTTGCGAACCCGCTCCAACACCTTGGTAAAGTTGTCGAGCATGTAGTTGATGGAGTCGGTGACGTTGCCAAGCGCGTCGTTGGTCACTTTGCCGCGCAACGCCAGTTCGCCGCGCGCAACTTGATTGATAACCGCGAGAAGTTCGGTGATGCTGCGCTGCAGATTCTCGCTGGCCTCCTGGTTGGTGTTGGCCTTGGCGACTTTAGCGACGGCGCGATTCAGGTTTTCCGAAATGTAGCCAAGCTCGTTATCCGATTGCAGCTCGGCGCGAGCGCGTGCGTCACCCGCTGCCAGCCGCTCGGAGAATTCAGCGAGCTGCTGCACCGGCGTGACCACGGAGCTGCCGAGGCGCCAGGCGAGAAATCCGCCGACGGCCAGCGACAGCAGCACGGACAGAATCACGGCGCCGCTGGCCCCGCTCGGCAGCGATGCGAAGTCCAAGATGGACTTGTCGGCACCAGCCTCCCGCCCGGCATGGAATGCCAGCCCGATTACGACGAAGAGCGCCAGCCCATTGACGAAGACCAGCGTCCAGACGGTTGAACTCAATCGCGATTTCATTTACTGCCTCCCAAACTGCTTGCTTCGGCGTAGCCGGTTGAGCTGGCGTTACGCCGCAAATCTCGAGAACAAATCTAAATTGACGGCCCAGGATAAACTTCCAGCAACCGGGACAAATCCAAAACCAACGCTAACCGATCGTCGTGCCGCAACATGCCGACGCAGTGCGGCACATTTTCCGGTGCTTGCCGCAGCAAATCGTCCGAAGTCACCGAGTACGTACCCACCACTTCGTCCGAAGCGATCCCGATGCGCAAATCTTCGTGGCTGCCTTCGACCCGCATCGAAGCGACAACTACGTGCTTGGGCAACAAACCCGGACGACGCCCTTCGGTCATCGCAATGTCAATCAAGGGAACGATTGCGCCGCGCAAATTGAAAATTCCCATCAAATAGCTGGGACTAAGCGGAAGCCGTGTGACGATCGGCCACTCCAGAACTTCTTCCACGTCCAGCACCGGCAGACAAAAACGCTCGCGGCCGCTGCGAAATACGCAGTACTGCGATTCCGCGGGACGTTCTTCCAGCGGCCCGATAGCCTCCAGCATTTCTGCGGTGTCGGCATCGGGAGGCAGCGGCGCGAGTTGGAATTCGTCGTTCATCATAAGATCTCAGGCAAAGCGGCGGACCGCCCGCAAAAGCTCCTCGCGCGTAAATGGCTTTGTGACGTATGCATCGGCGCCCTGTTGCTCACCCCAATATTTGTCGCTGGCGGTGTCTTTCGAAGTCACCAGAATTACTGGTATGGACTGAAACTCGGTGCTGCCTTTCAATTCGCGGCAGACTTGAAATCCGTTGCGCTCTGGCATTACCACGTCCAGCAAAATCACGCTGGGATGTAGCGAAGCAATCGTCTCCTCGACGCGCAGCGGATCGTTCAGCCCGAATGACTGATAACCCTCGGGATCGAGCAGCCCCTGCATCAGCTTCACTTGGGCCGGCGAGTCGTCGACGATGAGCACTTTTTTCAGCACCACGAAATTCTCCGGAGTTCTCCACGGCAGAGAAATGCACGTCGGCGGCCATGGCGGCGGAAGTTGAGAGGAATGTTTCGATGAACGAGAAGCGTGGTAGATTCAATCACTTACGAGAGAAACGACAAGGCTCAGTTCCGCGTCGGGAGACTTTCCGGCAGCTGTTCTGTCTCAGCCTGAGATGCTTTCTCAGCGTCGCGCATCTCGCTCGACAGCGATGAGAATCGCTGCATGATTTCGTTGATGCGCAAAGTCATGCTGTGCATGGTCTTGATCTGGTGCAGCGACTGCGCGCTGAGCTGGCCGGGTTCGAGCAGCAGCAATTCGGCATTGCCAAGAATTGACGTGAGCGCGTCGTTGACGCTGTGCTTCATTTCTGCCATGTAGCGGCCGAGCATCGCTTCCCGCTCATATTGCGCCGCGCGGGAAATCGCCTGCCTTGCCTGGTGCCCGGCACGAACCCGCCGCAGAGACTCGCTTGCAACCAGCATCAGCGTTTGCGTCCAATCGTCACGCAACGGCACATGCAGCAGACGCGGATACCGCAAACGCAATTGCTGCATTTCGCGAAAATCCGCGGGAGCACAGAGAATGACGGCAACTCCGGGATGCAAGCTGCCCAGAATCTTGGAGAGATTTGCGTCCCCCACCGGACCAAGCACTACCAGGTCAAATGCTTCGACGTCCTGCGCTTTCCAAAGACTGCTGTTTAAGATGGCGATGGAAGGTGACTGCCGTTCGGCGTGCCAGCAAGAGCTCAGCAGGCGGCCGAACTCGCTGTCGTCCGTCAGGATCAAAACGTTGGCGTTTTTCAAAAGTCCCGGCTCCCGGATCTGCTGTGCTGCTTCGCTTCTCTTTGTTTATGGAGCAGCGGCTTTATGCCGCTGTCGTTCGTGCGCACGTTTCGCAATTACAATTTTTCCGCTTCATCAATCGCAGAGTTCAATCGTTTGGCGCTGATGCCCATATTGACCGCCGCTTCGGTATCCTTGGCCTGCTTCGCCACATCCACACGTTCCAGAAGCCGTGTCACTTCCACGCGTGCCACACTCAGCGCGCGATCAAGATTCGTAGCGTTCCCGGTTTCGCGCGTGGATTCCATTGCAGCGGACACTAGCGCGCGCGCCACAACGGCGCGGCGAAGATCTTCCGCCGATGGACCATCTTCGCTGACAAAAGCACTGACCTCCCACGAAGAGAGTAAAACACGAGCAGCGCCCAGGCGAATGGTAGTCATCGAGCGTCCGGGAGATGGCGGCGCTGCGATCAATTGTTCCCAAATCCGTTCCATACAAGTTTCGAAATCCAGGTTCGCGGGTACTTCCGTCTTGGGTACGGCCTTCCCCGGTTCGGCGGCCGCGGGCAATTTGTTGATCGGCGATGATTTCGGCGGTGTCGGGGCTAGCGACGAGACATTCAACGCCTGAGAGAGCGTCTGCCGCGAAGCTAGCTTTTCCAGTCCCTGCTCCACATCTGATCGCAGGCCCAGCAGTTTTTCAAAGGCCTGGCTGACGGTTCGCTCCGTGTATTCCTTCTGAAACGGCTGCTTCCAGTCTTCAGCCGCCTGTTTTATGCGTGAGATCGATTCGTTCGCCGAGAGGCCTGCCCGCTCGCAATTGAGAAAGCGGATTCCGCCGGCTTCCAGTTGCGCCAGACCGGTTCGAACGGCGATTAAATCCGCGTGCATCAGCTCGATCAGCGTACGCCGCAACAGAAAATTGAAACGGATGAAGGCGAGCAGCGCGGACGGATCGTAGAACATTCCACCGGCGGATTCTTTTACGCGGCGGCCCTGTTCGATGAAATTGGTTTTGAGTAGTTCGCGGACGCTGCGAAAGGCTCGCAACGCTTCAATCATTTTTTCCAGCGGTTCGCACCACGCCAGCGGCGTGGTATCAATTTCGCCCAGCACTGGTTGCATAACCTGCGCCGCGTCGGCCAGGTCAATCTGCTTGTGGTAAATCTTCGCCGGCGCGCTGAGCGCAAAATACTGCACCAGCAGGAAATCGATTTTGTCCCGGTCCACCGTGCTTTTTGTGGGTTTGCGCAGATGCCGCAGGATCAACGCACGCAGCCCGCTTTCGCTGGCGTTCAGCGTAGTGGTCTGCAAAAGCTGGCGAAGTTGGTGCACCAGCACTCGCTGGTCCATCGAATTTACCCAGTTGTTGACGCCGTCGAACAGCGGAGGCTCGGCTTTGTCCGGAAGCGTGCGGCGCTCCGGGCCGAAGGGAATTTCCAGTTCCAGATGTTTCGCCAGAGCGAGATAAATGGGAAATACCGACCGCAGTTCTTCCCATTGCTCCTGGCGCGCGGCGTCGTTCTTGACCAGGCCCGGAATCTTTAGCGTTGTCAACGAATTGGTCACGGCCTCTTCACCCAGAAAATTTGCTTATCCGCGAATTGCACTGCCACTGCCTTCTCGCCAGCGTGGTATTGCACCGCCACTACGGTAGCGTCGCACTCCGCAGTTCCTTCGGCGTCCGAGATCCGTACACGGTCGTCAAACTCCAGCGGCAGTTTGGAACTAAAAATGGCCCTTTTGGCGCCCGCGAATTCCACCACTACGGTTTCGCGAACCTGATTCGCGCCGCTGTGCACCGGTCTCAGCACGGCGCGAACCCGAACCGCCTTCGCGTCGGGAAAAAATCGCGCCAACTGTTCCGCGCACGCGGACGAAGTCGCATCCGTGTGCAGTAGTGTCGTAGTTGCCGGTGTCTTCACTTCAAGTTTCCTGTACCAGCGTTTCGCCGCCACATGCACACACCCGGCGTTGTACCGCACACACTGGGCAGAAAGGAGTTATGCAAGAGGGCCGCCAAAGAAGAGGGAAAAATTGCTGGTGTGAAAGTTATCAAAACAAAAGGCTTAAGGTTTTCCGATGGCACTGCGACGACTCATTCGTCTCAGGCTGACACGTTTGCGTCTCAGTTCTCGGTCAATTTCCGCCCGCAATAAACCTGGACAAAAAAATTCGCGCGGAACGTTCTTACTGCGCTAGGGCTGAGAAACCGCCGGCGTCTTTTCAGCATTCGATCGAATGGAAATGTTATACCGCTTAAGTTTGCGGTAAAGCGTGGCGCGACTGATGCCAAGCATCCTGCCCGCCAGCGCCTTGTCACCGTTGGCCTGCTCGAAAACCTTCAGGATCGTCATTCGCTCCATTTCCGCCAGCGCGGTCGTAGATAAAGACGAGCCATCCGAAAATGTCGTTTGCGGTGCGCCGTTTCCTTCAGCACGAATTGCGGGAGGTAAATCACTCACGTCAATTATCCTGCGGTCGCCGAGCGTAACCGCTCTGGCCACGCAGTTCTCCAGTTCGCGTACGTTGCCCGGCCATTCGTATTGCAGCAGACTCTTCATAGCGGCTGGCGTGACATGCAAATTCGTTCCCGGGGCGTACCGATTCAGAAAATGATGCACGAGCACCGGAATGTCCGACCGGCGCTCGCGCAGCGAAGGCAAATGAACAGTCACCACGTTCAGCCGGAAATAAAGATCCTTGCGAAAAGTTCCCTCGCGGTAAGCTGCCTCGAGATCGCGATTCGTCGCCGCAATCACGCGAACATCCACGCTATGGCTCTCGTTGCTGCCCACCGGTCGCACTTCGCGTTCTTGCAGCACGCGCAGCAGTTTGGCCTGCATCTCCAGAGGCAATTCGCCAATTTCATCCAGAAAAATCGTTCCGCCATTGGCTGCCTGAAACAGTCCCGCCTTCGATTTCATCGCGCCGGTAAAAGCACCTTTTTCGTAGCCGAACATCTCGCTTTCCATTAGCGTCGGCACCAATGAGCCGCAATCCACCGCCACAAACGGCGTTTGCGCCATCGCGCCGCGGAAATGGATCGCGCGCGCAACCAGTTCTTTGCCGGTACCGCTTTCGCCCGAAACCAGCACTGGCGTGCGCGTATCCTTCAAACGCGAAATCATGCGCAACACGTCCTGGATGTTCGCGGACGCGCCGATAATTCCGTCCAGATTGTCTTCGGTATTGACCCGCTCGCGCAGAAACTCGTTCTCCGTGACCAGACGAACCTTTTCCGCCATCCGTTGCAGCAGCAGCCGCATTTTCTCCACGCGAAATGGTTTCTCGATGTAGTCGTAAGCGCCGACCTTCATGGCATCCACCGCGGACTCAATCGATCCGTGCCCGGTCATAATCGCGATTTCGACGTGCGGAAAAAGCGCCTTGGCCTGCCGCAGCAACTCCACGCCGGATTGCGTCGGCAGTCTCAGGTCGGTCAGGATCAAGTCCGGCGCCTCCTGCTCGATGCGCGACACCGCGCTTTCCGCGCTTTCCGCTTCGCTACACGCGTAGCCCAGCGAAGTCCCGATGGTCATGCACAATTTGCGGATGCTTTGCTCATCGTCCACAACCAGCAGCCTGACTTTGATCGAATCGCTCATGGTTTTCCGAAAGTACTCTCCACCACAGAAATAAGTTGCTCCAGCCGAAATGGTTTCTCGATAAAGGGAATTCCGCTGTTTGCCAGCAGCGCCTGCGTCTTGCTGTTTGCGGTGTCGCCGCTCATCAGAATCATGCGTTGCTGCAGCTCCGTGCGGTGCACCTTAATCCAGTCGTGTACTTCCGATCCGTTCACCTGGCCGGGCATTCGAATATCGGAAATGACTCCCGCAAAAGTTTTCTGCATCAGGTCCTCGATTCCCTCCACACCCGACGCTGCCCCCACCACGCTGTACCCACGCCGCTCCAGCGCCGCGCGCACAAAAGCCGTGACCGAAGGCTCATCCTCAATCAGCAGAATCGTGTTGGTCGCTGCTGCCGTCGCGTTGCTCCTAGTGCTGCTCATCGGCCCGCCTGTTTCGCGCTGACACTCGCGGCACTCGCATTCACGTTGATCGGTTCCGCAGCTACCGGAATGCGTATCGAAAACGTGCTGCCTACGCCGTCCGTATTGTTCGAGCACTGAATTTCTCCGCCATGCGCGCGCACAATCCCGTAGCAAATGCTCAATCCCAGCCCCGTGCCCTTGCCGGTCTGCTTGGTCGTATAAAAAGGATCAAAAATGCGTTCCACATCCACGATGCCCGTTCCGTTGTCGGCCAAACTAATTTCCACCGACCCGTCCGCCGCCGTAGTCTTCAGAAAAATCTTGCCCGTGCGGCCCGATTCCTCAATCGCATCGTAAGCATTATTCAGAATATTCAGAAAGACCTGCTGCAGTTGCTGCGCGTCGCCCATCACTGCCGGAAGATTTTCATCGTATTCTTCCATCACTTCGACGCCGTGGCTTTGCAGGTCATAA
>WNFI01482376.1_pt1 | contig 10998 bp, 12 predicted proteins | sample 5400471 | NCBI WGS metagenome assembly WNFI01 (sample SAMN13153348, study PRJNA577476) | soil metagenome | isolation source: 100 cm saprolite on Douglas fir-dominated hillslope | place: USA:California | collected 2013-09-17 | reverse complement strand
CGTCGCGCGGCGGCCGGAGGATAGTGGAGAAGAGGAGCGCCGTTTCCGCCGGAGCGACCCAGGACCGCCCCTGGCGCCCTCGGCCCTCCCGCTGCAGATCGGTGACCACCGTCCACCCCTGTTCGGCACCGCGAGTGGTGGCGTCGCGGGCCAGGTCCTGGGTGCTGCTGCAGGAGGGCTCGTAGTGCAGCTTCCAGGTGATCTCACCGTCGACCAGCCGGGCGCGCACCCGGTCGAGGACAAGCGCGCTCACTGGATGGGGGGCGCGGTGACCACCGCACCGTTGCTGCCGGCCTGCACGACGATGATCCCGGCGACGATCACGGCAGCGCCGAAGACCTGCAGCGGCTCCAGCCTGTCCCCGAGAACGAGGAAGGCGATCAGGCCGGCGAAGACCGGCTCGGCGGCGGCCACGATGCCGGCGGACGAGGGACGGATGGTACGCAATGCCCACACGAAGAGGCCATGCGCGAGCAGGGTGCCGATCAAACCCACCAGGCCCATCACGACCCAGATCCGCCAGTCTGCCGGGAGGGCGGTGCCGCTGACGACGTCGAACGCCGCCCACAGCAGGCTGCCGGCGCCGAAGCCGTACAGCAGCAGCGTCCAGGCATTCAGCCGGCGGGCGAGCGTCGACGCCCGCAAGACATAGAAGGCAAAGAAACCGGCCGCGTCACCGCGACCAGGCCCAGGTACTGGACGAGCAAGGCGATCGCGATGTTGATGCGGGCGATCGTCAGGTAGTAGCTGAGCTGCACGCCGGCCAGGCCGATGGTGCCGAAAACCGTAAGCGCCGGGAGCTCACGACGGTTGACTCGAAGCAGCGCCGGCCGGACGGCGAGCAGGATGACAAAGAGCCAGGCGAAGGCCCACCAAATACGGAGTTGCGCCAGCGCGAGCGGTGAGTAGCCCAGCCTGAACAGCGCCTTGACAGCATTGCCGCCGGCGGCGAAGAGGAACGCGGAAAGGACCACCAGCGGGTAGCCCGCCCGACCGGCCCCGCCGGCCGACGCGAGTGGCGCTTTAGTGCCAAACGAGCGTTTGAGGCGTACTTGTGTTAGCCGGCGAGTGAGTTCTTGACCAAGTCCGTATTTGAAAGTACAGTAAACCCTCGGGAAGCATGGCTCGAACCAACGTCGGAAACGGTCGCATGATCGAGCAAACCTCGGTCCAGATCTCCGCGCAACGCGAGCGATGGCAAGCGGAGCGCGAGATGCGGTATGCGCGCCGGAACCGAATCCGCCACATCGATCGGCTGCTGGACGAGCTCGAGATGCTCAATATTGCCGAGGAAACCCAGTTGCCTGCCGATCTGGCGTTTCGCGTGCAGCGGCTCGCCGCCGAGATGGAGCACCCCCTCGGCAACCGGGCACCCGAGGATATTTCCATCGGGGAATCGATGGACGCGCTCTACGACCTCCAGGACGGGCTGATGCTCACGCTTGAAGGCGTCCAGGACGACGAAGAGGTCTAAAGGGACTAACTCGCCCGTTCAGTCGTTCGCTTACGGCTTGCCGTTGCCTTGCGGAGTGCCGCCGTGGCCATTGTCGGTCTTGTCTTGGGCGTGTTTCTTCGCGGCAATCGCAATCGTTGACTGACCTGCGTCGTTCAGCGAGCCGGCCAGCCCGTCCGACGCGATGGCCACGCCCTTGATCTTCACGATGAACGCGCTGTCGCGATCGGCGTTCGCCGCCCACAGGGTGACGAGCTCGCTCTGTCCCGCCAGGTCGCGGTCCGCCGCGGCTTGCTGTGACCGGTAGTCCTTGAGCAGTGACTGCGCGATGTCAGTCGTCGATCCACGGCCTTCCAGGTTGAGCAGCGATTGATTTGCCCAGCTCAGCAACGAGCCCACCGGCGCCTTCGCATTCGAGCCCGTGATGAAGTTGTAGATGCCGGAGAGGAAGGGGTCGATGACGGCGACCGGCTGTGGCCCCGCGCCGCTGCGTTGCTGCTGCAGCAGGGTGTAGGTGTTGAGCAGGTCCGCATTCGCCTGGGCCAGCTCCGCCAGTCCGCGCTGGGTCGGATCGCTCGTCGTCCGGGTCAGCCCATCCCACCATTCCTGGACGACATAGAAGGCGCTGTCGGCGCTGACACCCTGCGGCTGATTCCAGAGCGCGTCGACGTCGGCCGCGCTCGCGGCCTGCGCCGTGAGCGGGACCAGCGTGAACGCCGCAACGATACATGCGGCGACCAGGCGGCGTTGCATGACACAACCTACAGGGAGCACTGCGGCCTCGAAACGATCATCCGGCAGATGCATTGAGGAGCCCTGAACGGGCCGGTCGCAGAGCATTAACAGTGGTGCCGCGGAGCTCTAACGCTGTAGGTTTTCCACGACGGTCGAGATGCCCTGTCCCACGCCGATGCACATGGTGGCGAGGCCGTAGCGTGCCTTGCGCCGGATCAGCTCGTGGACCTCGGGGTCGAGCTCGAGGTCGCGCATGCAGGCAAGCACCTGTGACGCGAAGGCCTCGTTCAGCTCCACGCAGTCCAGGTCGGAAAGCCGTAAGCCCGCCCGGGCGAGGGCTTTGCGCGACGCTGGAATTGGTCCCAGGCCCATACAAGATGGGTCGACGCCCGCGCTGGCCGCTGCCAGGATTCGCGCCAGGGGCCGCGCGCCGATTCGCTGCGCGTGTGACTCCGCCATCATCACGAGACAGGCGGCTCCATCGTTGAGCGTTGAGGAGTTGCCGGCGGTGACCGTGCCGTCCTTTTCGAAGGCCGGCTTGAGGCTCGCCAGCTTTTCGAGGCTGGTATCCGCCCGCGGACCCTCGTCCGTCTCCAGCGTCGAGCCGTCAGAGAGCGCGACGGGGACCATCTCGTTGCGAAAGTGGCAGGCCGCCTGTGCCGCGACCGCCTTGCGGTGACTGCCCAGCGCCCACTCATCCTGGGCCTCGCGGTTGATGTCGTAGCGGCGCGCGACGACCTCGGCGGTCTGTCCCAGGCTGATAGGCGGATACATCTCCGCGAGCTTTGGATTGATCATGCGCCAGCCCAGCGTGCTGTCGTGCAGCGTCTGGGCGCCGCGGACGAACTCGCGGTGAGGTTTCTCAAGGATGAAGGGGGCGCGCGTCATGCTCTCGACGCCGCCGGCGAGAAAGCAGGCGCCGTTTCCGGTCTCAATCTCGCGCGTCGTCACCGGCCTGGTTGGCATCACCGAAGTAGACATCCTCGATGCTCGCCGGGTCGAGCTGGTTGCGCCGCACCGCCTCACTGACGACCAGCGCGGCGAGGTCATCCGGGCGGACGTCCTTCAGGGCGCCGCCATAGCGCCCGATGGGGGTGCGTAGCGCGTCGACGATCACCGCTTTCTCCATCGACGCCATGCTACACGCGGGAATCCCGCGACCCTCTACCTCATAACACGCGGGAATCCCGCGACCCTCTACGTCATTACACGCGGGAATCGCGTGACCCGACACCACATTAAAATGTTGCCGGAGTCATGAGCGATCTCGCCCGCCAATATGACGCGGTGAACTTGATGGCCGATCCGCTGCATGGCTACATCAAGATCACCAAGCGGGTCCACGGCGACAGTGTCGCCGCGGAGCAGGACCTGCTCGATCACCCATGGCTGCAGCGACTGCGTCGCATCCACCAGCTCCAGTCAGCCTGGTGGGTGTTTCCCGGCGGCGAGCATTCGCGTTTCCAGCACGCGCTGGGTGCCATGCACCTGAGCGGGGACTGGGCCCGCCGGCTCTATCCAAACCTCAGCGGCGTGGTGGGCGATGTGCCGTCACTCCCCTGCGTCGAGGAGACGCTGCGCGTGGCCGGCCTGCTGCACGACGTTGGCCATGGGCCCTTCGGTCATTTCTTCGACCAGAACTATCTCGATCGCTTCTCGATCGACCACGAGGTGATCGGTCGCGCCCTGATCGGCGGGGAGCTGGCCTCGATCATCGCCGCCATGAACGCCAGCCCCTCCGGCCCGTTTGCGGCCGGGGAGCGGATCGATCCGCGCTGGATCGCGGACCTGATCGCGGAGCCCGACCTTCCCGGCCCGTCCGCCCCCGCCTGGGTGCGGGCGCTCAAGCCGGTGCTCAACGGCATGTACACCGCGGACAACCTGGATTATGTCCCGCGCGATGCCTACATGTGCGGCGTCAAGGTAGGGCCGGTCGACATCGAACGGCTGCTGCACTACTCGTTTCTCGGGCCGGAGGGGATGCTGCTCCACCAGCACGGAAGCCAGGCGCTCCTCCTCTTCCTGAACGCGCGCCTCTACCTCTACAACAACATCTACTACCACCGGACGGTGCGCCGGATCGACCTACACATGCGCGAGATCTTCCGGGAGACGATCGATCGGATTCTTCCCGGCAACCCGCTCGACCACCTCGACCACTACCGGGAACTGACCGATTGGTCGCTGATCGACACCGTGGACCGCTGGCGCCACGATGGTGGCCGAGCCGCCGAGCTGTCGCATGAGTGGGGCCGGATCGTCCGGCGCGAGCTCAAATGGCGGTTGATCTTCGAGGACTACTACGAGTTCTCCAACCTGCCCGATGCCTTGCTCTACCCGCAGCCGTCCGACTACGTGCGCCGCATCCGCGAGGCGCTGCCGCCGTCGCTGACGGCGGCTTCCTTCGAGGTGGACCTGGCTTCCGTCGACCCGCGGCCGCAGAACCCGTTCACGGATCCGTTCCCGGTGAACATCTACAACCCGGTGAGCCGCGCGGTCGAGCGGAGCGCCGTCGCCGAACTGTTCCGGCGCCTGCCGATCCGCACCACCCTGGTGCGGGTCTTCACCGACGATGCGGGGCAGGTCGACGCGCTGCGCGGGGCGGTGGAGCGCGCCCTCTACCGGCGGGACTCAGACCTGGCGGAGGCGGTCCCCTGATGGCGGTCCAGCCCCAGGATGCGATCAAACCGCTCACCGTGCTCGAGCTCAACACCCGCATTCACGACCTGCTCGCCGTCCGCTTCCAGAGCGTGGTCGTCAAGGGGGAGGTCAGCGGCGTCACCTTGCGGGGCGGCCACGTCTGGTTCACGCTGAAAGACGCGACGGCCGCCGTCGGGGCGGTGATCTTCAGCGGCACCGCGCGCCGGCTTCCATTTCTGCCCGAAAACGGGCAGGAGCTGGTGCTCACCTGCCAGGTTGACTATCACGCCCAGTACGGGCGCGTGAACCTCGTGGTCAGCCGGCTCGATTACGACGGCGCCGGCAAGGTGCGGGCGGCGATCGAGCAGCTCAAACGCCGCCTGGAAGCAGAGGGCGCCTTCCGGCCCGAGCGCAAACGGGCACTCCCGTTCCTGCCGCGCTGCATCGCCTTGATCACCTCGCCGAGCGGGGCGGTCATCCATGACCTGCAGCAGGGGATCTGGGAGCGTTTCCCAAATACCCGGCTGGTCCTCTACCCGGCGCGGGTGCAGGGAACGGCGTCGCAGCGGAGCCTGGTGGCCGCCTTGCGGCAGTGCGACGAGGACCAGCTCGCCGACGTCGTCATCGTCGCCCGCGGAGGCGGCAGCTTCGAGGAGTTGATGGCCTTCAACCAGGAGGCGGTGGTGCGTGCCATCCAGGCGATGCGCATCCCGGTCGTCACCGCGCTGGGTCACACCTCGGACCGGACGCTCGCCGACCTCGTCGCCGACCGAGAGGCCCGGACCCCGACGGCAGCCGCCGAGATCGTGGTCCCCAACAAGGCGGACCTGCTCCGGCAGCTGGGTGAGCGCGGCCAGCGACTGCAGCGCGCCGGGCTAACCGCCCTGATCGCCCCATCGCACCAGCTTCAACGGCGGCGGCAGTCGCTGGAGCGCGTGGCCCTCGATCTGCATGCGCGGCGGCGCGAACGGATCGCCCACCTGGAGGGGATGCTGCGCCAGCGCGATCCGCGCGAGGTGCTACGGCAGCGCGAACGATCGCTCGAGGAGTGCCGCCGGCGGCTGCAGCGCAACTGGCAGGTGATCGCGAGTCGGATCGAAACCGGTCGCCTCGGAAAGGACGGGCTGCGGGAGCGGCTGGTCGCCCTGGCCGGCCGGGGTGTGCGGGAGCGGGCGAGCGGACTGCAGAGCCGCGCCGCACGGCTGAGCTCGCTCGCGCCCGAGCAGACGCTCAAGCGCGGCTACAGCATCACCCTGGACGCGAGCGGCGGCGGTATCATCCGGGGCGCCGACCAGGCCCGCAAGGGGCAGTCCGTCAAAGTGCTGCTTGCGGCCGGCGGGCTGGAGGCCACGGTCGACGAGGTCATTCCATGAGCGTTGACGAAAAGCTGACCTACGAGCAGGCGCTGGCGCAGCTCGATGCGACGCTGCACGCGCTTGAGGAAGGCAAGCTAAGCCTGGAAGACGCGATCGCGGCGGTGGCCCGCGGGCGCGACTACTTGCAGCTGTGCGAGCGCAAGCTGGAGGAAGCCCGGCAGCGGATCGAAAGCCTGCCGGTTAAAGAGGAGCCGGATGTGGAGGAGCCGCCGCATCCGGCGACGGTCGCCGAACTTCGAGCCGAGCGTGGGGGAGTACCTGGGACGCCCCAGGGCGAAATACCCTTCTAGCGCGCGTCTTCCGATTCGGCGGGCGGCTGGCGCTCCACTTCGGGCCGTTCGGTTGGTGCCTGACCAGACCGAAACACGCCCCAGGCCCTGCCGTTCGGGCAGCCCCTGCAACTGGGTCAGGTCGATGGCCAGCTTGGGCGGCAGCGCGGGCTCGCCCACGCCTTCAATCTCTTCTGGCAGGAGTTGGTTGACGGGAACGCTGTAGAGAGTCGCGATCTGGTGCAGGCGGGTGACGGAGATATTGCGGTCGCCCCGTTCGTAGGCGGCGAGCAGCGAGCCCTTCAGGCGTTTATTCGACAGGACTTCGACCTGCTGCAGGGTCAAGCCACGCTGCTTTCGCAGACTGCGCAGCCTGGCTCCAACTTTTCGCGAATACCCGTCCATCAATCCCCCTTGACTGTGTGTGATCAGTCTATCGCAGAATGCGACATGAATATAACTTTTGGCGTGTTCTAGCCGGTCGGTGGCGGGGGGATCGTTCCTGGAGAACGACGCCACCTTCCGTGGTCGTCATTCTGAGACATTTGGTCATGCTCTGTCAAGTACAGCTTACTTACGCGTCGAGCGCACTTACCGCACTCGGACGGCTGCCATCGGCCCGGCCGGCTTCATAGGCCTGCCGAAAACGGAGCGCCGCCTGCGCGCTGTCCCCTTCGGCTTCGAGAACGCGTGCAAAATCGTAAGTGACACGGGCCCGCAGGTCCGGGTTATCGATGGTCACCGCGATCTCGAGGGCCCGCTCGAAGTGCCGCTGCGCCGACTCCCGCCGGCCGCGCGCATGGGCAATCCGCCCCGCGACCCGGTGCACCGCCACGGTTGCTAGTGGATCGCTGGAGCGGGTGGCCAGGTCGATCGCCTCCTCGATGAGGTCGCTGGCCCGCTGCACCTCCGTGGCCTCGAGAGCGGACTCAGCCATACCGGTGACCAGGTGCGGCAACAGCTCCCGATCGCCGATCCGTCGAAGGTGCTCCGCGCCATCGCCGAAGAGCCGCTCCGCCTCCGCCACGCGGCCCTGCTGCAGCAGCATGTCGCCCATATTGAGTCGGAGCTGTCCCGCCATGCGGACGTCGCGGAGCGTTTCGAAGATCCGCAGACCCTTCTGCGCGTAGGAAAGCGCCCGCGCGTACTGGCCGGTCTGCTGAAACGAGAGGGCGAGCCCCTCGTAGATGCCGGCGAGCGCCGGCATGTCGAGGACCTGCGCAGCCGCCGCGATTGCCGATTCATACGCGGTAATCGCCTCGATCGGTTGGCCCGCCACGTAGTGGAGGTTGGCCCGATGGCCGAGTACGCGTGCCTTCAGCACGGGGTCGGCCACGCCGGCGGACTGATAGCGCTCGAGGGCCTGGTCGAAGCATTGGCCCGCGGCGTGTGGGCGGCGAAGGAAGTAGTGGACGCTCCCCATCCGGTCGTAGAGCTCGACCAGGAGCTGATGCCACTGCGCCCGCTCGGCGGCGCTGATCGCCTCCTCGAGGACCGGCCTCGCATCTTGTGGTCGCCCCTGCTTCATCAGAGCGACAGCGAGCGTCAGCTGGGCGCGGGTCCGCAGCTCGATCGGGATGGTCCTGGCCAGCATCCGCATGATCAGCGACTCGGCTCGGGCACCCTCGCCGTGGAGCAGACTCATCTCGGCTTCCGCGAGAGCGAGCTCGAGCGCCGACGTCGAGTCTCCCGGCTCTTCGAGGAAGTAATCGATGGGCCGCTGCAGTCGGCGCGCGATGATCCGCAGGTTCTGAGTGGAGGGTTGGGCGCGACCTAGTTCGACCTGGTTGAGGAAGGCCCTGCTGAAGTCGCTGCCGGCTACCGCGGCAAGGCTGAGCCCGAGCTCCTGCCGCGCCTGGCGAATCCGCCGTCCGAGGGGACTCGGCGCCGCGGGGTCATCCGCAGTCGGACGCCCCGGGCGCCGCTTGGTAAGCACAGCCTACAGTTTAGCAATCCGCGCTTGACAACGAAACGGCGAGTTTACAAGGGGTTCGGCCAGACTTCGGCGCAGGAAAGCACGGCCGAAGCGATGACAAACAGAATCCAGGGGTTGAGAAAACGCCGCACGGTCCCACCTCCTGAACAGGCGGCTCGCTCCGATCGGCCCGTTCTGATGCCAGCTTATGGGCGGCCGTCACTCAAGGGGGTCACGTCTGTAACGGATTCCGTAAGGCCGGTCGCGAACCGCTGACTGCGGTGCCACCGGCGTCCCTATAATCGAGTTCCGCTGTGTCCCCGTAGCTCAGCCCGGATAGAGCACCGGCCTCCGGAGCCGGGAGCACAGGTTCAAATCCTGTCGGGGACACCAACCTCTCAAACGCTCGTATGGCACTCAAGCGCCACTCGCGTGGGGCGAGGCCCCGTCAAAACAAGTTTTGAACCGGGCTGGGCGAGGGGGCTTGTGCGGTTGCGGACAGCACATAAGCGTGGACCATAGCGGTCCCTTGACGGACGGCCGGCGCCGGCCTACCGTTGGTTGGGAGCTGTAGGTAGATCTGCGGCTGGAGGGAGAGGCAATGGGTATTGCGGAAAACAAGGCGCTCATCCGACGCTTCTATGAGGAGATCGACAAGGGGAACCTCGAGGCAATGGATGAGCTGGTCGCCGAGGGGTACATCAACCATTCTCCCCCACCGTTCCCCGGGTTGGCGCCGGGTCGCGAGGGCTTGAAGCAGGCCTTCAAGATCTTCTGGGAAGCGACGCCTGGCCGCCACGAGATCGAGGACCAGATCGCCGAAGGCGACAGGGTGGTGACCCGCCTGACCGCGTACGGGAGGCACATCAAGGACCTGCCCGGCATTGCGGCGCGCGGGCAAGAGCTGACGATGATGGCCGTTGCCATTCACCGGATTGCCGACGGCAAGGTCGTCGAGCACTGGGCTGGAAAGGACGAACTCGGGTTCATGCAGCAGCTCGGCGTGATTCACCTGCCGGGGCATACTCCCGAGCGAGAGACCGTTCCCTCGTAGCAAGACCGCCGCCATCGACGCACGAGGCTAGGTCGCCCGGGTGACGGCAAACGCGACGGGGCTGCTAGGCGTACCGATTGCCGCTCGGTCGCTCAGACCTCGACCCGATGCCGCATCCCGACTCCCACCAGGCATGTTAAGCCGCGCAATCTGGCCGGCTGCCGGCGCAAGGCGAAGGCGACGTTGAACGCGATCGAAACGACCGGCTGGAAGCCGAAAGTGCGTAACGTGCTGGCCACGAGGAAGTCCGGTCATGGCGGATAGCTTCACCAGTTTCGCGACGACCGCTTTAATTATTACGTCAATCCGAGCGTGAGGACAGAATCGCTGAACGGTTAGGGGCGGTCATTTCCTCTGAACTTTCGCAACCGTTCATCGGCCCGTTGACAGAGGACGGAGAAGGATGGAGCCTCATGCAACCCGAGACCAGCCGCGAGACTACCGGGTCGTGGGTAATGCATGAGGAGGGAGGCGGACCAGCTCGGCAGCTCCCAGGCTGCACTGAACAACTCGTGATCCCGTCCGCTTTTCGCTTCCGCCGACTCCATCCGCTGCTTTTGGCGTCCGGAAGCGTCCTGCTGCTGCTGCTGGCTGGGTGCGGCGGGACCACACCGTCAGCCTCGCCAACCAGCCCCGTAGACCCCGGCGGCACGATCGAATCCCACTCCGACCTGGATGGTTCGCAGCTGTGCACCGTCGCCAACGGTCGGGCCCGGCTGAACACCCTCTTCTACGCACTGAATCACGCCGATGCCGCAATGGCTGCGCGAATGTTTCCGGACAACGAGGCGTGGGAGCTCACCTTCTCACCATCCATCCACGCGGCGCTCGAGAGCGGCGTTGCCAGCTCTCAGGAGCTGCACATCACCAGCCGCGCCGACATTCCACGGCTCCTCTCGCAGCTGGTCGGAGTCCACTTCGTTTTCGCCGCAGGCATCGACGGGAACGTGGTGCCGACACAGCAGAGCACCGTCCATGAGGTTGCGCTGGGCCCGGTGCTGTGGCGCGCCACCGGATCTTATCTGCAGAATCGAGGGAAGAATCGCGTGTTCGAGGGTGGCAAGGCCGCGGTCTCCTGCACGACCGGTCTGTTCAGACGCGTGCTGTTGAGCCCGCTGACAATCTCCTAATCACAGTCGACGTCTATCGCTCGGGTTCGGACTCAGCGGCGCGCCGTAGGACTCGCAAGGCGCGGACCCCGAACTTCACCGCATCTATGTCGAGCCGGACCTGAAACGAAGTGGCATCGGGAGCGCAATGATGCAGGAGCTACATCAGCGCCTGGCGCCGGGTGCGAGCTACATCCTCATGCTGGTGGCCGACGATCGGCCTGCGGTTGCCTTCTACCAGCGCCACGGCCTCGTCGAGGAGGCGCGGGTGGATGGGCCTTCCTACATGCACGAGCACATGGGCGTGAGCTTCCCGCCGGGGACGCCGGCAGTACCCTGCGCTGGTGCTCCGGTACTGGAAAGGGAGGTCTTAGGCACCAGATCGTCATTTACCGTCCGAAACACAAGGAGGTCTGCAATGAGCGTCTACCTCGTCGACCGCAATCT
>WNFI01681406.1_pt1 | contig 10999 bp, 11 predicted proteins | sample 5400471 | NCBI WGS metagenome assembly WNFI01 (sample SAMN13153348, study PRJNA577476) | soil metagenome | isolation source: 100 cm saprolite on Douglas fir-dominated hillslope | place: USA:California | collected 2013-09-17 | reverse complement strand
AGCTGGATGAGGACGCGGCCGTCGCGGACCAGGGCGAGCTGGGCGCCGGTCACCTCCCAGGCGACGCCGTCGACGGTGACGGTGGGGCGACTCAGGGGTGCACCGCCTGCCAGGCCACCTGCACTGCCGCCAGCAGCTCGGGGGCTTCGTGGGGCAGCACGGTGCGCGGGTCGATCCAGACGCGCCCGGATTCGGCACGGGCCACCACGGGCGGGTCGCCGCTGCGCAGCGCTGCCATGAGGCGGCCGGTCGGGCCGGGCAGGGTGACGCAGGTGGTGGGCAGGGTCAGACCGGGCAGCGAGCCGCCGCCGGCGGCGCTCTCGGCGGCTGCGGTGGCGGCGGGGACGCCGGCGGCTTGCAGCTCGTCGCGCCAGTTGTTTGCGGTGGTCGCGAGGTCGCCGGCGCTGCGGTGCAGCATGGCCTGCACCGGCACTTCTCTTGCGGCGTCGCCGCGCAGGTAGGCGGCGAGGGTGGCGCCGAGTGCGGCCAGCGCCAGCTTGTCGGGCCGCACCGCGCGCATCAGTGGATGACGGCGCAGCTTGGCCACGAGCGCCGCGCGACCGGCGATGAGTCCCGACTGCGGGCCGCCGCAGAGCTTGTCGCCGCTCGCGGTGACGATGTCGGCGCCGTCGGCGATGCACTGCTCCAGCACCGGCTCGTCGCCCAACGGGGCCGGCGTCAACGCACCGCTGCCCGCGTCTTCGATGAGCAGCAGCTGATGCTCGCGTGCGACTGCGGCGATGTCGCTCGTGCTGGGCCGCTCGGTGAAGCCGACGACGGTGAAGTTCGAGGGATGGACGCGCACGATGGCGCGTGTGCGTGGCGTCACCGCGTCGGCGTAGTCGGCGGCGCGGGTGCGGTTGGTGGTGCCGACGTCGACCATGCGCGCACCGCTGAGCCGCATCACCTCCGGGATGCGGAAGCCGCCGCCGATCTCCACCGCCTCGCCGCGCGACACCAGCACCTCGCCACCCTTGCACAGCGCCGTCAAGGTGAGCAGGACGGCTGCGGCGTTGTTGGTGGTGACCAGCGCGTCCTCGGCGCCGCACAGCGTGGCCAGCAGCGGTCGCACGTGATCGTGACGCGAGCCGCGCGCGCCGCTGGGCAGGTCGAACTCGAGGTCGCTGTAGCCAGTCGCCTGTTGCACCGCCTCGCGTGCCGCGGAGGAGAGCGGTGCGCGGCCGAGGTTGGTGTGCACCACGATGCCGGTCGCGTTGATGACGCGCCGCGGCCCGGGCTGCAGTCGCCGCCGCAGCCAGTCGCGTGCGGCTGCGGCGAGTGCCTCGTCGTCGGCGTGCTGCGGTGTTCCGCCGATGCGCGCCGCGCGTTCGTCCTCCAGCACCGCGCGCGCGGCCTGCATCACCGCGGAGGTGCCCTGCCACTGCGCCAATGTCCGGTGCGCCGCCAGCCGGTCGACCGACGGCAGGTCGCGCGGCGAGGCCATCACCCGTTGAAGAGCAGGGAGATGTTGGGCAAGCCGCCGATCAGCGGAACGCCCGGCTGGACGAAGGTGTGAAAGAGGAAGTCGTCGGTGGTGCCGATGATCGTGGCCAGCGGGTTGCTGCCACCGCGGCTCACCGACGGGACGATGAACAGCACCACCAGGGCGAGCGCCCAGATGATCTGGCGGTTGCGCTCGATGGCCGCGAAAACGTGCGGCAGCACGTTGCCGAGCAGGCCGCGCACCACAGCGTAGCCGTCGAGGCCGGGAATGGGGATGAGGTTGAAGACGAAGAGGATCACGTTGACGTAGAAGGCTTGGCTGAGGAACAGGAAGAGCACCGAGTCAGCACCGCCATGTCCAAAGCTGAGGTAGGACGGGTCGGTGGGCGTGAATGCCTCCGTCAGGTGCAGGAAGATGTCGGGCGAGAGCGCGATCTCCAGGTGCAACAGCCCGGCGAAGACGCCGGCGAGCACCAGGTTGGTGAGCGGCCCTGCGGCGGCGACGAGCGCCTGCTGCGCACCAGTGCGGATGTACGCGGTACTGAAGGTGACCGGCTTGGCCCAGCCGAACCCGATTGTGAGCAGCATCCCCAGGCCGATGGGGTCGACATGCTGCCGCGGGTCGAGCGTGATCCGCCCCAGGCGCCGTGGCGTCGGGTCGCCGAGGCTGACGGCGACGCCCGCGTGCGCCAGCTCGTGGAGGACGAAGCCGATGATCAGCCCCGGCAAGGCATAGAGCACCAGAGCGAAGTATTCGCCGGCCCGCCCGCTCACTCCAGCTCGACCTTGACCGGTCGACGCGACTCGCGGCGGGCGCGCCGCTCCTCCGACTGCGCGTGCCGCGCGTGGTGCTCGATGGTCACCTTGAGGGCCATGAACAGCTCGCGCTGGGCGTTGAGGAGGTGGAGCTGGGCCTCGGGGGGGACCAGCTCGTTGAATGCCGTCCCGGCGAACTGGGCGGCGTCAGCAGCGAAGCGCCCGGGGCACATGCTGCAGCGTTCGTCGCTCAGCTCTTGGCACTCCCGAAGGTGATGCGGAGCATGCCTTCCTCGAGGCGGGCGCCGCGCGTCACCCGGCCGCGCAGCGTCTTGGGGAGGGTGATCTCCCGCTTGTACGGCCCCACGGTGACGAACAGCTCGTCGTCGCGCACCGACAGCTCGACCTGGTCCTTGCTGACGAAGGGCAGGTGGAGGAGCAGCTCGTACTCCTGACCCTTCTTGGTGATGCGCTGCGGCACCGAGTGATAGTAGATCTCCGCGGGGTCGCGATCGCCGAAGATCGACTCGGCCATCTCGGCCAGGGCGTCGAGCCCGACCACCTCGTGGTCGAACAGCTTGGTGCGCATGATCGGAATCGGCGAGAACGCGCTGTCGACCATCTCGCTGTAGCGGGCCTGGGCCTTCCGCCAGTTCTTGAAATAGCTGTCCTGAACTTCCGGGGGGAGCTCGCGGTTCACCACCACCAGGTCGGTGAGGTAGTCGTAGAGGCTGAGGTAGGTGAAGGCGCGCTGCGCCTCCTTGACCACCATCTTCTCCAGGTTGAGGACCAGGCGCACCGTGCAGGTCTTGGGGTCGCCGAGCACCTTCTTCATGCTTTCCAGGTCGATGAGCAGGTCCTTGACGCTGCCGAAGATGTCGTCGGAGGGCAGCGGGATGTTGACGAAGGGCTGCACCATGGGGCGCGCCACCTTCATCACCCGTCGCTCGATGGGGAAGATCTTGTTGAGGTACCAGCGAGCCACGTCGGGGAAGGCGAGGAGCTGCAGCGTCTCGCCGGTGGGCGCGCAGTCGACGACGAGCACGTCGAAGTTGTCGTTGCGCTTGTGGTGCTTGATCCACATCAGGCTGGCCACCTCCTCCATGCCCGGAGGCGAGGCCAGCTCCTCGGCGACGATGTCGTCGACGCCCTGCGAGGCGAACAGCGTGGTCAGGTAGGTGTGGATGCGGTCCCAGTGGCTCTCCAGCTCGTGGAGGGCGTTGACCTCCTGGGCCCAGAGGTTGGGCGCCACCTCGACGGGACGGTCGGCGACCTCGACGTCGAGGCTGTCACCCAGGCTGTGCGCAGCGTCGGTGGAGATGACCAGGGTGCGGTAGCCGAGCTGGGCGCAGCGCACCGCGGTGGCGGCCGCCACCGACGTCTTGCCGACGCCGCCCTTGCCCGTATAGAGGATGACTCGCATCCAGGATCACTTGACGACGTTGCTGATGACCACGTCGGCGACGATGACGAGCACCACCATCATCGCCGCGATGATCAGCACGCGCCGCAGGTCGCTGGGGACGTAGGGGACCCTGTCGAAGGGGATGGCCGCATCGTCGGGCGGCAGGGGCTCGAACATCGACGCGGTGCTCGGCGTGCGGCCGCTCTTGACGCGCTGGCCGGGGCGGGCTGCGCCGCTGCTGGGGTCGATGCGGCCGACGCGGCGGCGCTGGCCGAGCTGCTGCAGCTGCGGCTGCGGGGTCGGCGCCGGTGTCGATGCGCTGGCGGCCGCGGCGGGTGCCTCGGCGTCGCTCTCGTAGTCCTCGTCGGGCGGCGGCAGGGGCATGGGGCCGTCGCTGTCGGGGATGGGCAGCGCCCCGGCGGCGTAGTCGTTCTGCTCGGTCGGCTCGGCGTCGACGAGCGCGCTGCCCACGCCCGACACGCCCTGCGACGGCGTTGCCGGACGGGTCTGCGGACGCTGGTGCCGCCGTGCCGGCGGACGCTTCGACTTCTTCGCCATGGTGAGCCGGGAAGGGTATCAGGAGGCGCAGTCACCGAGACGCGGGCACGCCCCGTGCCGCCCATTGTCGCGCGCAGTCGCGCGGTCCTGTCGCGAATGCCATCGACCCGTTGACCGCCGCAACATGCAGTGGTAGCCTTTCCTTGGGACCACAAGATGATGTGGGTGTGAGCCCCACCGCCGTCACCCGGTCCCACAGGCAGCAGGCGTCGGGCTCGTGCACCAGCCCCTCCCCGCCGTTGCAGCAACGGCCGTCGCCATCCGGCGTCCTGCTGCCTGTGTACCGCGAACCAGCGGCCGTGACGTGCGCCGCCTCAGACGTTGAAGCGGAAGTGCATGACGTCGCCGTCCTGGACCAGGTAGTCGCGGCCTTCGAGGCGGAGGCGGCCCTGCTCGCGCACCGCGGCGTAGGAGCCACCGGCGATGAGGTCGGCGGCGCCCACCACCTCGGCGCGGATGAAGCCCTTGGCGAAGTCGGTGTGGATCTCGGCGGCGGCGTCGATGGCCGTCTCGCCACGGCGGACGGTCCAGGCGCGCACCTCCTTCTCGCCGGCGGTGAAGAAGGTGAGCAGTGAGAGGAGGTGGTAGGCGGAGCGGGCGAGGCGGTTGAGGCCGGGCTCGGACAGGCCCAGTGAGGTGAGGAACTCCTGGCGGTCCTCGGCGTCCAGCTCGGACAGCTCGGACTCGATGCGCGCCGACACGGCGACAGCTTCTCCGCCGCTCTGTTCGGCGCGCGCGGCAACGCGCTGCAGCGCCGCTGCGCCGGCGGGGTCGTTCTCGTCGACATTGGCCACAACCAGGATGGGTTTGGCAGTGAGCAGGAACAGGTCGCGGATCTGCGCCATCTCCTCGCGGGCCAGGCCCATGGTGCGGACCGGCTGCCCGGAGTCGAGGTGCTCGCGGACGCGGCGCATGACCTGCCGCTCCTCGTCGGCGTGGTCCTTCTGCAGGCGTGAGGTGCGCTCGCTCTTGTCGAGTCGCTTGCTGATCGACTCCAGGTCGGCGAGCTGCAGCTCCAGCTCCAGCAGGTCGATGTCGCGTTCCGGATCGACCGAGCCCTCGACGTGGGTGACGTCGTCATCGGAGAAGCAGCGCACCACCAGGGCGATGGCGTCCGTCTCGCGGATGTGGCCGAGGAACTGGTTGCCCAGGCCCTCGCCCTGCGAAGCGCCGCGCACCAGGCCCGCGATGTCGGTGAAGGTGACCGCGGTGGGAATGACGCGCGGGGGATTGAAGATGGCGGCGAGCTGCTGCAGGCGCTCGTCGGGCACGGGGACGATGCCGGTGTTGGGCTCGATGGTGGTGAACGGGTAGTTGCCCACCGTGGCGCCGGCGCGCGTCAGTGCGTTGAACAGCGTCGACTTGCCTGCGTTGGGCAGGCCGACGATGCCGACGCTCAGCCCCACGTCAGGCGCCCTCGGAGGGCGGCGGAGTGTCGTCGAGCATGCCGACCACCGCGACCAGCCGAGCGCCGAGCCGCTGCCGCGTCAGCATGAGGCGCGCACCGCAGCCGCTGCACGACAGCCGCACGTCGAGCCCGACATGCGTCACCACGAAGCGATCGGCGCCGCATGCATGTGCGCGGCGCAATTGCAGCACCTCGCCGGCGACGGGCTGATGCGCACGCAGGTCGCGCGCGGCCATCACAGCTCGTCGAGCTGATAGGCGCGATGCAATGCCTGCACCGCCTTGCGCACGTCGTCGCGACGGATGATGCAGGTGATGCGGATCTCGCTGGTGCTGATCAGCTCGATGTTGATGTTGGCCTCGGCGAGGGTGCGGAACATCGTCGCCGCGATGCCGGGCGTGTTGAGCATGCCGGTGCCGACGACGGACACCTTGGCGATGTCGGCCGTCGCCTCGTAGCCGCCGGCGCCGACCGCTGCGGCGATCGACTGCACCAGCGGCTCGGCCTGGGGCATGTCGGATTCGGCCAGCGTGAACGACAGGTCGGTGGTGCCGTCATGCCCGACGTTCTGGAGGATGACGTCGACGTTGATGTGGTTGTCGGCGAGCGGCCCGAAGATGCCCGCGGCGATGCCGGGGCGGTCGGGGACGCGCAGCAGCGTCACCTTGGCGACGTCGATCTCGTGGGCGATGCCACGAACCTTCTGGCGGTCTTCCAATTTCGGATGCCTGCAGATGACCGTTCCGGGCGCGTCCTCGAACGAGGACTTCACCCAGATCGGCATGTCGTACGCCTCGCCGATCTCGACAGCGCGCGGGTGCATCACCTTGGCGCCGACGGCGGCGAATTCTAGCATCTCCTCGTAGGAGATCTCGGCGATGGGCAGCGCCTCGGGGACGATGCGCGGGTCGGCGCTGTAGACGCCGCGCACGTCGGTGTAGATCTCGCACTGCGACGCGTGCAGCGCCGCGGCCAGCGCCACCGCCGAGGTGTCGGAGCCGCCGCGACCCAGGGTGGTGATGTCGAGCTGCTCGGAGACGCCCTGGAATCCCGCGATGACCGCGACGCGGCCGCCCGCCAGCGCCTCGATGATGCGCTCGGGGACGATGTCGACGATGCGCGCCTTGCGATAGGCGCCGCTGGTGCGGATGCCCGCCTGCAGCCCGGTCAGCGAGATCGCCGGCGTCCCCAGCGCGCACAGCGCCATGGCCAGCAGCGGCGCGGTGATCGTCTCGCCGGTGGAGAGCAGCATGTCCATCTCGCGCGACGGCGGCGACTTCGTGATCTGGTGGGCGAGGTCGATCAGCTCGTCAGTGGTGTGGCCCATGGCGCTGACAACCACGCAGATCCCGTCGACGTCGTCCTGCGCCAGCGTCTGCTGCACGCGACGCGCCACGTTGGTGATCTTCTCGGGCGTGGCAACGCTGGTGCCGCCGTACTTCTGGACGACGTAGGCCATATCTAGGCGGACACCTCGACCCGCGCACCCCAGTTGCGCACCCGGCTGACAATCACCTCGCCGCCGACGCCCGCGAATGCAGCGGCCGCCGACATGGCTGTGGCCACGGGCTCAACCGCGCCGTCGGTGAACGCCACCACCGACGGACCTGCGCCGCTCAGTGCCGCACCACGCGCGCCACCGGCGATCGCCGCCTCGATCAACGACGGCAGCGCGGGGAACAATGCGGTGCGTGCGGGCTGATGCCAGCGGTCCTGCATGGCGACGCCGAGCGACGCCCAGTCGCGCATCGCCACCGCGCGCACCCACAATGCGCAGCGCGCCGCGTTGAACACGGCGTCGCTGCGGGTGAACGCCTGCGCGACCACCCGCCGCGCCAGCGCCGTCGGCAGCTCGATGTCGGGAACGAAGATCACCGCGCGCAGCTCGTCGGAGACGTCGATGGTCACCGCCGGCGCGTCGGGGACGACGATGGCCAGGCCGCCGAACAATGCGGCCGCGGCGTTGTCGGGATGCCCTTCGATGCCGGCCACCCAATCGAGGATGCGCTGCTCGTCCCACGGCGCCGCGTGCAGCGACGTCGCGCAGAGCACCCCGGCAAGCGCCGCCGCCGCCGACGACCCCAGGCCGCGACGGAAGGGGATGCGGTTGACGCAGGTGAACTGCACGCCTTGAGGGAGCACGCCCAGCTCCGCGCACGTCGCGGTGTAGGCGCGGGCGACCAGGTTGCGCGAGGGGTCGCTCAGCTCCGCCGGAGCGTCCGGTCCGGCGTCGATGCGCAGCCCGGGTTCACCCGTCTGCGTGGCGACGACTTCGTTCTGCAGCTCGAGCGCCAGCGCCAGCACGTCGAAGCCGGGCCCGAGATTGGCGACGGTCGCCGGAACGGCGATGCGTACCTGCATGGTGCAGACCGCCGCTACAGCTTGAGCAGGCGTGCGATGTTGTCGACGTCCTCGTCGACCGACACCGGCGCGGGCTCGGCGAAGATGCCCTCCCGCGAGGCGAGGAGCGACTGCGCGGCCATGATCTCGCCGTCGGTCACCGAGTCGATGAGGCCCTCGGACTCGTCGCGCGCCGCCACCGCGGCCTGCCACGACGCGGGGTTGCCGATGCGGATCGCGGTGGCCACCGTGCGCGGCTTCTCGACGGCGCGGCCGAGCACGATGGGCGCGGCGCCCTCGGCCTGGCCGCCGACCATGCGCGGCAGGCGCGAGATCAGCCCGTCGCGGTGGTACTCCTTGAACCCCTTCCAGTACGCGGTGATGTTGCCCGCGTTGCCGACGGGGATGGCCAGAACGTCGGGGGCGTCGCCCAGCTCGTCGACGACCTCGAAGGCGGCCGTCTTCTGTCCCTCGATGCGGAAGGGGTTGACGCTGTTGACCAGGGTCACCGGGTAGCGGTCGCAGAGCTCGCGCACCGCCTGCAGAGCGCGGTCGAAATTGCCGCGGATGGCCAGAACCTTGGCGCCGTAGACCTGCGCCTGGACCAGCTTGCCGTGGGCGATCTTGCCCGACGGCACCACCACGATGGCGCGCAGCCCGAAGCGCGCCGCGTACGCCGCCGCCGACGCGCTGGTGTTGCCCGTCGAGGCGCACACGATTGCCTCCGAGCCTTCCTCCAGCGCCTTGGCCACGGCCATGACCATGCCGCGGTCCTTGAACGACCCGGTGGGGTTGAGCCCCTCGAACTTGAAGTGCAGCGAGCGCAGTCCGAGCTGGTCGCCGATCGCCCGCGATTCGATGCAGGGCGTGCCGCCCTCGTTCAGCGTGATGCGCGGGGTGCGGTCGGTCAGCGGCAGGCGATCGGCGTAGCGCAGGATCACCCCGGGGTGCGGCGCGGGCGTGGACGTCGTCGGCACGGGCTGTGCGGCGGTCATGCGCCCAGGGGGAGCGCGCGCAGGAAGGCGGCGACGGAATACACGGAGGGAAGCTCCTCGAGGCGGCGGCGAGCCGCCTGCAGCGCGCGTTCGGGCGCGGGGTGGGTGAGCATCACCAGCTCGGCGGCGGCATGCTCCACGATCAGCGACTTCTGCACGATCGACGAGATGCTCACGTCGAGGTCGCCGAGGATGCGGGTGACGTCAGCGAGCACGCCGGGCTTGTCGGCGACGTGGAGGCGAAGGTAGGCGGCGGTGCGCACGTCGTCCATGGGCAGCAGGGCGCGCTGCCGCGAGAAGTCGACGGCGATGCGGTTGTCGACACCCTTGCGCAGCGACAGCACCAGGTCGAGGATGTCGCCGACCACCGCGCTGGCGGTGGGGCGTCCGCCCGCGCCCTGCCCGTAGAGGAGCACGCGCCCGACCAGGTCGCCGTCGATGACCACCGCGTTGTAGGCATCGTGCACCGCGGCGAGCAGATGCGACTGGGGGATGCAGGTGGGGTGCACGTGCAGCTCGACGTACCCGTCGGTGGCCTGGGCGAAGGCGAGCAGCTTGATGGCGTAGCCCATCTCCGCCGCATAGCGGAAGTCGACGGGATCGAGCGCGCGGATGCCCTCGCGGTAGACGCAGGCCGGGTCGATGCGCGTGCGGAAGGCGATCGAGGACATGATGGTCAGCTTGAAGGCGGCGTCGTAGGCCTCGACGTCGTAGGTGGGATCGGCCTCAGCGTAGCCGAGCCGCTGCGCCTCGGCGAGCGCTTCGTCGAAGCTCTGGCCGTCGATGGCCATGCGGTCGATGATGTAGTTGGTGGTGCCGTTGATGACCGCTTCGATGCGTGAGATCTCGTTGGCCAGCAGGTCGATCTTGAAGGTGCTGATCAGCGGGATGCCGCCGCCGACGGCGGCCTCGAAGTACACGTCGACGCACTTCTCGCGGGCCAGCTCCAGGAGGGTCGGCCCGTGGTGGGCCATGACCTCCTTGTTGGCGGTGACCACCGCCTTGCCCGCCGTGATCGCCCGCTCGATGTAGCTGCGCGCCGGCTCCATGCCGCCCATCAACTCGACGACGACGCCGATCGAGGGGTCGTCGAGGATCTCGTCGGCGTCGGTGGTGAGCAGCTCGCGCGGCGGCATGTACGGCCGCTCCTTGCCCGGATCGCGCACCAGCACCCGGGCCAGCTCGACCCCCACGCCGGTGCGCTCGGTGATCAGGGTGCGCGCCGTCGCCAGGCGCTCGGCCACCTGGGCGCCGACGGTGCCGAGCCCGAGCAGGCCGATGCGGATGGCGGTCATGGTCGGCCGGATTGTAGCGGGCGCCTCCGTGCGCCCCGAGATCCGTACCATGCCGCGCCAAATGCTCCGGCCCACCCGGACCTGGCTGCCCGTCGTCGCCGTGCTCGTCGCCCACCTCGGCCTCGCCTTCGCCCTCTTCGCCCCGGCCTGGGCGCATCCCACCAGCACCCTGATCGGCGGCCAGCTCGACAGCGCGCCCCACACGTGGCTGCTCGCCTGGCCCTCCTGGGCCCTGGCCCACGGCCACAACCCGCTCTTCAGCGACTGGATCGGCGCCCCCACCGGCGCCAACCTTGCCTGGAGCACGCAGATGACCCTGCCCGGCCTCGCCGTCGCTCCGATCAAGGCGGCCGCCGGCCCGGTGGTCGCGTTCAACCTGGTGTTGACGCTCGGCCCCGCCCTGACGGCGTTCGCCGCGTACCTTCTCGCCCGCTGCCTCGGGCTCAGCCACCTGGCCGCGGCGGCCGGCGGCGCGCTGGCCGGCTTCACCCCCTACGTCGTCTCCCACGCCTTCGCCGGCCACGCCAACCTGGTCACCGCGCTCGGCGTGCCCCTGGTCGCGGTGGTGCTCGACGCCATCGTGCTGCGCCAGCGGCGCTCGCCATGGCTGCTCGGCGTGGCCCTTGGCGTCCTGGCTGCCGCGCAGGTCTACATCGCCGAGGAGATACTGGCGACCGAGGTGGTGGCGGCCGCCGTCGCCCTCGCCGCCCTGGCGCTTGCCGCCAGCGGGGCGCAACGCACCCTCGTCGCCGGCCGTGGCCTGCGCCGCCTCGCCCGGGCGCTGGCGGCCGCCACGCCC
>WNFI01702943.1_pt1 | contig 11002 bp, 13 predicted proteins | sample 5400471 | NCBI WGS metagenome assembly WNFI01 (sample SAMN13153348, study PRJNA577476) | soil metagenome | isolation source: 100 cm saprolite on Douglas fir-dominated hillslope | place: USA:California | collected 2013-09-17 | reverse complement strand
GATTCGGGCGTCAGAGCATGATAGACATTGGCCTAGCGAGAACCATCCGTTCAGAGCCGAATGAAGGATTCAGGATGCCCCGGTCGATGCGACGATGGGCCACTCACCTCCTTACCTGTGCTGACACACCCGTTGACCTCGTGGATCAAACCACGACCAATCATTTTGAAAAGTATGATGCGGGTGCGGGGGTCGAGTACTTGCTCGTTTGTCGCGCGGTCGGACCTGTCCTTCATGTTCGCATACGAGCTGGGTCCCTTTCTATTGACGCCCACGCCCATCATATAAGGAACATCGATCTTAGCTAAACGAGATCGGTACTTGGCAAGGGAGAGCAATTGATCCGACGCTGGTGACTTCGCAGGCGTCGCTGCTTTTGGACGGTTGACGGCAGGGAGAGAGGCAACTGATGTCGTTTGCTTGATTGCAGAAACCACACCCTGTGCATTCCCAGAGTTCACGGCAAGATGCTGTCGCAGGCGATTGTACTGTTTAGTAAAGTCTTATAAAGGGGAATTAAAGAAAAATACAGCAACGACGGATTCGAGTACCCACCCGTTTCTGCGATTTCCCAGTCTTCATCCTCAACCCTTGCCAAGTCGTCGTCTGGCTCTTCAGAATCAAAATCATCATCATCCTCCGAGCTATCTTCTGACTGCTCTGGAGTGTCATCGATATAATTGTATCGTTGTCGGACATCCTCAGGGAGCTTGTCTATGGGAGCATCATCGAATTGAACTTCTTCAACTGCAGGAGGTGGTGGTGCAGGCATTCTGCATAGGATGATCTCGGGCCGGGTGCTACCGCCGAGTCACAAAAACGGCACGAGGCAATAAAATAAATCTGAATCTCCGCTTAAAATAATCGGATCCGGATCGAGGCGCGCCCTCTGTCTGTGACTCCTTGGCTAACCCCATACCCATAGCCACTCCTTTGCTCGCTAGCGATATAGCTTGCTCTCTAATAACATGCCAAAGGTGTGTTACTACACTCTGTTGAACCTCATACATCAAGACTGACTCCAATCGCGCAGAATAAGGGAAAGGTTTGCGGCGTTCATTATCTTCCCCTCGACTTTAGCGTTGACTCTCGATATTTCACAGGGTGGTAAGAATAGGAGGCGTGGAAAGAACGAGAATGACGATGACAAGCGCGAGTTGGTATTCCGTGAGGATGGACAGGAGTACGCACAAGTGATAAAAATGCTAGGGAATGGGCGCTTGGAGGCTATGTGCTTCGACGGTGAGAAGCGACTAGCCCACATTCGAGGAAAGATGCGCAAAAAGGTGTGCATCATCGTTGCACTCATCCGCATGTTATCTGACCGACCCTCCAAATCAGGTGTGGATTAATCAAGGAGACATCATCTTGCTATCATTACGTGAGTTCCAAGACGGCAAGGCGGATGTCATAGTGAAGTACACGGCGGACGAGGCTCGTAACTGTAAGTTAACCTTTGGAGTACACTAAAAGTAAATTCGAGTCTCACACACACAAGTAAAAGCATATGGCGAGCTCCCTGAGCATGCCAAAATCAACGAGACAGAGGCGTTTGGAGAGGAGGAAGGTGAATGCATGTTCGAATTTGGTGACGATGGGGAGGTGGACATCGACGATATATGATTGTATTCTTGAGATCCAAACGGTTGTCTATAGCTAGTACTGTAGTCTCACGCCGACATAAATAGCCTCTTTCGGAATTCTCGTGTGGCACGCCTGGCCGGACCGACGTGGTCTACACTGAACAATCACACCGTCTCCAACGTTTTCTCAACAACACCGATGCAAGTCACCTCGGCGCTGAAGAAGAGGGCCCCTTTTGTAACTGCAAGTGACGAAGACAACTCTCCTGCAGATGCGACTATCTTGGATGATCAAGGTATGTAGTTATATTGCTCTATGTGCGCGTCCTCTCCCTCCACTGAATCATCTAACGAACAAACACCTTTCAGAACAGGAAGAGGTAATCCAGACACTGCGGGAGGAGAACGATATATCTGATCGGCAAAGTTGGTTATACCTGCGTGTCGTTATGGGCTCTTTTACTTCCCTGTCCGTCCCTACTCTATTGGTCTCTACTCCTCTGGTTCATTCAGGTTGCCCTTCAGATACGTGCTGTATGTCTTCCGAAGAGCAAATCCACTCAGCCCGTTCCTTTTGACGAGTGCCCAGCCCCCACGCATACCCCTCGATATTCCATTTGCATTACTCCATGCTATAACCCTGCTAGGTCTTACAGTGCTTTCCCTGCTCGACGACGACACACTAGGTGTCCGTATCCCCACACCAAACTATTCGCTAGTTTATGGTGCCACTGCAATAGCTCCCACCTGTTGCTTACTCACAGGTCAGGGTCTGGCAAATATCACATGGTGGAGCTTTGCCCTCATTGCGGTGGCTTTGCACCACTTCCTCCACTCGCTTGTTTTCCGGGGAAGGAAAAGCATATCGCGACTAGAGGCGTTGAAGTATAATGCGAGAGGTGCATGACTGGGGGTTTATATTCACCACTTGACAAGCTATGATATGTATTCCGAGTCTGTACATGTTTTTGTTTCTGCCTCCGGATATGGTATGGGACGGGGCAATAATATACGTTCAACTAATATCCAGGACGTACATGCCATCGCAGGAGTGATTACAAGTTCACAGTATGGTTGTATGTGTTCGAATGACTAGGTATCATTTAGGCCGTATGATTCCTCCATTAAACCCACTAGTTGAATTTCTTCCGCCATCCGCGTTTATTGCGCCCAAGAGACGTGCGAGTGTGGGAGGCATATATTGTGTGCGACCAGACTCGGAGTCCCGGGAACATCTCAGGTTTACCCTTGGGGCAAGTGCCACCATGAACGATCTCAATTTCTCAACACCCCGGTCCATGTAACATACACAAGTCCATCCTGCAATTCAAGAGCAGTGAGTCATTCAAATCAACCCGAAAGCGGTGCGATCGGGTAGTGTGGACTGTGTGTGTGCTCCACACAAATACAAGGCTCCACACTGATTGCAATCTGGCTTCTCACAATGACAACCATGCAGTACTATCATCGGGTACAGTCACATCCCACCTCTCGCTCGGGTCCAGTGGGGGTCGTCAGATCCACAAATTGAGAGCAACCTTGACCAAAACCAAGAAATCCCTGATGATGTATCCGTGGACAGCTCCTCCATATACATGCTTTTTGACCTTCCCCTCCGCTCTCTCTACACCGTCGGTTCCCTGCCCGAGGGAGCACACATCATGCTCCACCCCCGCCGCATTTTCTCCCCAGTCAAGGCCAATCCCGAGGACGAGAGCAAGAATAGCAGCACGGGTGCCATACCCGGTAGCAGCATAGACGTTACGTACGGCTGGGAGTGCGTCCGGTCGGTGCGGCGATTGACTGCCAACACAGACATAAACGGCGACTCGGAGTGCAGCATCGAAGAGTGGGACTACACCCCGCACGACACCATGCCACTGGATGATGAAAGCGAATCATTGGCACTCGATGAAGATGAAGACCCCTTGCACGCCACATAGGTGGGATCTATTCTCAAATGTCATGCGCCCCGTGCTGTACTCCGAGACACACTCTTCCCTTCATATGCATGGCCGTCTGCTCGAGTCACGGAGGCCGCCGCTGGAGCGATGGCGCAGGTCCACGCATTCAGCGACTCCCGCTCTCCCTCCCGCACCACATCCACATATCCTGTTACCCGTGCACTCTATCTTCATCTCCTTTAGACGACACAACCTTACATCTCATTGCGCACTCACCTGCACATTCAACTCTATTTCCTGGTCCCATACGCCCATCCGATGAGGGAACAGGGAATACGCAGGGGACTCGCGGCCCTGCCCTACTCGAGCCTTCGAGGCAGCATACGGTCCTACGAAATGGCCTCGCGGTTGTGTGTGACGAGGCCATCTTACCCTCCAATCCATTCAAGATATCGGCATCATCATTGATTGGCCTTCTAGGCCTTATCACGGGAATTGGGGCAGGGAGGGTCGCCTTGCGCGAAGTGTATAGATAAAGCGGGCATGCTGACGACCTTTTAGACTGCTTTCACTTGTCTCCTGAAAAGCTCCATGTACACAAAAAATCTGAGTCATGCATATTGAAGCGTAGTTGATAAGATCAGTGTTTCATGCGTTTCATCCATCGCGGGGTATGGTAGAATTTTGGGCTCCTACTGGCAAATGGACAATCCATTATATTGGGGGTTCAAGTGACGTTCAACCAGGATGTGCCAAAAGCACGAATCCATGCGACTTCGCAATCCGGCCTCAGAATCGAACCTGCATACGTCACACAATACTGGCAGCGCAGCTCGAAAATACTCGCGCCCGTAGAGCAAAATAGAAGGAAGACCCTCGACTCTACCCCCACCATTCACAGCCGATGATCACATTGCAACACAATGTTGCACCTACTCGAGAGGCGCGTTGGAGGCATATCTTATGTGATTGGGGCATGCAATCATAAGTGAAAGGAATTACGCGCCGCGTTATATAGCGAGAGGCGTCATAACTATTCTTCATCATCTTCCTCCTCGTCCTCGTCCTCGTCCTCTTCTTCTTCCCGTGCTGCCTCCACAACTGCAGTGGCAATACGGTCGAGGTCTCGCTGACCATCCTGTGAAATACGGCGCCCACCATTAGGTCCCTGTTCAAGCACACCAATCTTCTCTAGTGATTGGCAGATTTTGCGCTGGACAGCGCAAGAAGCATCTCCGTGATGTGAAGGTCGGTTTCCGCGACGGTTGCGGCCTCCATGAAGTTTTGCAAGGGCACCAATTCCGACATCTTTGCGGAGGTAGATGTGTCGTGCAACGGCAGCTGCAATCACGTCAGCGTGGACGATGAGACAAATTTCACATGTGTAAACGCACCAGCACGAACATAGTACCAATCTGGATCATAGGGTGCGAGCTCCTTGTACGCACCAGTTTTGACAATATCGACCCAAGTTGGGACCTCAAGCTTGCCCGATCTCTTCAGATGTGACGCGTAGGCGGCGATAAAAGCTTCTGCACTGTAGAGCGCAATAAGATGAGAATCATTTCAAGGAGCGAGGTTACAGGATGCACCTGATATCGCGTACACCGGGCATTTTGTGATAAAGTGGTTGACAGAGTGTAGCGCGATGGGATGATAGTGAATAATTAGAGTTGGCCCGCAATTCCAAGTCCGACAGCCACAGTTTGGCAGTTTATGGAATTATATAATAACGCTGTGATAAGGACTTGACTGGCAATAAGTGATAAGCGCGCTGATCGAGCTGCGGCTTCCGAGTCCTCCGACCCGACCGAATCCGACTAGTGCATGGAGCGACTCCCGACAGAGCTGCTGGTTGATATATTCACTTGGTGTGCCCACTCAAATGCTCTCACCGCAATCACCCTCAGTAAAGTCTGTCGGCACTGGAAGACTATCACAGACAATTCCCCATGCCTCTTCCAATACATCGCCCTCGATGACCGTTCCTTATCATTCCACCTTGCCAATCGCATCGCCAATTTCTACCTTGCTCGCAGCTGTGGCCTTCTATTCGATGTAGACATTAACATTGTCTCGAGGGATAGCCTTCTTCCTTTACTCTCCCCGTTCTTGAATCACATAAACAGATGGCGCTCGTGTACCATTGGAGGGGCGAAGGAGGAGGCCGTCCGCTTCGGTGAATTCTGGAACAGAGGAAACGGCGAACCGAAACTGGAAGAACTCGAGATTGACGTTCTCGACATAGCAGAAGTGGACGCAATGACAGAAAATATTCAAGCACAAGCAGCCGCTGTGGGGGACGCCCTTCCTCCTGGCACATTCAAACCGTACACGATTTCCCTGACTTCCAACCTCCTATACATGACCGTGATAATGTCCAAGCTTCCCTCACCCCTTACCTTGAACCCACTCCGCTTCGTGACGCTCTCGATTAAAGAGAGTCCATTGACTCTAAGCATACCCCCTGACGACCTTCTTCGATTCCTCACCGCTTGTCCCGAGCTTGAGTTTTTCTCTTTCATGGGGTCCATGTCAGAGCCCGTGATCACCTTGGAGGATGTTCGGCTTCCACCACCCATCGTCTCACTTCCGCAATTGCGCTCTCTCATCTTGCATGGTACACTTGCCGCGCGCGTCATACTCTCGTATCTTCATACTCCTGCTTTGCGGGAACTTTACCTTGAACGCCTCAACGTCGATTTTGCATTTCCTGTTCTTAACCCTTACCTTCCTCTTCCCACCCGCAAGCCGATCGACCCGCTGGTCCCCCCTCAAAGCTCGAGTGCTGAGTCACCGACAAGTACAAGTGAGCTGTCTTCTTCCACTCCAACAGGGAACCTTCATCCACCTTCCCGCTCGCTAGCGTTTGGTTTTGAATGTGCCCTTGAGGATGGGGATTCTGATGACGAATTCTCTGATTACTCCCAGTCGCCTCATAGCGACCACGCGACAGGAATGGGCCTTCGTAGCCTTTTGAATCGCAGTTCCCCGCCGTTGAGTGTGCTGGAGATGGATTATGCAGACATGCGGACGAAGGACTTTGCATGGCTGTTCTCCCGTGCTCAGTCGTTGACAGACTTCAGAATTGTCGCGAGCGACATGGCAGATCGAGTTGTGCGTATGCTCGCGCCGGACGCGAATGGCACGATGTTATTGCCAAGGCTCCGAAGTCTGGAGTTGGTCAACTGTCAGCGACTGAGCGGGACAGCCATTGTGGAGGCCATCCGTGGGAGAGCACGCTCGACAGATAGCCATATTTCCAAGGGACGACCAGTCGTCGATGTGCTTCCGTTAGAGGATGTAGCAGTGGTGCGCTGCGCGAACTTCACGATAAACGATGGTTTAGAACTGGCGGACATTCTTGGCGATCGACTTCGACTTCATTGAAATAGTCGGCGTTGTGAACGGCAGCTTACCTAGGCAAACTCCGCCTTTGCTACTCTATGGATATCTATGACACGTCTCTTAGCGTACTTTATTCACGGGACTGTCTCAATACAATTGATACTCATCAAGGGCGATACGACTTCTTGTAAGTCCGGGTCCAGTACCCTACTCTGCCCAACTCTTCACGGCTTCACGAGCTTCACCGGCTGCGACATACTCCCATGGGTAAATGAATGTTTCTTGGTAACAACTGTAACATGGGGATACTGTGAACAGGATTCTCTGTGTCCATTTCACAAGCGAATGGCTGTGGTTATTCGCACACCGGGGAATGGTAAGATATCCAATGAAAAAATATAAAACGTGAGAGTATTTCACTTAGTAGGCAGCGTGCCACATAGGGTGCTACACCACGAGACGGAAGATCGTTGAGCAATGGGCACTAGTCAACCGCTATCGGCGTTTCCCGTCGCAGACATCGCCAGAGTCGCTTCGAAGGCGATTCGAGTTCCCGACAGAGATTGCCCGGAGTTACTGTATAAGCCTACAGTCTTTGTCCGCTTAGTCGGAACCAAGCGAAGGTGAGACGATTCTTCTAATACCGTATCTACCGCGACCTTCGTAGTTCTTTGGACTTACTGTACCGAACACCGCTTCTCGGAATGACTCTCCGGGGGTCTGCTGCCTGCTGCTCCCCAGCGCTGCAGCGGAGCATGCCATTGCGAGGCTTGAAGATGAGCGGTGAATATGGTGAATCATTAATCCTGGTCCGCCTTTCCCATGGTTATACTGGTCATTGGAGCGGGGGACACTACAACATACCAATCCTCACTGCATCTTCCTCTTCTTTCTACCGACCCCATCCTCTCTCTCCGCCTCGCGCTTGCTTTTGATTCCTGCAATTCGCATTTTCTCCTTCCGTTCCTCCCTTTTCTTCTCGCCTTTCTTCTGCTCATCCTTCTCAAGACGCTTCTTCCGAACCTCTGTCCGCTCTTGTTTTTTCTCTCGTCTCCGCGCGATTGCCCCCTTCCTGAGGGCTCGCATTTGCTGCATTACTGCCAAAGCTCTCTTCTCTTCTGGCTCGAGTAACACGGCGCGTTTCTGGAGGTATGTCTTCCTCTTCTGTGGTTTCATGAGCCTCGGTTTAGATGCATAAGGGAGCGCTCCTTGCAGCTTGCGAGGAACTTTAAGTGGATTAAAGCGCCGACTGGGGCGTTCAATGGGTTTATATGTCGAGTCGGGTTGATGAGGCGCAGACAAGACGTGTTCACGCCGCACTTGACCCGTAAGGCGCATACCCGTCCAGGTTAAACCACTTGAAAGAAGGAGGGATGTAACTGGATTGTAGAACTTGCGTGGCTCGATAGAGTACCACGCGCGAAGGAATATCAGGTCTGAGGCAGGGTATTGAATAAAAGTTAGCTCAACGAGTGATAACACGCACCGCTCATTAGCACCTTGTCCTCAAATGTAGCTCTGAATGCCCCGTCTGGTTTTGACAACCCTTTCTTTACTTGACCACGTATGCCGGACACTGTCCTGAGATTTGCGCCTTCGAACTTGGCTACCTCCAGCGCGCTGGAGAACATGTCCTTCACGAAGGCTGTATTCTTGAAGATCTTGTACGGAACGCCAGTTAGCTTCAACTTCTTGACGATCTTCACCGATTGGTCAATATTTAACACCACACCGGTGGCAGCTATGCGGAATGCCGCAATGCCGTCCTCTAAGGAATTGAATGCGCAGAATCCTGTGTTGAGGGCAGAGATGGGTCCGTAGAAGGTCGCGTAGCAGTGCATATGCTCCGGCGTATATTTGAGCATGCGCATCCGAATCGAATGGTCGTCAAGCGAGTAAATGGGGGCCGTTTGGAAGCGCCGCCATCCCAAACTCAGAATGAGAGGGTCGTTTGTCTTTAGTGTGCGTGTGTGCCAACGATGGCGCTTAATACGCACTTGCACCAAACCAAATTGCTCTTCTGCCGATAAGAGTCCGCCTACCACCAACGGGCGAGTAGGGTTAAAATGTTCAGACATCTCACACGGCACGGAGTTAATTTCGATGCGAACGTATGAGCCAGGTCGGTAACCCTCCACAAGTGCGCGTGTAGCAGCGTCGACATCTGCGAATTCGGCGCGATTCAGAGCTTGTTGGGCGGATATGGCTTCCTTGGCCTCCGTGTAGAAATCTTGTTTGGACGATTCTGGGTCATCATATTGCTCATCAAATTTGCGCTTGAGGGCCTCCTTTTTGGCCACAAGCGATGCAGCTCGGGAGTGACCCTCTCCTGGGGCGCCTTCATCATTATCCGAATTAACGTTCTCGTCCTCGTGAGAGCCATCGTCACCCGCAGTAGCGTCATGGTCATCGGAGCCATCGGCAGCGGAAGGGTCATTTCCACCTGTGATGAACAAATGTCGAATGGAATCAAGAGTCTCCTCATTGTCCCATTTTGCTAATTGATTAGGAGAGGTCTCTTTAGTGGCATCCAAGGAGTCGGCGGCCACATCGGTCGTCTTCTTCAATGTAAAAAAGTCATCATTGTCATCATGCTCTTCATCCTTTTCCCGGTCAGCTGCCCTTGGCTCACCGCGGACGATTTGACGTGGAGACAAGGCTGTGGAGTAGATAAGCCTACTCCAGTCCCTTCTCTTGCTTCGTTGCGCCAGTTTAAACGATGCGTGCGCTTGGTCTATCAAGTTAGATTTCCATTTGGGAACCTCCTCTTCTGCTTCATCGTCATCTGTGTCTGTAGGCAGGTCCACATCGCTGTCTCTGGATAGGTCGACGTGCATGCCTGTACTTCCGCCACCATCGTCCCCAAAGTCTGAATCACTTTCAGCGAAATCAATGCCGGTTCCTTCGGGTTGATGGATTTCCGATAAAATATCTGCTGATCGATGACCAGCTCGGTGGGCCGAGCGCCCTGTGAAACGCAATTCTACGTTTTCATCTTCGCTGTATGGTAGCTCCTCATCGTCGAAGTCACCATCGGAGCCACTTGCCAGGTCTTCACCTTCCTGTCCATCATCTTCACCGTCGCTTCCTTGACTCGCTCGATCATCTTCTATATGAGTATGTCGGCTAGAAGATGGATCGAGAGAGAGAGACTTAGAGGAGGAGTCGAGGAGACGAATCTGGCTGCGAGCAACAGCGTCTTTTAAAGTCTCGCTGACATCTTGCAAATCCATCACCATCTGTTCACCTTCGCCCTGAGGTACTGGTTAAATAATGTCAGCGTTTCGGTAAGGAAAAGTGGTGCAAAATCTCACCATCTCTATTTCCACGCGTGAAGCTGCCCGGGACGTTGACCCACACAGCGTCTTTGTCATACATTACACCACCCATGTCGCTCATCGGTGCATGGACGAACAGCTTCTTCTTCTCGCTGAGTTTCCGCCGTTTTTCTGACTCAGCAGTGGGAAATGGACATGGGTCGCCGAGTAGTGTGATATTGTTGATATCCAAATCTCCGACGCCAGGTATATGTACCTTGGTGCCCTCTCGTAGGTTGGTGCCGTGAAGATAGCCGTAAACTGTTACGGTACGGTCACATTTGCCTTTTGACAAACGGATTTGTTCACGAGGAGTGAGGTCCTCGAAACGGTCTGCAAGGAGGTACGGATGGGCATTGCGGAAGATAAGGGGTCGGAACTTCATGACAGAGATAAAGCGGGATAGGTTGAGGATTTCAGAGTCGGGATAGCGTCCATTGAGGACTCCAGACAAGTAAAAAAGCTTTGCACCCTGATATATCTCGGCCCAGAAGCGCTTTTTTAAAGCCTTCTTGGTAGCGCGTAGCGTGGCTGCCTTTTTAATGAGATCCAGGTGAGTGAGAACACCAATGACTTTGGGAAAGCCATGGGCTTGGAGGATGTTGAGGAATTCAAAGGTTTCCTAAACAAATAAGCATTGGTGATCTGAGAAAGGGGTGTATGTGCTCACCATCTCGAAACCGAAAGATCCGTCGATCATGAGAAGAACGAGGTCCGCAATTTTGCCAATGTCGATCATGGAGGAAAGGTCGTTATTACATTCGATAAAGGTGAGTCTCTTTTTCTTTCCGCTGATTACTGTCACGGGTCCTCTAATGTCATTGAGTGTCTGTTTAGTATACCTGCGGAC
>WNFI01686729.1_pt2 | contig 11002 bp, 11 predicted proteins | sample 5400471 | NCBI WGS metagenome assembly WNFI01 (sample SAMN13153348, study PRJNA577476) | soil metagenome | isolation source: 100 cm saprolite on Douglas fir-dominated hillslope | place: USA:California | collected 2013-09-17 | reverse complement strand
GGCGAGATGATCGAGCTCTGCGCCACGCACTTTGCGGCGCAGGGGCCGGCCCGCATCACCGTGGCCAACCGCACGCTCGAGCGCGCCGAGAAGCTGGCGCATCGTTTCGGCGCACGCACCATGGAGCTGAAGGCGCTTTCGGACGAGCTGCATGAATACGACATCGTGGTGTCGTGCACCGCGTCGTCGCTCCCGATCCTCGGCAAGGGTCTCGTCGAGCGCGCCCTTCGCGCGCGTCGCCGGCGCCCCATCTTCATGGTGGACCTCGCCGTGCCGCGCGACATCGAGCCGGAAGCCGCCGAGCTCGACGATGTATTCCTCTACAGCGTCGACGACCTCGCGCAGCTGGTGAGCGCCAACGTCGATGCGCGGCGCTCGGCCGTGGCGCAGGCGGAGGTCATTATCGATACGCAGGTCGGCCAGTTCATGCACTGGATGCAGGTGCGAGAAAGCGTGCCGCTCATCCGCGCGCTGCGCGGCCGCGCCGACGAAGCGCGCCGCGAGGAGCTCGATCGCGCCCTGCGCATGCTGGCGCGCGGCGAGGATCCGGCGCAGGTGCTCGATGCGCTCTCGCAGGGCCTCGTCAACAAGCTGATGCACGCCCCCACGCAGGCACTGAGCGAAGCCGCCGGTGCCGAGCAGCGCGCGCTCGCCGAGATCGTCGCCCGCCTTTTCAAGCTCGGGTGAAGCCGACCGTACGGACCAAGCTGGACAGCCTGGTGGCGCGCCGCGCCGACCTCGAGCGCCTGCTCGCCGCCGAGGACGCGACGCGCGACCTGGAGCGCTTCCGCAACCACTCGCGCGAGCACGCCGAGCTCTCGACCCTGGTCGGCCTCTACGAGAATTTCCGCAAGGCGGAGGGCGACGCCGAGGCCGCGCGCGAGCTCGCGCTCGACGAGGAGCTGAAGAGCGCGCGGGCCAGCATGGAGCGCCTGGAAGCCGAGCTGCAGAAGGCGCTCCTGCCGAAGGATCCGAACGACGAGAGGAACGTCTTCCTCGAGGTCCGCGCCGGCACCGGCGGCGACGAGTCGGCGCTCTTCGCGGGCGATCTCTATCGCATGTACTCGCGCTACGCGGAGCGCCAGGGCTGGCAGGTCGAGATCATCTCGGAGAGCCCCTCTGAGATCGGCGGCTACAAGGAAGTGATCGCGCGCCTCGTCGGGCAGGGCGCGTATTCGAGGCTCAAGTTCGAATCCGGCGGGCATCGCGTGCAGCGCGTGCCGGAGACAGAAGCGCAGGGGCGCATCCATACGTCGGCCTGCACGGTCGCCATCCTGCCGGAAGCCGATGCGGTGAACGAGGTGGTGCTGAATCCAGCCGAGCTGCGCATCGATACCTTCCGTGCCTCCGGCGCGGGCGGGCAGCACGTCAACAAGACCGAATCCGCGATCCGGGTGACGCACCTGCCGACGGGGATCGTCGTGGAATGCCAGGACTCCCGCTCGCAGCACAAGAACCGCGAGAAAGCGCTCTCCGTGCTCGCCGCCCGCATCCGCGACAAGCAGCTTTCCGAGCAGCAGGCGAAGACCGCCTCGACGCGCAAGCTGCTCATCGGCTCGGGCGATCGCTCGCAGCGCATCCGCACCTACAACTTTCCCCAGGGCCGCGTCACCGACCACCGCATCAACCTGACGCTCTACAAGATCGAACGCATCATGGACGGCGAGCTCGACGAGCTGATCAACGCGCTCGCGACCGAGCACCAGACCGAGCAGCTCACCCAGCTCGCCGAAGAAGCCGCTTGACTGTTTTGCAAGCGCTGTCGTGCGGGCTCGAGGCCCGGGAGGCGCGCCTGTTGCTCGCGCACGCCACGGGTTTCAGCGAAGCCGCCGTGATGGCATTTCCCGAGCGCGCGTTGTCGGCCGAAGCCGAGCAAAGGTTCGCCGCTTTCGCCGAGCGCCGTCGCGGCGGCGAGCCTGTCGCCTATATCCTTGGCCGGCAGGAGTTCTACAGCCTGCCGCTCGCGGTGAATCCCGCAGTGCTGATTCCGCGCCCGGAGACCGAACTCCTGGTCGAGCTCGCCCTGCAGCGTGAGTTTGCGAGCGTCGCCGATCTGGGCACCGGCAGCGGCGCCATCGCGCTCGTCATCAAGAAACACCGGCCGCACGCGCGCGTCGTTGCGGTAGAGGCAAGCGCCGCGGCACTGGAGGTCGCGAAGCGCAACGCGGTCGCACTCGGGCTCGACGTCGAGTGGCGCCATGGCCGCTGGTTTGGCCCTTTTCGAGGCGAGCGCTTCGATCTCATCGTTTCCAATCCACCGTATGTGGCGCGCGGCGACCCGCATCTCGCGGCGCTGCGCTACGAGCCTGCGGCCGCGCTGGTGTCGGGCGCTGATGGCCTTGATGCCATCCGGGACATTGCCACCGCGGCGCGCGCACATCTCGTGGATGGCGGCTGGCTGCTCCTCGAGCACGGCATCGGCCAGGACGCGGCGGTGCGCGGATTGCTGGGGCAGGCGGGACTTGAAGAAGTGCGCACCTGGCCCGATCTGGCCGGTATTCCCCGTGTATCCGGAGCGAAGCGGTAAAATCGACGCCATGGACACCAAACAACGCATCAAGGATCAGGTCACCGGCTCGCCGGTCGTCCTTTACATGAAGGGCACGCCGCAGGCCCCGCAGTGCGGCTTCTCGGCGCTCGCCGTGCAGGTGCTGAACGCGTGCGGCGTGAGCGAGTTCGCCAGCTTCAACGTGCTCGCCGACGCGGAGATCCGCCAGGGCATCAAGGAGTACGCCAACTGGCCGACGATCCCGCAGCTCTACGTCAACGGCGAATTCGTCGGCGGCTCGGACATCATGCGCGAGATGTACCAGTCCGGCGAGCTGCTGAAACTCCTAGAGAATACGCGCCAGAAGGCCTAGCGTCGCCTTCACCTGCCCGAGGTAGCCGCCGCCGAAGAGGTTCAGGTGGTTCAGCAGGTGATAGAGGTTGTAGAGATGCTTGCGCGTCTCGTACCCGGCCGGCAGCGCGCCATAGGCTGAGTAGAACTCCGGCGGAAAGCCGCCGAAGAGCTCGGTCATCGCGAGATCCGCTTCCCGGTCGCCGTAGTACACCGCAGGATCGAAGAGCACCGGCGCGCCGTTCGGCAAGAACGCCGCGTTGCCGCCCCACAGGTCGCCGTGCAGCAGAGACGGCTCGGGCTGGTGGCCTTCCAGCAGGTCACAAACGTTGCCGGCATCGAGCGCATGGCCATTGCGATTCGCCAGGGCGATTTGCGGTGCCAGGCGCCGCTCGCGCCAGAACTGCGCCCAGCTTTTGCACGCACCGTTCTGCTGCGGCGTCGAGCCGATGTAGTTGTCGCGCCGCCAGCCGAATGAGCTCGCTTGCAAGCGATGCATCCCAGCCAGCATGCGGCCAAGCGCGGCGAAGTCGCCGCGCGACCTGAGCTCGAGAAACTCCATGAGCAGGTAGGCGCCCTCGTCGTTCGTGCCATGCGCCAGCGGTTCGGGGGCAGTGCAGCCCGCCGCGCGCAGCGCAGAGAGGCCGTCGGCCTCGGCGGCAAAAGCGTCGGCAAATTGCGCTTCGTTCAGCTTCACGAATACCGCGCGGCCGTCGAGTGTGGCGCGGTAGCAGCGGTGGATGCAGCCGCCGCTGACTGCCTCGGCGTCAGCGATGCCGAGTTGTTCGAAGATCAACCCGCCGTTCAACCCGAGGTCAGGCGCGTGTTGGCGAGGTTCAAGCGGTCGACCAGGATGCCGATGAAGGCGCGGTCGAACTTGCTGCGACAGGAGACGCTTGCCTGCTCGAGGTCGGCGACGCGGATGCGCAAGACCCGGGAATCGGCGCCCGCCGCGACGGTGGCGCCGCGCGTCTGGCCGCTGAGCGAGAGGTACGCCATCTCGCCGAAGCATTCGCCCGCGCCGAGCACCGTGAGCAGCTTCTTGTTCTTGCTGACCCGCATCTCGCCCTCGATCAGAACGCAGAAGAAATCGCCGGCCTCGCCTTCGCGCACGATCTCCCTGCCGGCCGGCACGCGCTCCCAGATGCCGAGCTTGACGACTTCCCACAGCTCCTGCTCGACGAAGGTGGAAAAGAAACGCATGGCGCGAAGCAGCGCGAACTTGTCGGCATCGCCGAAGGTCTCGCGCGCCGCCTCGCCGAGGCCGGCGCGCAGCGCCTCGATCAGGTCCTCGGCGAACTCGTCGCCGCTGTGGTAGCGCTTGGCGGCGTCCTTCTGCATCGCGCGGCGCACGATGCGGTCGAGCGAGGCGGGCACGACCGCGCGCAGCGCCGAAGGCGGCGCCGGATCGTGCTGCGTGATCTGGTAGATCATGCTGAACTTGTTGGTCGCCTGAAACGGCAGCCTGCCGACCAGCAACTGGTACATCACCACGCCGAGCGAATAGAGGTCGGTGCGGTGGTCGACCAGCTCCTCGCGGATCTGCTCGGGCGACATGTACGCCGGCGAGCCGACGCCAGTGATCTGCGTGGTTTCGGCGTGGACGTTGAGCGCAAGCCCGAAGTCGCCGATGCGCACCTCGGTGGGCGAGGCGGCATAGAGGATGTTGCCGGGCTTGATGTCGCGATGCGTCACGCCTTGCATGTGGGCGTAGGCGAGGGCGCGCGTGCACTTGAAGACGATGTCGACCACCTGCTCCAGCGGCAGCAGGTTTTCCGGCGCGCAGAAGCGCTCCATCGTGCCGCCGGGCACGAACTCCATGACGAGGTAGCCCGAGTCCTCGCCGATGCCCGCGTCGTAGATCTGCGCGATATGCGGGTGCTGCAGCTTGCCGGCGAGCGACGCCTCGGTGAAGAAAAGCTTGCGGAACAGCCGCCCGCGCACCGGGTCGCGCAGCGCCTCCGGGAAGATGCGCTTGACGGCCACCTCGCGCCCGCGGAACGGATCCTGGCAGAGGAACACTTCCGAAGTGGCGCCTTCGCCCAGCTTGCGCAGGATCGGGTAGTTCGCAACGTGGTCCATCTAGACGCCTGACAGGCGCACGTTGGCGGCCGAGAGCCGCTCCACCAGGATCGTCATGAACGCCCGATCGAAGTTGTGGCGGCAGCCTTCCGAGACCTGCGCGAGCTTCATCGTCGGCACCGAGATGACGTTCGACTCCGCGGTGACGGTGACGTCCGCGCCGCGCCGGTTGTCCTTCTTGGCAAGGTAGGCCATCTCGCCGAAGCATTCGCCCGGCCGCACGACGCCGAGCAGCTTGCCGCGCTTGGTCACCTTCACTTCGCCCTCCGCAAGGATGCAGAAGTCCTCGCCCGGCTCGCCTTCCTTCATCAGCGCCTGCCCGGCGTCGGCATGCCGCCAGCTCGAGATGTGCGCCACCTCCCACAGCTCGGCATCGGAGAAGTCACGGAAAAAGGAGAGGGCGCGCAGCGTTTCAAAGCGGTCGGAGTCGGCGAACTCCTGCGCCTTGCGCGCCACCGCGCGCTCCGCGCGGAACACCTGCGCCAGCTCGTTCGAGAACTCCTCCCAGCGCGGGTAGCGCTGGTCGCGCTCGCGCGCCATCGCGCGCAGCACGATGGCATCGATCCGCGCGGGCAGATCGGGGCGCAGGCTCGAGGGCGGCTCGACCTTGGCGTTCGTGATCTGGTAGATCAGGCTGAAGTTGTTCGCGCCCTGGAAAGGCAGGCGCCCGGTGAGCAGGTGGTACATCACCACGCCGACCGAATAGATGTCGGTGCGGTGGTCGACGGTTTGCTCCTTCACCTGCTCGGGCGACATGTAGGCCGGCGAGCCGATCGAGGTGATCTGCGTCGTCTCGCCGCTCGCAATCAGCGCGGCGCCGAAATCGGTGATCTTCACGTTCGTCTCGCCGGTATGCAGGATGTTCGCCGGCTTGATGTCGCGGTGCGTGACGCCCAGGCGGTGCGCGAACTCCAGCGCCCGCGTGCACTTGAAGACCATCTCCACCGCGCGCTCGACCGGCAGCAGGCTGTCGGCGCGGCTGTACTTCTCGAGCGTGCCGCCGTCGACGAACTCCATCACGAGGTAATGCAGGTCCTCGTCGGCCACGGCATCGTAGATCTGGCAGATGTGCGGATGCTGCAGCTTCCCGGCGAGCGACGCCTCGGTGAGGAACAGCTTGCGGTAGAGGCGGCCGCGCTCTGGATCCTGGAAGCTCTCGGGAAACGCCACCTTGACCGCGACGTCGCGGTCATTGAAGGGGTCGTGGCACTGATAGACCTCGGAGGTCGCGCCTTCGCCGAGCTTGCGAAGGACCGGGTACTTGCCGATTCTTTCGAGCGGGCCGCGCTGGGCCATCAGGCGCGCGGCCCGGCAAGGCGCTTGCGGGCGCGCGCCGCGGCCTTGCGCACCTGCGAAGGCGCCGTGCCGCCGACATGGTCGCGCGCGGCGACGGAGCCCTCCGGCGTCAACACGCGCTTCACATCGGCGCCGATCTTCGGCGAAAAGCGCTTGAGCGTCGCGAGCGGCAGGCGCGCGAGATCGGTGCCGCGGCGCTCGGCTTCGCGCACGGCGCGCGCGACCGCCTCATGCGCGTCGCGAAACGGCACGCCGTGCCGCACGAGGTAGTCGGCAAGGTCGGTCGCGGTGGCGTGCCCTTCGGCGAGCGCCGCACGCATGGCGCGCGGCACCGGCGCGAGCCCCGCGACCATGCCCGCGAAGACGCCGAGCGAGTCCTTGAGCGTGTCGACCGCGTCGAACAGCGGTGCCTTGTCTTCCTGGTTGTCCCTGTTGTACGCGAGCGGCTGGGATTTCATGAGCGCGAGCAGCGCCATCAGGCTGCCGATCACGCGCGCGCTCTTGCCGCGCACCAGCTCCGCGACGTCGGGGTTCTTCTTCTGCGGCATGATCGACGAGCCGGTGGTGTAGCGGTCGGGCAGCCGCACGAAACCGAAGCGCGGGCTCGACCACAGCACGATCTCCTCCGACAGGCGCGACAGATGCACCATCGCCAGCGCGGCCGCCGCGCAGAACTCGATGGCGAAATCGCGATCCGAGACCGCGTCGATAGAGTTCTCCGCCGTGCCCTCGAAACCCAGCTCCTTCGCTACGCGCGCCCGATCGATCGGAAAGCTCGTGCCGGCGAGGGCCGCGGCGCCCAGCGGCAGCTGGTTCACGCGGGCGCGGCACTCCGTGAGGCGCGAGCGATCACGCTCGAACATCGCCACGTAGGCGAGCAGGTGATGGCCGAAGGTGACCGGCTGCGCCACCTGCAGGTGCGTGAGCCCCGGCATGACCAGCGCGGCGTACCGCTCGGCCTGCGCGATCAACGCGCGCAGCAGCGCCGCCAGCGCGGCATCGATCGCGTCGATCTCCTCGCGCAGCCAGAGCCGCAGATCGGTCGCGACCTGGTCGTTGCGCGAGCGCGCGGTGTGCAGGCGCTTGCCGGGCTCGCCGATCAGCGCCGTCAGGCGACGCTCGATGTTGAGGTGCACGTCCTCGGCGTCGAGCGACCAGTTGAAGGTCCCGTTATCGATCTCGCGGCGGATGCGAGCGAGGCCGCGCTCGATCGCCGTAAGATCGCGCTTGCTGATGATCCCGACGGCGGCGAGCATGCGCGCGTGGGCTAGCGATCCGGTGATGTCCTGCTTGGCGAGGCGGCGGTCGAAGTCGACCGACGCGGTGAAGCGCTTTACGCGCTCGTCAACGGCGCCTATCCGGACCTGCTGCCCGATTTCCGCAACCTGGCAGTCATGGCACGCGTGCTCGTCGCGGTCAATGCCCTCGCGCTGGCGGGCACCTTGTATGCGATGCCGACGCTTGGGGCGGCGCTCGATCGCTTCGTCTATGTGGCTGCGTTCCTCGAGCCCCTGCTTCTCATCGAGCTGATGGCGCTCTTCGCCGTATCGCCGTGGCTTGCGCGGCTGCCGTATGCGCTGGGTTGCGGCGCCATCGTCGGGCTGGCGTGCGTGCTCGCCGCCCTCTATCACGGCGCGGTGCGCTCGGTTGCCCACGAGGCCATGCCAAGCCTTGGGCGCACGCTTGTCCTGACCCTCTTTGTCGCGGCATCGCTTCTCGCCTACTTCAGGCTGCACACCAAGGCGTTCTCGCCCGCGCTCGCCGAAGCGCGCTTGCAAGCGCTGCAGGCGCGCATCCGGCCGCACTTCCTGTTCAACAGCCTGAATGCGGTGCTGGCCCTGATTCGCCGTGATCCGAAGCGCGCCGAGCGCACGCTGGAGGACCTGGCGGATCTTTTCCGCACGCTGATGGCTGATCAGCGGCAGTTCGTGCGCCTGGCCGACGAGCTGGCGCTGCTCGAGCGCTATGCGGAGATCGAGCAGCTGCGCCTCGGCGACCGGCTGCGCATCAGCTGGGAGCTGGATGCCGCGCCCTCGGATGCGCTGCTGCCGCCGATGGTGCTGCAGCCGCTGCTCGAGAACGCCATCTATCACGGCGTCGAGCCGGGAACGGGCATCGGCGAGGTGCTGGTGCGCATCGAGCGGCGCGCGGAGCGCGTGCACGCGGCGATCGAGAATCCGTACCTCGAGGCCGGCAACCAGCGCAGCGGCAACCGCATGGCCCTGGAGAACATCCGCGAGCGCCTCGCGCTCTTCTTCGACGCCGAAGCCCGCCTCGAAACACGCATGGCCGGCGGTCGCTATCGCGTCGAGATCGAGATACCGTACAGAAGAGGGTAAATTCGGCCGCTCATGATCCGTGTCTTCATCGCAGACGATGAAACCCCGGCGCGCGAGCGCCTGAAGGAGCTCCTGCAGGACATCGCGGGGGACGTGCCCAACCTCGTCGCGGGCGAGGCGGCGAATGGCGTCGAAGCGCTCGAGCGCCTGCCCGCGAGCGGCGCGCAGGTGGTGCTCCTCGATATCCGCATGCCGGGCATGGACGGCCTCGAGCTGGCGCGGCATGTCGCGAGCCTCGATGACGCGCCGGCGGTGGTGTTCGTCACGGCGCACGACAAGCATGCGGTCGAGGCCTTCGACCTGAATGCGCTCGACTACCTGCTGAAGCCGGTGCGCGCGGCGCGCCTGGCCGCCGCGCTCAAGAAAGCCGCCACCGGCGGGGCGCCGCGCCGCGAAAGCCTGGCGCGCGCGGCGGGCGGGCCGCGCGAATACCTTTCGGTCGCAGAGCGCAATCGCATCGTGCTGGTGCCGGTGCGCGACATCCTTTTCCTGCGCGCCGAGCAGAAGTACGTCACCGTGCGCACTCGCAGCCGCGAGCACCTGATCGAGGAGTCGCTGATTGCGCTGCGCGAGCTGATCGCCGAACGGCCGTGAAGCGCCTGACGATCGCCACCCGGCGCAGCCGCCTTGCCCTGTGGCAGGCCGAGCACGTAAGAGCCGAGCTCGAGCGCGTGCACCCGGGCCTCGCGGTGGCCCTTCTGCCGATGAGCACGCGCGGCGACGAGGTCCTCGACCGCAGCCTCGACCAGATCGGCGGCAAGGGCCTGTTCGTGAAGGAGCTCGAGGCCGCCATGGCCGAGGGCCGCGCCGATCTTGCCGTGCACTCGATGAAGGATGTCCCGGCCGAGCTGCCGGAGGGCTTCATCCTCGCCGCGATCAGCGCGCGCGAGGACCCGCGCGATGCGCTGGTTTCCCGGCGCTTCGCATCGCTCGCGGAGATGCCGGCCGGTGCCGTCATCGGAACGTCCAGCCTGCGGCGCGCGGCCCAGGTGCGCGAGCACTATCCGGCGCTGGAGCTCGCGCTCCTGCGAGGCAACGTGGAAACGCGCATTGCGAAGCTCGACCGCGGCGAATACGACGCCATCGTGCTCGCGGTCGCCGGCCTGGTGCGCCTTGGACTCGTCGAGCGCATCCGCTCGCGCCTCTCGCTCGAGGAGAGCCTGCCCGCCCCCGGGCAGGGCGCGCTGGGCATCGAGTGCCTCGCCGCACGCAAAGACGTTCAGCAAATGCTTGCACCGCTCGCCGATGCGGGCACCGCGCTCTGCGTGCGCGCCGAGCGCGCGGTGAGCCGCGCGTTGGGCGGAAGCTGCACGCTGCCGCTGGGCGCTTACGCCGTGCTGCGCGAGCGCACGCTCAGCTTGAACGCCCTGGTGGCATCGGCCGACGGCCGCCGTGTCCTGCGCGCGCAGGCGTCCGGAGCGGATCCGGAAGAGGTCGGTGCGCAGGCGGCGCAAGCGCTGCGCGATCAGGGCGCAGAAGCGATCCTTGGCGCGCTGCAATGAGCCTCGCGGGGCGCGGCGTCGTGGTGACGCGGCCGCACGAGCTCGCGACTGCCTTCGCCCGGCGCATCGAGAGCCTTGGCGCCCGTGCGATCGTCTTCCCCACGCTCGAGATCCAGGCCCTGCCGGTGCCGGCGGTGCTGAATGAGCTCGCGCGCTTCGATTTCGTCGTCTTCGTCAGCCCCTCCGCCGTGCGAGTCGCGCAGCAGATGCTGCCACCCTGGCCGCAGGGCGTGCGGGCCGTGGCGATCAGCTTCGGCACGAAACGCGAGCTCGACGCGGCCGGCATTGCGCCGGTCATCGTCTCGACAGCGACCGCGGATAGCGAGGGCCTTCTCACGGCGCCGGAGCTGCAGCAGATGGCCGGCAAGCGCGTATTGATCATTCGCGGCGACGACGGCAGGGCGCTGCTCGGCGAGTCGCTGGCCGCGCGCGGCGCGCGCGTGGCGTATGCCGAGTGCTATCGGCGCGTGCGTCCGGCCACCGACCCGGCGCCGCTCCTCGCCGCCTGGCGCCGCGGGGAGGTCGCCGCCGTCATCGTGCTCTCCGCGCAGGCGCTCTCCAATTTCGCCGACATGACGCAGGGCGCGCTCGCGGCGGCGACGCCGTTCTTCGTGCCGCACGAGCGCATCGCGCGTCGCGCGCAGGCCCTCGGCGTGCGCGAGATCGTCGTCGCGGCGCCGGGCGACGATGCCATGATCGAGCGGCTGGTAGCATATTTCGATGGCAGAGACTGAATCGGGCAGCGCCGCGTCGGGCGCCTCGCGCACGGTGGTGCTCGCCGTCGTCGTGGTGGTGCTGGCCGCGGGGCTCGCCGCCCTGTCGTGGCTGGATGCGCGCCATCGCATCGCCACGACGCAGGAAGAGCTCGCGCGGCGGCTGCGCGAGATCGAGTCCGATGCGCGCGAGGCGCGCGCCGTGGCTCGCCAGTCGCAGGAGGCGCTGCG
>WNFI01427307.1_pt1 | contig 11002 bp, 8 predicted proteins | sample 5400471 | NCBI WGS metagenome assembly WNFI01 (sample SAMN13153348, study PRJNA577476) | soil metagenome | isolation source: 100 cm saprolite on Douglas fir-dominated hillslope | place: USA:California | collected 2013-09-17 | reverse complement strand
GACGCCTGGGGGGAGAATCGAGTGAAGACTGCATTTGTCGTGGGCGCAGGCCCGGCGGGTATGTTCGCGGCCCAAAAGATTGCCCAGGCCGGCCACGAAGTGATTATCCTGAACCGGGACATCAAGCCCGGCGGTCTGGCCGAATACGGCATCTATCCCACCAAGGACAAGATGAAGATCGGGCTGCGCAGGCAGTTCGCCAAAGTGCTTTCGCTGCCCAACGTCCATTACGCGGGTCATGTCACGGTCGGTGAAGGCTCCGCCCTGACGATTGCCGATCTGCGCGCGTTCGCGCCTGCCGCCATTGTCTTCGCCGTCGGCGCTCAGGGCGCCAAACAGCTTGGACTGCCCGGCAGCGAAGCGCGGGGCGTATATTCGGCCAAGGATTTTGTGTATTACTACAATCAGCTGCCTCCCTATCCCTCGCAGGATTTTTCGACCGGAAAACGCGTGGCGGTTGTCGGCATGGGAAACGTCGCCATGGATGTGGCGCACTGGCTGCTCATCGACGATCCGGGACATACGGCCGAAGAAGTCATCATCGTCGCCCGCCGCGGACCCTACGAAGCGAAGTTCGACAAAAAAGAGTTTGCCTATATCGAAGCCAATCTCGACCGCGCGGCGTTTCAGAATGAATTGAGCCGAATCGAGCCTTTAATGAAAGCCGTGGGACAGGACCCGGCAGGTCTGGCCGAAGCCACCTTCCCCGCGCTGGCCAAACCCGATCCCGGCCCGGTCACGCCCCGCCTGACCTTCCGCTTTCTGTGCTCCCCCAAAGCGATCCATGCGGACGCCAACGGACGCATCAGCCGGATTACCGTCACCGAAAATATCCTGGTTGATCGCGATGGCGACGTGGCCGCCAAAGCCACCGACAAAACCGCCGAGGTGGAAGTCGACACCATGGTCTTCGCCATCGGTGACGTCGCCGATCCCGCCCTGGCTGGGCGCGCAAAGCCAGCGAAGGCCTGGTCGGCATCGCGCGGCATGACGGCGAAGTCGGCGCGGCCGAAGTGCTCAAATATCTTGAAGCCGCGCCCGACGGCGGCCCCGCGATGTTCGACCGCGTTCTTCACAGGCTGGAAAGTAAAGGCCTGCGTCCGGTCACTAAGCCGGATGTCGAACTTCTGCAACGCGCCGAAGAACAGGAAGCGAAACAGCGCGGCCTGCCATGGTTCAAGTATTCGGACGACGAAACCATGCTGGCGGCGATTGAAGAGTTGAAGGTGAAGAGCTAGGAGCTTCTGGCTGCTTGCTTCTGGCTGCCGGCCACACCATTGCTGAAAACCATGCCCTGAGTTTTTGTTTCTTGCGCAAATTTGAGTTACTGACCTTAAGGCTGCGGCAAATCGGAACTTCTGCGTCTGCGTTTTTCTGCTGGAGAGAGAAATCCGAAATATCAACGCGCCGGTTTTGGCTCCAGCCACGAACCGGCGGTTCGAATAGATCTATTTATTTTTTCTTCTCCGTGCCTCGGTGACTCCGTGGTGCAAAGATCTTTGATTCCGTTCCTGTAACTTTCTCTCTCTCTCCGCACATCTGATATCCGGGACATGAAACTTTGGTCGCGCAGGCCTGCATCGACTCTCAGAGAATCGCTCCTAAAATTTTTATCCGAGGAAAAAGATTTATATGAAAGAGTTGATGAAGTTCGCGTTTTCGCTCGCTCTGCTTGCGGCATTTGTCATGACCACACCCGGCTTCGCGCGCGCCGAAGGCTCCGGAACATTGTTTGTAAAAAGCGCGGTGGAGAACCCCGATGGCACGGTCACGCTTCCCCTCTACCGCGGAACCAGTCACGGACAAACCGTGTATTACGTCATTATCGACACTTCCGACGGAAATCTGTCGCAGTCTCTGGGCGTGAACACCGCGGCCAAGCTCGCCAACTTCGGCCGGCCTTCCGCTGTACAGAAAGTCACGGTCGTAAACGGCATCATCGATTTTCCGGCAACCGTCGATTTTTCACCAGAGCGCCTGTTGAGCGCGCCTGGCCCGTTTCCTCCGGCCACCTTCCAGCCCGGAGCAAGGGGAGAAGCCGGCTACAGCCCGCTGGCGCAGCTGCCGAACGGAACCGTACTCAATGCGCCCCAGATCGCTCGTGACGCCAACGGTGACGGCAGAATCGACCTCTTCACCGAAGCCGCCGACAAAGTCGTTTCCATCGACATCGTCGGCATGAAGGTAACCTATCGTGAAACGCAGGGCGTGCAGGGTGGCAAAGCCGTGAAATACGCTTCTTTCGATTCGTCGGACGAGCTCGCGGCCGCTCTGGAAGACGTGACCTATGCGCCGGCGCTGAATGACGCCAACACTCTCGACGACGACAGCACCGCCTCAGCCCGCGCCAGCCTGGCGGCCTTCGTGAACGGACAAACCGGCGTCAACAATCCGCAGCGCCAGGGACTGAACTCCGCCGTGCTCGGCGACGGCGATCCCATCAACGTGCTGCGCTGGAACCCCGGCCAGGGACGCTACAGCCCGCTCTGGGACGTTCATCTCTCAGCATGGACCGACCAGGCCATCGCCGCCGGCATCAACACACGTCAGAGCGACTATGGCACGGTCCAGGGCCTGGTCGATCACGGCTTCATCACCGGCCCCGGCGGTTCTCGTTTCGCAGCTTCAGGGTTCATTGTGAACTGCCCGATCATCAGCGGCAATTAGCCGCCGGCTACTGGCTTTTTATATAGCAGAAAGTAAACGATTCAGCCCGCCCATTTTTTGGGCGGGCTGAATAATTCATTAAGCCCAGGTAAGGGAAGGGTCGGAAAAAACCAACTGAGCGCGGCAAGAGCGGCGGAGGAATTGCTCCCATAGAAAGTTTTTTTAGAAAACGCCTCTTCATATCACCGGATCATTCAAATTGGCCTCGCGCGGTTCAGTCGTGCTATGCAGTTTGCCGTCGGTGGAAATGGCAAAGCTGCGGCGAGGGCCGCATTCCCGCGTGATGCCAATTTCACGGATGATCTTGCCGGATGTGGCCGGGCGGGGGAGATCGATGTCGGAAGTCAGAGAACATTGAGCCGGATCTGGAGTTGCGAACATGACAAATCCGGTTGCAGGGCCGACAGCCGAGGTACGCGACAGTGTTGTTCGCGTGCAATACGGGTAAAAGGTTGTCAGTTCTTCGTTTTGAATCAGCGTTTCGTACGATGCTTCAGGGTGTGCAGCCTTATCCCGAATCACAGACTGCTGAAATCTCCTCATTGATTCCGCCATGTTTTTTTCGATCCCGCTCCTGTCCTCCGGGTCGGAAGGAAGCAGAAAGAACCGGGGTCCGGTCCACAGCATCAGCAGTCCCACCGCAATGGCCACGAGGCTGAATCGGCCTTTCCAGGAGCCGACAAACCAGAAAAATGAGAAAACTAAAACCATCAATGCGTCAAAAGCCATATAGTCCCAGGTGTTGTATCTAAACCAGCAGGGATCGATGCGGGACTTGAAGATCATCACGGCGAGCGTGGCCACTGCGCTCAGCGGAAGCGCACGTCGAACATCTTTTGCGGAAATACGGGAGGTAACAGTCTCCATGAGCAAACTCCGTCTGATTCATTCGCGTTCATTCGCGGCTAATTCGCCTGCGTCGCAATCACCACATCCAGCGTCCTCGGCCCATGGACGCCCTGCACTCTGGTCATCTCGATATCCACGGTGGCCGATGGCCCTGAGAAAAACGTCAACGGAGCCGATTTCAGATCTTTCAAAACTTCCAGGGCCTCAGCCATGAACTCCACCAGTTGCTCCTGCTTCACGATGCAGAGCTGGTAATCCGGCACCAGGGTGATGGCCCGCCGCCCGTCGCGTCCGCCCGCCACGACAATCGACCCCGTGGAGGCGATCGCCACCGTGCAGCCGCTGATCACGCCATCCATCTTATCCAGTACGTCGTTGCTCAACCCGATGTCCCGGATAATCTCAACTCCCGGCGGAATCCATAGCGGCGGAAAATCCGGAGGAACGACGAGCCGTTTTTTCCCGCGTTCATTGAGGATTCTGCCGGCCTCACTTGCCACATTCGCCACTGGCGCCACATAAGAAGTGGCACCGTAGTGTTTGAGGATCGACTGAAACAACTCAATGCGTTCCGGCATGGCCAGGGTGCCGCGCCTGCGAAAGTCACGCGGAATCTGCGCAAGGTCGCGCGCCCGCTCCGCCTCCGGGGACGATGCTCCGGGTCCGTTGGCCGCACGAATTCGCGCGAGCATGGCCTGCTTCTCAGCCTGGTTGCGGGAGTCGCTGATCATGACCGCCCTCCTTTCTTTTCCTTTTCCCGCTGCTTCCACCAGTCGCGAAAGCTTTGTTTGGGGATGGCCCGCAGGTCGCGCGTCTCGGTCCATGCCTTCATGCCCGGCACGTGGGTGATCACGTTGCGGTCCACGAACGGCCCCTGCCCGAGGCGCGCCATCTTGTGCGCGGTCCTGAGCATGGTCTCGCTCTGAAAGACCTTGCGCATGAGCTGCATCGCCAGGTTCTCGCCGCTTAGCTTGCCCCCGAGATGCGACTGCTTCTCCTGGACGATCTGCGCGCGCAGGTGAATCAGTACCTCGGGAATATTGATCTTCTGCGGACATGCCTCATAGCACGCACCGCACAGCGACGACGCATAGGGCAAGGACTGCGAGTGTTCCATGCCCTGTAGCTGCGGCATCAGAATCGCCCCGATGGGCCCGGCGTAAACCGCGCCATAGGCGTGCCCTCCGGTGCGCCCGTAGACGGGGCAGGCGTTCAGGCAGGCCGCGCAGCGAATGCAGTGCAGCGCCTGCCGCCCTTCCTCATCTTCAAGCACCCGCGTTCGTCCGTTGTCGAGCAGCACCACGTGAAATTCCTTCGGCCCGTCTTTGGGGTCCACGCCCGTCCAGATCGAGGTGTAAGGGCTCATCCGTTCCCCGGTAGCCGAACGGGCCAGCATGGAAAAGTACACTTCGAGATCCTGAAACGTCGGGACAACTTTCTCGATCCCAACGACCGTGATCAGCACATCGGGCAGCGTGAGGCACATGCGTCCGTTGCCCTCGCTCTCGACGATCACCAGCGAACCTGTTTCAGCCACGGCGAAGTTGGCGCCGCTCACTCCGATCTTCACCCGCAGAAACTTTTCCCGCAGATAGCGCCGCGCGGCTTCCGCCAGTTCGGTGGGCTTTTCGCCCAGATCGCTGAGGCCCATCTCTTCCAGCGGCATCTTCTGTTTGAATATCTGCTGGATCTGCAGATGGTTGATATGCAGTGCCGGCACCACGAAATGCGAAGACTGGCCTTCGCCCAACTGAATGATCAGCTCGGCCAGGTCCGTCTCATAAGGGGCGATGCCGTGGGCCATGAGTTCGGAATTTAATTCAATCTCTTCCGAAGTCATGGTCTTGACCTTGATCACCTCTTTGCCGCCATGTTGCTCAATCAGCTCGCGGATGATGGTGCGGGCCTCATCCGCATCGCCCGCCCAGTGAACATGGCCCCCGGCTTTGATGACGTTGGCCTCAAACTGCTCCAGGTAGAGATCGAGGTTGCGCATGACGTGCGCCTTGATGGCGCTGCCCGCGTCGCGAAGCTGTTCCCAGTCGGGCATCTCGCCCACGATTTTGCCCCGCTTGTCGCGAATTACGTGCGTGGCATGGCGGATGTTGTGGCGCAGCTGGCTGTCCTCCAGCGATTCCCGCGCCGCCTCGGTAAACGTGCGCGCCTCCGAGGCCCTGCCGATGCGGATGCTCATGCGAATGGCTCCCCTTCCGTCGAGGCCAGTACCTCGGCGATGTGCGCCGTTCTCACCCCGGTGCGCTCGCGATGGAGCGCGCCGAAGATGTGCATCAGGCAGGAATTGTCGGTGGCCACGCAGACCTCCGCGCGCGTATCGAGGATGGAGCGGACCTTGTCGGCCAGCATGGCGTTTGAGGTATCGGCGTTCTTGATTGAAAACGTTCCGCCAAAGCCACAGCACTCTTCGCTTTCCGGCAGGTCGATCAACTTGATGCTGTGGACTTTATTCAGCAGACGATAAGGGATATCGCCCAGATGCAGCCCGCGCGCGGAATGGCACGCCGGATGATACGTCACCCGATGCGGATAATATGCGCCTACATCCTCGACGCCGAGTTTCTTCACCAGAAACTCGGTGAACTCGAAGACCCTCGGGACGAGCGCTTCGACTTCCGCCAGAAGTTTCGCGTCTTCCATCTCGCGGGCCATCTTCGGAAAGTGCTCGCGCACCATGGCGACACAGGAACTGGAAGGCGCGCAGACAGTCTCGGCGTCGCGGAAGACTTCGACAAACCGCCGCATCAGCGGCTGGGCTTCTTCCGTGTAGCCGGTGTTGTAATGCATCTGGCCGCAACAGGTCTGGGCGCTGCGGAATTCGACGGTGTGCCCCAGACGCTCCAGGACTTTGACCACAGCCTGCCCGGTGCCGGGAAACAGCAGGTCGTTATAGCAGCCGACAAAAAGAGAAACCAGCAAAGCGAGCTCCTGACCCGGGAATCAGTGGAGTATACCGCCAAACCCGGAGAACAAAAAGAATTTGCCCCGGATCTCGCGAAGCTTCCCGGTAAAGCCGTCCGGCGTCAATGCAGCAGAGTTGAAATGTATTCGCGCCATCGGAGAGTGACGCTTCGGCCAAAATCAGAGGCGCTATGCGCGCTGTTTTTGCAAACGATGTGCTGTCGCATGCGCTCGCGGTTTGGGGTCCGACACAAACACATAACCTTCAGGTGTGAACCAATCCCCGATTTGCCAATTCCGCATGTGAATTTCCGGTTCTCCCAAGGCCAGTTGCGCGGACCGCCAGACGTTCGCAACCAGCGGTTCCTTACTCGGAATTGCCGAGATCCGATCTATCGCGGCAAGACTGCTCTTGTCCAGATACTCAACGAGGCGCGACGACAGATAACTGACGGCCGACCGCGCCCCCGACAAATCAATCCAGGGAGCGCTTACGACCAGGTTCCATCGGTCCGGCAGTTCCGGAGACGTCTGGACCAGCATGGCAAGATAAAAACTGCCCTTCCTGCTCGCGACCGTCCGCAAGAGCTCTTTGATTTTGTCCCTGGCACTGGAATCTACCATCGCTTTGAAAGCCACGTTAATACTCCGTTCGGTTTGTCTTTGATGCTCGCGAGGACTTCTTTCGCTCTCTGCTGGTCAAAACTCCCTTTGGGGAAATAACGCTGCTCAGGTTTCCATGATGTTGCCGTGGACCAGTTGTCAAATAGCGTCTTGTTCTTTGACGCAGTGATCTCGGCTGTCACCCCAGCCAACAACTTGAGCACATCGAAATCGTGGGTTTTAAAAAGCCTGCCCAAATCGTGACTTTCCGGATAACCTGGCAATTTCAGCAGCCGGCAGATGCGCGCTTTCAACGCGAATTCAACAACATAGCCGCAAAGATAAACCGACCCATCGTAAAGTTGCCGGGCATAAAGATGCTCAGCCTCTTCCAGCCTGAGTTTCGCGAGTTGTTGCAACTCTGTCCTGGTTGCCACTAAAAGAAGATCCCTCGCCTTGGGATACGACAGTTCAAGATTAACACAAGCCCAAACGCTCGCCGGAGAATGCGCCAAACTCGACCGGAAACCAGACCAAAGGATCCCATTCTCTTCAAGGCAACGGTATCAGCTAAGGCCCTGATCGAGGCAATGATTTTGATTTTCTGCTTGACCTCTTACAGACCAAACCCAGCTTGTCCGGTTTTATCGGCGCTCATCAGCGTAAATCCGCGGCAAATGCTTTTGCTTTTCCTTTATTCCACCCAATCCGCAATAAAGATATTGGTTTCATGCGGCTCTTTGCCGTTGCGGTTCGACGCCCACACCAGCTTTTTGCCATCGGAGGTAAACATTGGAAACGAATCGAAGTCGGGGTAGTACGTGATCCGTTCCTGGTGGGTACCGTCAGTATTGATGATATAGAGATCGAAATCGCGGCCGTTTTTGGGGTCGGCCTGGTTGGAAGCGAAAATGATGCGCTTGCCATCGGGATGGAAGAACGGAGCAAAATTGGCCGCGCCGTTATGGGTAATCTGCGTCTTGTTTTTCCCGTCGGCATCCATCACCCAGATTTCCAGGTTGCCGGGACGAATCAGGCCGCGCGCGAGCAGGTCTTTATAGTCGGCGACTTCCTTCGCGTCCTTGGGGTGCTGGGCGCGGTAGACAATCTTCTTTCCGTCATAAGAAAAGAACGGGCCGCCGTCGTAACCCAGCTCATGCGTGAGTTGGCGAACGTTCTTTCCGTTGGCATCCATGGTGTAGATATCGAGATCGCCGTTGCGCATCGACGTAAAGACGATCTTTTTTCCGTCACGGCTGATGGTGGCCTCGGCATCATAGCCGGGCGAATTGGTCAGGCGCTTCAAATCGCTGCCGTCGGGCTTCGCGGTGTAAATCTCATAGCCCGCGTAGATGGGCCACACATAGCCTTTGGAATAATCGGGTTTGGGCGGGCATTCCGCGCCGGCCTCATGCGTCGAGGAAAAAAGAATTCTGTCGCCCGCCGGGAAAATGTAACTGCACGTCGTCCGTCCCTTGCCGGTGCTGACCAGTTTGGGTGTTGGCATAACGCCTTCGGGCGAGTCCACGGGAATGATATAAATCTGATCGCAGGGCACGTTGCCGCCCTGGTGTTGGAAGATAAGCTGCTTGTCGTCAGCGGAGAAGTAGGCCTCGGCATTCTGCCCGCCTGAGGTAAGCTGGCGCACATTGCGTAAATGCTTTTCACCGGGAAAGGAAATCGCTGAAGCAGCCTGGGAAGCCTGGACTGGAGCGACATTATTTTGCGCGGCGTTGTTCTGTGCGGCGTTGCTCTGTGCAACCACAAAGGCCGCCGTCGAAAACGACAATACACCGAGTACCACCCAAACAGGGCCTGACTTGCGAATCTCCATCCATTCACTCCTCAAGAATTACCTCCAGGTACAGGGTATGGGGCAAAGAACCATCAGATTAGCCTCCGGTTCCCGGCCTGGATGTGATTGTGATCACAGGCGGCTAAAAGATTTGAAATTTAAAAATTGAAATTTTAAATTTAAAACTTCCTGCCGCCTGCTTCGCCGTCTCGTTGCGCAGGCTTTCAAATTTAAAATTTAAACTTTAAAATTTCAAATCTTTTTTGCCCCTATCTTCTCTGCTCAAGCTTCACCGGCACCGTCATCGGATTGCCGTCGCGCAGCACAGTAACATCCACAACGTCGCCGATTTTTCTGCGCTGCAGCGCGTCGGTGAAATCATAAAGGTTCTTAATCGGCTTGTCGCCGAACTGAATCATGATGTCGCCGCCCTTCAGTCCCGCTTTGGCAGCCGGCGATCCGGGACGCACGTCCGCGAAGCGCACGCCGGTTTCAATCTCGCCAAAATCGGGAATAGAGCCGAAGTACGGCCCGTAGCCGCCGCCTCCACCCGCGTGCGCCAGCGGACGATCTTCCACCACGGTGACAAACGCCATGCGGTCATTTGCGCCGGCAATCTGTTCCGCGACGTCCGCCACCACGTCCAGCAGCCGCACCGCCGATTGAGAATTGATCTTCTCCCACGTATCGGAAGGCTTGTGATAATCGGAGTGCAATCCTGAAAAGAAGAACAGCGATGGCACACGCCCGATAACAAAAGACGTGTGATCGCTCGAAGAATAGCCACTGGCGGAATATTCAACCTTGAAAGGATGCCTTCCCTGGGCGGCCGCCAGAATTTCCTTGAATGCCGTCCCGGTGCCCACGCCTCCGATGTAAACCTTGTCGTCCTTGATGCGACCGATCATATCCATATTGAGCATGGCCACCGCCTTGCCCAAAGGACGCGTCGGCGACTTGACCCACTCCGCCGACCCAAGCAGACCGAGTTCCTCGCCCGCAAACGAAGCAAACAGGATTCCTCTGTGAAGCTTTCCCTGGCGAGACGCGAACCTGCGGGCCAGTTCCAGCACGCCTGCGGTGCCGGAAGCGTTGTCGTCGGCCCCCGGATGAATCTGTCCGAGTTGATCGGGCGCAAGCGAGTGAGAATCGCCCCGGCCCAGATGATCGTAGTGAGCGCCGATGATCACATACTCATCGGTCTCGCCGGGTAGATAAGCCAGCACGTTATTCACCGTGGCTTTGGTGTGTTCGATGTTCACAGCAATTGAAAGATGAAGATCCGCGAGCAGCGACAGCGAAGACGGCTTGCCCGAAGTATTGATCTGGTCCTGGATATCGGCGAGAGGCTTCCCGGCCGCGCGCAGCCATTGATCGGCAACTGCGCTTTTCACCTGCAATATCAGGATTCCGGCATCGTCCGGCCCGCTGGCGCTGCCGAAGCGCAATAAAAGGTCTTCCTCGCCGACGCCCATCTTTCCATTCACGAAGATAATGGCCTTCGCGCCCCGGTTGCGGGCATTGATCGCTTTGGTGATGAAGGTCGCATGCCGAGTCTCGCCCTGGTTTCCGCTTTTCGCCGCGAAAGTCGAAGGCTCGTTGCGCAGAACCACTACTACTTTGTCTTTCACATCCAGATTCTCGTAGTCGTCATAATTGAGTTCAGCCGCGCTGATTCCGTAGCCGGCAAAGACCACGGCCCCGCTGAAACTCCCGGAAGTCGAGAAACTGAATGGCACAAATTCCTGATTGAGCTTTGCCTCGGATTTCGTGCCGCCCGACTCCACGCGCAGATAGTTCTGCCCTTTGATCTGCGCCCCGGTGATGACCGTGAAGGGCTGCGCGTACCCGTTGGTTCCGGCCGGTTCGAGCCCCAGAGACTTATAGCGTTGCACAAGCATATGTTCGGCGCGGGTGAGACCCTTCGTGCCGTCTCCCCGGCCTTCCATCTCCGGTGTGGTCAGGGCCTTGATGTCGCCGAGATAGCGTTGCGCCGCCGCATCGGCCGATTCCGACTGAAGACCATAAGCGGGAATCGTGAGAGCGACGGCAAACACTGACAGCAGCATGACGATACGGCGAGCCCGCCCCAGGGACGGAACGATTCTGAAGTTTTTCATGTTCGATGCCACAGGCAAGCGTATGAGCGACGGCCCTGCGTGTCAATGATCA
>WNFI01323178.1_pt1 | contig 11003 bp, 4 predicted proteins | sample 5400471 | NCBI WGS metagenome assembly WNFI01 (sample SAMN13153348, study PRJNA577476) | soil metagenome | isolation source: 100 cm saprolite on Douglas fir-dominated hillslope | place: USA:California | collected 2013-09-17 | reverse complement strand
CTCGCTGCTCGATGAGGGCCCCTCGAAGCTCTACGACGCCCTTTCCTCCATCCTCGGTCTGGAGGATCTCGGGGAAGCCCAGGGCGCGCTTCAGGAGGCCCGCCGGTCCCGTGAGAAGGGCCTCAAGGACGCAACCGAAGCCCGGGATCGCCTCCTCGAGCGACTGCGGGAGGTTGACGACGAACGCGCTCGCAGGGCGGTGGCGGCCATCGAGGGCAAGGAATGGGACCTTGCCGCGGTGCAAGGGGTCGTTACGGGAGCAAGCTTGTTGGGAGAAGGGACGGGGGAGGCCGACGTGCTTCGTGCTATCGCAAGCATGGAGCCCCCCCACCCGGCTCGAGTGGCCGAGGCCGTGACCGAAATGCGCGCCGCGGCGGCTGCCCTCACCTCCGCCTTGGGCACGACCGCCGGGCGCTCCCGCGACGCGGCGAAGCTCCTCGAGCTGGCTCTCGCATTCCACGCCGCCCATGGCGATGGTGACTGCCCGGTCTGTGGCCGCGAGCGCGCCCTTGACGGTGCGTGGGGCAAACAGCAGCGGACTGCCCTGGCGCGCCTTCGGGAGGCGGCGCAGGAGGCAGAGGCGGCTCACGAGCGAGCCGAAGCCGCCAGGCGGCGGTGGGAGGACTTGGCGATTCTGAAAGGCGAGGCTCTCCAGCAAGCGAGCGAGGCGGGGCTGGACCTGCGCGAGCTGGTTGCCGCGCTGGAGGTCTGGGTCCGGGCGCGATCGATCGACGACCTCGCCCATCTCGCCGATCACGTGGAGTCGGCGAGCGGACAGCTGCGCGATGCAGTCCTTCGCCTTCGGGAAGCCGCACGAGCGAAGATCGAGCGCAGGGAGGACGCCTGGCGCCCGGTAACGGGTGAGGTCGGGAATTGGTTGGCTGGCGCGCGAGAGGGGGTGCGCGGAGCCGCTGCCCTCGAGCGCCTCAAGCGGGCGGAGGCCTGGCTCAAGAAAGCAGCGGCGGGGATTCGTGACGACCGTTTCGGGCCAATCGCCGAAAAAGCAGCAGGGATCTGGGAGCGCCTTCGCCAGCAGAGCCACGTGGAGCTGGGGCGGATCCAGCTCACCGGAGATGGCACGCGTCGGCGCGTGGTCCTGGATGTCACCGTTGACGGCGTTGCGGGCGCCGCCCTGGGCGTAATGAGCCAGGGCGAGCTGCATTCCCTCGCCCTCAGCCTCTTCGTCCCGCGCGCCACCCTCCCCGAGAGCCCGTTCCGCTTCATCGTGATCGACGATCCCGTCCAATCCATGGACCCGGCCCGCGTCGACGGCCTGGCCCGCGTCCTCGAGAGCGCTTCCGCGGACCGGCAGGTCGTTGTGTTTACCCATGACGACCGCCTTCCGGAGGCCGTGCGCCGACTCGATATCGCGGCCGAGATCGTCGAGGTGACCCGCCGCGAGGGATCGATTGTCGAGCTGCGACGGTCTCTCGATCCCGTCCTACGCTACCTTGAAGATGCCCTGGCCGTGGCCGGCACGGCCGGGCTCCCCTCGTCTGCCGCGGCGCACGTGGTGCCAGGTCTGTGCCGCCTGGCTCTGGAGGCGACGTGTGTAGAGGTGGTGCGGCGCCGGCGTCTGACCAGAGGAGAGGCTCACGGGGCGGTCGAAAGGTCCTTGATCGAGGCGGGGCACCTGAGCCGGCTCGCCGCTCTGGCTCTCTTCGACGATGTCGAGCGCGGGGAGGAGGTGCTCGAGCGCCTCGAACGCGAAGCCGGGGAGCCCCTTGCGGATGCCTTCCGTCGCTGTGAAGAGGGTGGTGAGGTCCCGCCGGCGGACGCGGGTGACCTCGTCCGCCTGGCCAGCAAGCTCAGCGCGTGGCTCCGGGGGCTGAGTTGACGAGAGGTAGCGACGGCTCCCGCGTCGTGTTGAGCTTGGCCCGCGGCATGCTTGAACGCGTGCACCCGGACACGGCAGGCCTATGGCCCCGAGCGTCAGCCCTCCTCGCGTGCCGGGCCCTGGAGGCCACGATGAACCGGCTGTGGGAGCACCGCAACCTCGATTTGCAGGGTTGCCCGATGAAGGTCCAGCTGATCTGCCTCCGGACCTACCTGGGAAACGCGGACCTGGCCGCCCGGGCTGGTCATGCCTGGTCGGCTCTCAGCCGGGCCTGCCACCACCATCCCTACGAACTGGGTCCGACCGTGGTGGAGTTGCGAGGCTGGCTCTCCGTGGTTGAGGAGCTAGTCCAGAAGGCCGAGTAGCTCCCGTACATCTGGCGACAGGCGCGTCGGCGGCCGAGCATCCGCCGGGTCTGCAGAGGAGGGGGCGTCGTTTCGTCCCGCCGAACCGGCTGGCGGGCTTAGGGCAGTCCTACCCCCAGCCTGTCGATTGCCTTCGGTTGTTTGCGCGCGGGCAGACACCTCGGAAAGGCCGGATTGTCCCGAGAGGATTGAGCTGGTCTTCAATTTCTGTGAGACGAGCTAGGCATTCATGATTCGACCCAACCCGCAGGGTACGGGCGGTGTTCCGGGGGGGTCATGTCGGGTGACACCAAGGTGTCTGTCTGTGACGCGATGCGACACGAGTCCATGCGGGGTGCGCACTTCAAGCCCGGTGGCCACGGTCTGGTCTGGGTCGGCGGATCGCCGCCCTTGGGCGGCCACGCCTGCGTGAGGTCTGCGCTGCTTTGGCGCGAGCTCTTGGGTGCGACGCGAGGTGACCGCGGCGGCCATTCCCGCAGACGCGCCCAGACGCCGCTAGGCGCGTGCCCAGCCGGGGGCGGCCCCCACACCCGTTTGGATCTGCGCGCCTATGCGCTGCGCATGGCGCAATTGTCGATAGCGCCAGATCGTGTAGAGCACGGGCAGCACTTCCAGGGTCAAGAACGCGCTCGTCGCGAGCCCGCCGATCATCGGGGCCGCCACGCGCTTCATGATCTCGGCGCCCGCACCGTCGGCCCAGAGCAGCGGCAGGAGGCCGGCCCCCATGGTCGCGATGGTCATGAGCTTTGGGCGCAGACGGAGCACCGTACCTTCCGCATGGGCGGCGACGATGTCCTCCCGACTATTGAGTCGACCCTCGCGAACCCGCTCCCGGAACGCGTGATCGATGTAGACCACCATGACGACGCCCGTCTGCATCGCCAGTCCCACCGTCGACAGCAGGCCCACCCAGACCGGAGCCGAGAGCGGGTAGCGGAGCAGGAACAGGGTCCAGAAGCTCCCGACCAGCGCAAAGGGCACCGAGCAAAGCACGATCAGAGCCTCGGTTAGACTCCCGAACTGCAGGAACAGCAGGATCAGCATCGAGAGGCCGACCAGGGGGACGATCCAGTACAGCCGCCGCTCGACGGCCGCCAGCAACTCGAACTGACCCGTCCACTCGATCCGCTCGCCCGTCAAGAACGAGATCTGGCCGCTGGCTCGCGCTCGCTCGAGGTCGGCCTGGGCGTGCCGGACGTAGCTCAAGACGTCCGTACCCTGGTTCAGGTCGACGTAGAGGTGGGCGACGAGGTCGCCGCGCTCGGTGCGCAGCATCGCCGGCTTGACGACGTAGGACGGACGCCCCAGCAGGGCGAGCGGGACGGGCTGGCGGCCATCGGAAGAGCGAACGGTAAACTCTCGTAGCTGATCCGCACTGGGGGTGTTCATGCTCATGTCGGTGGCCAGGCGGACTCGGTAGGGCCGGCGCTGGTCCCCGAGCGCGAGTCCTTCGGCAGCGCCATGCGTCCCGTGGCGGAATGGATGGGAGAAAACGGTGTGCGGGTCGAAATCGAGCGCGCCCGCCGACGGTCGTACCCGTCTCTCCACCTCGCCGAGCTGTCCGCCCGTCAGCATCACATCGACCGTGGCGGCGACGAGCGCGGGATCGACGTGATGCAGAGCCAGGGCCTTGGCATCGACATCGAAGCGCAGCCAGGTCTCTCCGCCGAGAGACTCGAACACGACACTGCGGGTTCCCGGCAGCTCCGCCGCCCAGTCGTGCAGCGCGGTGCCGAGCGCGTCCAGGCGCGCCGGACTCTCGGCGATCACGCGGATCCCGACCGGCGTGCGCACCCCCCCGGTCGACATCATGTCCATCCGCGCGCGCGCCGGGGCCGTCCAGGTTCCTGTCCAGCCCGGCAGCCGCGTCGCGCTGTCGAGGCTCTCTATCAGCGCAGCCATCGTCAGCGGCGCCTGGTCTGGCCAGACCGGGCGCAGGACCCATGCCAGCGCCGGTGGCGCCCAGCCCGAGTACCAACGCTGCCGTGGGTATTTTGGCCACTGGGAGCGCGGTCGCAACCGGACGGTGGTCTCCACCATCGAGTACGGCGCCGGATCGGTCGCGGTGTCCGAGCGTCCGACCTTGCCGAAGACGCTGGCGACTTCCTTGAACTGGCTGATGGCCAGGTCCATTCTGCGAAGCCCGACGGCCGCTTCTCCGAGCGGGACTCCGGGCAACGTGGACGGCATGTAGAGGAGGTCTCCTTCGTCGACCCGCGGGAGGAACTCGCCGCCGAGCTGTGTCACGATAGGCAAACATGAGGCTACGGCCAGCGCCGCGGTGGCCAGAGTCAGGACGGGCTGCCGGAGGGCGAACTGCACGAATGGTCGATAGACCCGCACCAGCACGCGCGTAAGCGGGTTGTCGAACTCGGGCCGTACGCTGCCGCGCAGCAGGCGGTCGCGCAGGGCGGGCGCGACGGTCAGGGTCACGAGGGCCGCCGACAGGATGACGAAGGTCTTGGTGAGCGCGAGCGGACGCAACAGGCGGCCGCTCTCGCCCGTAAACGCAAACACGGGCAGGAAGCTGAGCGCCGTGATCAGGAGTGACGTCAGGATGGCGGGGGCGAACGAGCCCGCAGCGCCGAGCAGCGCGCGGCGTCGAGCTTCGGGCGCGTCTGTTCGCAGGCCCTCGAGCCGTCGGTGACACGCCTCGAGCGCCACCACGTCGGCATCGACCGCCATCCCCAGCGCAATCGCGATACCGCCCAGGCTCATCACTGTCGCCGAGACCCCCGCTAGCCACATTCCCGTGAAGGTCAGCAGCAATACCAGGGGAAGTGTCGTGAGCGGGATGAGAGCGCTGCGAGCGTGCATCAGGAAGATCAGGATCACCAGCACGACCACGGCGATCTCTTCGACTAAGGCCCGCAGGAGCGTTCGCTCGACGCGCCCGGCCAGGTCCGTGCGATCGTAGACGGTGACGATCTTCACGGTCGGCGGCAGCCGCGAGGCCAGTTGGGCGAGCGTGCGCTTGACGCCCTCGATGATCGCCCCCGGATCGGCGTCGCGCCTCGCCACCACGATTCCACCGATGACGCGCTGCTCGCCGTTCAGGTCGGCGACGCCGGTCGGCATGTCGTTAGCGATGCGCACGTGGCCCACGTCTCCGATGCGCGGGGGCGCCTGCGCTGGCCGGAGCGCCTTCGCGACGGGAAGGCTTTCGAAACGGCCTGGGTCGGTTGCGGCGCGCGACTCCGGGCGCAGAGCGGAGATCACATCGCTGAGCGCGACGCCTCGCGTGCGGAGCTGATCGGGGTCGACTTCCACCAGGAGCTGCCGCACGGTGTCGCCCACCGTCCCGACCTCCACCACACCGGGAATTGCCAGCAGCGCGGGGCGCAGAATCTCGCTCTGGACCCGGCTCAAGGAGACCGCGGTGCGGGGCTGGTCCGGGCGAAGCGGCGCTCGATCGACGATCAGCGCGTACTGGAAGATCCAGCCCGTGCTGGAGGCGAGGGGACCAATTTGCAAGCGGAGGTTCTCCGGCAGCCGGGCGCGCAGGCGGCCCACCCGATCGGCGATCGCCTGCCGACCGGCCTCGAGGCGCGACGCGGAGCTGAAGACCACGTCGACGTAGGCCATGCCGGACATCGAGGCGCCGCGCACCGTGGTGACGCCGGGGATGTCCTGCAGGGCGTCGGTCAGTACCTGAGTGACCTGGCTCGCGACCTCGGGGGCGGGGTGGCCCATCCAGTCGCCGAACAGCACGATCTGCGGGTCGGACACGTCTGGCACGGCGTCGCGCGAGAGGTGGCGTTGGCAGAGCACGCCCGTCAAGGCCGCCATCGCCGCGATGCCGATCACGGTCCAGGGGTTGCGGGCGCACCAGTCCACCACTCGCGCGATCACGGTGAGAGGCCCTCTGCCTGCTTCCGGGCGCCCCAGAGGCGCCGCTCGGCGTCCGAGACGAAAGTATCCCCGGCCACGACGCGCTCATCGGCGCGCAGGCCGGACAGCACCACGATGCTTTCGGGAGGGAGTCGGCCCTCGACCGCGCGCCCGTAGAGGGTCCGGCCGACCTCGACCGGTCGCTTGCTGAAGGCAAGGCCGTCCTCCTTGGCCGGCACGAGGACATAGGGCCCGTCCGCCGAATGCAGCACCGCGCTCCAGGGGACGACCAGCAGCTCACGGGGTGGCGGATTGAGCTCGATCCAGCCCACCTCGCCGGACGGCAAGGCCGGAAGAGGGGCGGTCGTCCGCGCTGCGCCGCGCCCGGTTCCAGGGTCGGGGCGAAATCTGGCTACAGACGTGGAATCGTCCCACGGCAGTGGCGGCCCGGCGGCCAGGCGAACACCCAGACCGGCGGCGGGCGCGGCGCTGCGGAAGAACGTTCCTCGCTCGCCGGGCGCTAGACGCAGGAGGTCGTCTCTGTAGAGCGCCGCCATGATCGTGCCGTCGCTTCCGGCCCAAGCGGGTGCATGCACCCCGTCGGCGAACAGACGGATTTCTACGCTCTCGAGCGATCCGTGCCTCGCCCCGGGGTACGACGCCGCCCGCCCCCCGCGCTGAGAGCGCTCGAGCGCCATGTGGCAGATCGGGCATTCGCCGGGCGCCCGCGACTGGACCTCTGGATCCATCGGGCAGACCCAGAGTTCAAGGGAGCCGATCGTGGCACGCTCACGCGCCCGCGCCAGGGCGAAGCCGGAGACGAGCGCAAAGCCCGCCGACAGCAGAAGCAGCACCCGACCGGCGATCACGAGCCATGAGCCTCGTCGTGCTCGGGCAGCGTCGTCGCGGGCGGGGGCTGGCGCGGAGGCCCCCGAGGGCACGGCGCCCCCGGGGGCCTGCTCGCCGGCGATCACGTCGGACTCGCTACCTGTGACGAGGTACGATGCTCCAACCAGATCACCGCACCTGGAAGGAGGCGTTGGCATTGTCGCCGGCGCTCACCTGGATGCAGTATCCGTCTTCGCGCTGGGGCGGCAGCGGGTACCTCCAGTTCGCGTTCAGATTCTGGGGCCTGCCGTTGACGGTGATCCGCCGTGGTGCCACGAAGCCGCTGTCCTGGCCCGTGAAGAGCTGCGAGTTCGTCTCGAAGCAGCTATCGGCAGTGCCCAGGTTGCCGGAGTTGAAGGTGCTGCCGTCCGCAACGCTGAAGCGGATCGGCGTGCACAGACCCGAACAGGGTGTCGCCTGCCGCGGCTGGCAGAACGAGAGGCAGGGCTCGACCTCGGCGAGGCAGGTGCTCTCGACACCGGCCTGCCCGTCGGCTCGGCATTGGGTGGCGTTCGTGTTCGAGTTCCCTTGGCAGAACTGAGCGAGCTGCCCGCAGGCGGTCATGGGCACCGGCGACCATAAGGCCGGAGTGGCCGGTGGCTCCCAGCCGACCTGCGCTTGGTGCATCTGCCGAGTCACGAAGAGCTGTGCGTTGAAGAGCACGCGGTCGCCCACCGCATAGATGATCTGCGGCTGCCAGGTCCCGTTGTTGTTGTTGACCCGCGCAAAGAGGGCCGGTACGTTCGGCGGCTGCCAGTCCACTTGAGACGTGTGGGCCTGTCGGACCCTGTAGTCGACCTTCTGGAACTCCACGACGTTGCCGGCCTGATAGGACTTGCCCGGCCTCCACGAGTTCACGACCGCGAAGGGACGCATCATGTCGTGATCCTCGTGACCGACGATATGGCAATGCCAGACGTAGCCCGGTCCGGTGACAGGATCGGGAAATGACGTGGGATCAATCGAGAAGAGGTTCTGGCCCGGCTGGACACCGCCGGCCGGAGTCTCCTGCGGCGCCCAGCGCACTATGATTCGGTTGATCATGGAAGGAAATGCCTGAACGGTGTCCTTCCATCCCGTCTCGTAAGGCGCCGGGGCCTCCACGGGTCCGGTCAAATACGGCGTCGGGTCGAGAACGATCGGCCGGCTCACGGGCATGTGGCCGTTCAGGACGTGCCAGCGCGCCCGGTAAGCGTCGGCGTTGAAGGGCTGCCGGTTCAGGACCTGGAACTCCAACAGGTGGATGTGGATCTGGTGAAAGTTCTTGTCCTGGTCATCGAAGTTTGGATCGGCGGTGTGGATGATGTCCCACTCCTCGGTCGAGCCCACCAGCGGGTACTCGGTCGCCGGTGTCGTGAATTCGAGGCCGTCGATCGAACGCTGGTTGCAATTGACGAGCGCGGGGTCGGAGCACGTGCTGCCGTCAGGCCTGAGGTCGTCGAAGACCCGTAGGACCTTGAACCGAGTAGGCGCGTTCGCCGTCAAGACCGGCCGGGGCGGGAACAGCGAAGGCGAGAGCGGCGGGGGGTGAAGCGCAGTGGAGTTCTGAACGGTGAAGCGCATCACTTGTCCCAAGGTCGGGCTATCCGCATTGCCGACGAAGAGGTTGTTCATCATGATCTGGGTGCCGGCGGCGAACTGCGAGAAGTCGACCAGGATGTCTGCGCGCTCGGTAATGCCGAGCTGGACATGGGTCACGATCTGCGGCGCCGGCAGGTATCCGCCGTCGGAGCCGATGATGGTGAACGGTACGACCGCGTGGGTGGCATTGTTCACGAACTGGAAGTCCCAGAGCTGTGTGTTCCCGGCGGCCAGTAATCGGAAGCGATACTGCCGTCGCTGCACGTCGAGGTTCGGCCACGCGGCGCCGTTGACCAACACCACATCGGCACCTTCGTTGTACGACCAGTAGGCGATGTTCGGTGGCGCGTCGGCTCCCGCGTTCAGGGTGCCCCGGTCGGGCGGGAAGTGCAGCTCGCCGTCGGTGAAGAAGGCGCGCGAGAAGACGGTGAGCGGGATCTCGAACTGCCCCTTGGGCAGGGGCGAGCTCGAACCGTCGAGCGGGCTGTTGGGATCGCGGATAAAGTACGCTGCCCCGACCTCGCCTGCGTAGATTCCGAGTCGCGTCGCGCCCATCACGTGGTCGTGGTAGAAGAGCTGCGTCGAAGGCTGGTCGTTCGGCATCGTGTAGTCCTTGGTCACGAAGCTCGGACCTCGGAAAGCTCCGGTGAACCACTCCTCGGCCGTGCCGTCCATGTGCGGCAGGACCATCAGACCGTGCGTGTGAGTGACGTGCGCCACGGGAAACTGGGCGTCCTGGTAGCCGGGTGGGAAAAGCTCGAAGGGCGGGAGCGGCCTCTCGATGGCGAGCGGGTTCGAGAAATGGATGGTCGGATCCACCGGCAGAAAGTACGGTTGCTGGATGTTCGTGCGCCAGTGCACGACGGTCGGGATGCCGCGCGTGTTCTCGAACACCGATCCCGGCGAGCTCTGGAAGAACTGCGTCGTATTGGTTCCGGGGATGAACGTCTGCCCGCCCATGGAGAACTCGGTCGTCGTCGGGAAGCCGGGCGGCAGCATTTGCTGCTGGATCGCCCCGTCGACGATGGTGTACTCGTTGCGGATCACGTTGCCAAACGAGTCCCTGATCACCGTGGGCGCGAAGGTCCGCGGAATCGGGAGCTGCGTTGCAAATTGCGGAATAGTGGTCGGGTCGAGCGGGACCTGGTTCGGCGAAGGTGGCCCCGCGGCCCGGACACTGTGGACAACCACGGCAACCGTTCCGACGGCGGCGAGGGTGAAGACGGCATGAAGGGATCTCATGGCGTCACGCCTCAAGCGGACCTGAGCGCAGCCGGCCCGAATTCGCTTACGCACGCCTTGACGGCGCGTTAAGCTTAAGAACCCTCAGTTGCGAGCGATCTTGGGCCCTCTCGAACGAAGTGAAACTCAGGTGCACGCGGTGGTCGCCTTCCTCCGAGCTGCGCCCCCGGAGCTGAGCGACGCGCCTTTCGCGACGGCCCCATCGCAATCATTCGAATATTCGTGGTCGAAGTACCATAGTCATCGTCGGGTCGTCAACAGAAACCGTACACTTGTTGTACGCTATGTCACAACGGTCTTACCCGTCTGAGATCTCTTCAGTGTCTTGATTGTAGTGTGGGGGCGGAGCCTTAAGACGAGCCTGTTGAGATAGTAGGCGAGCTTCGCAAGCTGGCGAGGTTCTCCGGGAACGGCGCATGGGAGGGACTGTCTTGCCAGCTGGTCCGCCCCCTCTGCATGACGTGTACGACCTCGGGGCGAGACTCTCTACACCCTATTTACAGGAAGGCCTCAGGAGGAATCTCGCTAAGCCAGGGCGTGCCTCGGCCCTTCAACCTTTCCATTGCGACGGCCGTCTCAACCCGTGAATTGCCCCTTCCGCCACCATGCCGGATTTCCCCTGACCCTTTGACCTGTCCAGGCTTGGCCATGCCCAGATCATTTGCGAAATGGGTACTCACCATCGCCCTCTTCCCCAGTACCCCACCCCCCGCCGCGCTGGCGCGGCAGAACCAAACGCTAAAGGCGTCCGTGCCCTCGTCGACTACGGTCGTTCCCGACGACCGATTTGCCACGGTCCGTGCGCACATCGTCGACCTAGTGGCGCGCGGAGAGATTCCGTCGATGGCCGTTGCTGTCGCTCAGAGGGGCAAGATCGTTTGGGAGGAAGCGTTCGGGTGGGCCGATCGCGAAAACATGGTCGCGGCGACGCCCAACACGATCTACAAGGTTGGCTCCTTGTCCAAGTCGATCATGGCGACCGGCATGATGAAGTTGATTCAAGATGGGAGGGTCTCACTGGACGACGCCGTGGATCGTCTCATTCGCCCCGCCGTATTCACCGTATACGAAGGGAGAGCGTCCGACATCAAGGTCAAGCATCTCCTGAACATGACGGCAGGCATTCCCCACGGATCCCTCGGGCGGTACGAGTGGCGGGACGTTCCACAAACCGTGGAACTGAAGAACGAGTACGTCAAGAACATGCCCCTCGTGGTGTTCCCACCCGGTGAGGTGTTCGAGTACTCGAATCTTTCTAT
>WNFI01146129.1_pt1 | contig 11003 bp, 12 predicted proteins | sample 5400471 | NCBI WGS metagenome assembly WNFI01 (sample SAMN13153348, study PRJNA577476) | soil metagenome | isolation source: 100 cm saprolite on Douglas fir-dominated hillslope | place: USA:California | collected 2013-09-17 | reverse complement strand
TTGAGGCCATGCCGACGACCTCGATCTGCTCTTGCAGCTCCAGCAACGAAGCGATGCCGTCGCGCATCAAACGCTGATCGTCGACAACCAGCACGCGCACAGTCCTCGACTGCTCGGTGTACTCCATCATAGCGCCACCTCCTGCTCTCTCCCTGGCGCTGGTATCCACGCAGAGAGCGTTGTGCCCTCGCCTGGAGCGCTTGTAATCGTTAAATTCCCGCCCAGCAGTTCCAGACGTTCCTGCACTCCCAGTAGACCATAGCCATGCTCGCGCCCATCCTTCTGAAGGCCGGCTGGATCGAAGCCAGACCCATTATCCCGCAAGGCCAGGCGTGCCGCCTGTTTTTCCAGGCGCACATCGATCCAGACCTGGCCGGCCCGCGCGTGCTTCTGCACATTGGTCAAACCCTCCTGCACGGCCCGGTAGAGGGTCAGCAGGGCCGATGGCGAACAAAGCGTTTCGTCGCCTTCGATATGCAGCGCAATCGGCAACTGAGCGCTTTCTGTATGTGCGACCAGGCTGGTGACCGAGGGCACGAAGGCTGGCAGTTCCTGGTTTGCGCGCAACGCGCTGACGGAACGCCGTACGTCCTGTAGCGCCTCGCTGGCCAGGCGCTTCGCGTCATTGACTGCCTGATCGGCCTCTGCTGGCTTCTTCTCGCGAAACATCCGCGCCTTTTCAAGCTGCACATTAATGACGGTAAGGTAGTGACCCAAACTATCGTGGATCTCGCGCGCCAGGCGGTTACGTTCGCGCGTCGTAGCCAGTTCCCCGATCTGCCCGGCGTAATCCTTTAACTGCTCGTGCGAGCGCTCTAGTTCGGCCAGCAATTCTTCCGTCCTCGCCCGGCTGGCTTTTTCGCGCAGAACAACGCGTGCAATGGTAATCGCGAAAATACATCCGACCGTGAAAAGCACCAGGAAATGTCGCTCTGCTCCGTCGTTGAACCAGTCTGGACTGGCTAAGAGATGCTTGACTACATAGACAATCCAGGCCAGCAAGCCAAGACCGTAGCCGACCAGGTCGCCGAAATAGATGCAGCCCAGGAAGAGCACTACCAGATACAGAAATGGCGAGTATTTGAACTGGTCCAGCCAGCAGATAATCTCAATCAATACGATACGCACCCCCAGCAGCCAGAGCGCCACCCTGGTGGGCGTCTGTTCGCCGTAGACACGATACTCCCAGCGATCGATTCCCAGCAAGGCTGCGATACACCCGATCATCAAGACAACCTGCCACGCCGTAATCAGCGGCGTATAATCGGCAGCCGTAAAAAAGCTATATAGGAAAGGTATCAGGCAAAAGAGATACAGCAGAGACGAAACCAGGTCAAAGGGTTTGGGAATCAGCCACCAGTACCAGTTTCGTTCAGGCTGATCTGTTGCCTGTGCCGCGCGAGGAAACCGCTTCCGGACGGCAGATTCTTCGGTGTACATATGTGCCCCCAAGAGTATAGGAAGATGCGTTTCTTAGGAAGAAGTGTAACAGAAAAAAACGAGCGCAACAATGTGCCGGACCTCATAGAGCAAGTAGCCAGAAGTCATGTGACCACTGGCCAGCTTCGTTTCTGCGACGCCATTGCAAAAATCGGCCTTCTGGCTGGCGGAAATAGCCTCCCTGGCACATGTCTCTTTGCCCTTCACATCGCTATACTCTTTTCAAAAGCGTCAATCTACAGCAAATCCACCAAAGGAGAACTATCGTGTCTTATTCGCTCAAGCTGCCAGGCTCTTTCTCCTGGCGCAAACTACTGGCACGCCAGACATGGACAGGCGCCAACGCGCTGCTCATCTATCTGGCACTCTGCAGCATGGCGTTTTCGGGAACGCGCTGCTCGCCTATCATTTCTTTCCTGCTCTGGCCGGGGCCTTGCTGGTCTTCTTCAGCGGCCTGATCGCTCGCGAACTGGGCGGGGGACGCTTCGCGCAGTGCCTGGCCGCACTGGCAAGCCTGAGCGCGTTGACTTTTCTGGGCATCGACGCGATCTTTTCCATGGATTCGTTCGACGAACTCTGGTGGGTGCTGGCTGTTTTTCTCTTGATCCGGCTGATCCGCCGCGAAGAGCCACGCTACTGGCTGCTCTTTGCCCTGGTGGCGGGCCTGGGCCTGCTCACGAAGCTTACGATACTGATGTTTGGCTTCGCTATTGTCGTGGGTCTGCTGCTGACCCCGCAGCGCAAGTACCTGGCAAGCAAATGGGCCTGGCTCGGCGGCGCGATCGCACTCGTCTTTCTGGTACCATATATCCTCTGGAACGCGTTCAATGGCTGGCCTACGCTGGAATTCTGGAGCAGCTATACCAATGGACACGCTAACCCGGCTGATGCTCTGGGCTTCCTGGGCCAGCAGATTCTGACCATGAATCCGCTCACTCTTCCGCTCTGGCTTGCCGGCCTCTGCGGCTTCTTCTTCACCCCGCAACTCAAGCCCTATCGTATCCTGGGCTGGACCTTTATCATCCTGTATGTTCTCTTCACCTTCACCCGCGCCAAGCTCTACTTCCTGGCGCCTGCCTATCCCATGCTCTTTGCCTCTGGAGCACTGCTGTTCGAGCGTTTCTTCACAGAACGCCGCTGGCGGCGCTGGCTCAGGCCCGCATACATGCTCGCCCTGGCACTCGTGGGCGCCCTGCTGGCGCCAATCGCCGTGCCAGTTCTTCCGCCGTCGATATACGGGAGCACGATGGCCTTTGTCGGCGGGAACGCTGGAGTGAAGGTCGAGAACCGCGCGACAAGCGTATTACCCCAACAACTGGCCGATCGCTTCGGCTGGGATACAATGACGGCTACGGTCGCGCAGGTCTTCCACCGTCTGCCCGCAAACGAACAGGCCCAGGCGTGCATTCTGACCGAAAACTACGGCGAGGCTGGCGCCATCGACCTGTACGGACCAGCTTCTCACCTGCCCCGCGCCATCAGTGGCCACAACACCTACTACCTGTGGGGTCCAGGCGACTGCACCGGCCAGGTGGTAATCGCCATCGGCTATCCCGCAGACTTGCTCCAGGGCGGCTTTGCAAGCGTCACGCAGGCGGGTCTGATTACCTGCACCTATTGCATGCCTGCAGAGAACGATCTCCCGGTGTCTGTCTGTCTGCATCTCAAAGGCTCGGTCCAGGCAATGTGGGCAGAAATAAAACACTATGACTGAAGAAAATTTCTGTGAACACGGGCAAGACAAGGGCATCGCCAACGCATGACGAAGAAGTGCACGCAAATATTGTCCTATTGGATAGAGAATGCGAGATTGCGAAAGGATGGAGCGCGATGTCCCACTTTGATTAGCTTATGAGGAAGAACGCCTGCTATCCGATGAGGGTTGCGGGCGTTCTTTGGTAAATTGGGTCAAGTGAGTTGATGCATGCATTCCTTGCACATGCACTCTCGTCGCACGATAGTCCTGCCAATATATGCGAGACAGGTGTTACTTGTCGAATACCTTGCCTCTTGTCCAGATTTGGGGTAAATTGTCTGCTTGCTATGCGTCGATTTCGAAGAGATGAAGCGTAACAATGAAGCGGTTTATCCCCAATCTAGACAAGAGGCGAATTTTGAGTCAAATCATACTTCTATGAGTCTTTGTGCGAGTCATGCTTTCTTGGCCGAGTCCAGCACGTGCAGGTAGTGTTGATTATACATGATGCCGAGGATGTTCCCAAACGGGTCGACCACGGAAGCAGTGACGAACCCTTCGCCACGGTCTGTGAGGGCCTGGTGCTCTTTCGCTCCCAGAGACAACAGCTTCTCAAGAGTGGCTTTCACATCGTCGACGTGCCAGTACACAACAGCGCCCGCCGGGCCGGTCGCCGAACCGGTGGGCGCGTAGCGGCTATCGATCACGCCCAGCTCGTGCTGGTAGTCACCGAGGCGAAACTCGATATATCCCGGAACTTCGAAGTAGGGGTCCATACCCAATAGCTCAGCGTACCACTTCTTTGCCGCCGCGAGATCAGCCGCGTAAAAACTGACCGTGGTGAGTCCTCGCAATGTGTGTGTGTCGCTCATCGGTGTTTCTCCCTTTTCTTCCGTAAAAGCCATCTGGTTGATTGCTTTCTTTTCAGCATACCCTGCAAACAGGACAGAATCGATCCTCCTTTGAGCACATTTCCTCCTCTCGTGCAGACCAGAATCCCCGCGTTTTTGCGAGAAACAAGAAGCAAGCAGACAATTTACCCCAAATCTGGACAAGAGGCGTTTTATTCGACAGACAACAACAGGGGTTGTTTTCTCTTGAAAATGCTGTATGCTTGCCTTGTGGTTGAGGTGAGAGATGTGGGATACCACGAGGAAACGGGTAAACTCATGGAAATGTTTAATGGGATAGAAGTTATGCACTTCGATGATGCTCCTACATGGGAAGCTTGGCTTGCGACGCATCATCAGAGGCAAGAAGGCATATGGTTGAAAATTGCCAAGAAGAGCTCCGGCATACCGTCGTTGACCGATGACGAGGCAGTCGACCTCGGCCTGTGCTACGGCTGGATCTCCGGCCAGCGCAAGTCCTACGACGAGGTCTACTACCTGCAGAAGTACGTGCCCCGCCGGCCACGCAGCCGCTGGTCGCAGGTCAACGTGGCCAAGGTCGAGGAGCTGATCGCGGCAGGGCGGATGCGACAGCCAGATCTGAAAGAGATTGAGGCTGCGAAGGCTGATGGGCGATGGAATGTGGCCTATGAATCGCAAAAGAACGCCACAGTGCCTCCGGATTTCACAGCCGCGCTCGACCAAAACCAGCGTGCCAAAAGCTTCTTCGAATCGCTGAACAAGACCAATAGATATGCATTCATCTGGCGTATTACTACCGCAAAGACCTCGGAAATGCGCCGCTCATCTATTCAGAAATGTGTTGCAATGCTCGAAGAGGGCAAAAAATTCCACGAGTAATTTGAAATGGGCTTTTATTTTCATGATCGCAACGGTAGGTAAGCGCCTGCAATTCGCTCGCGCCTTCAAATCGCGTCGCTATACCATGATCTGGATTGGCCAGGCCATCTCGAACCTGGGAGATGGCATTTTCACTATCGCTCTCGCCTGGCAGGTGCTCGTAATGACCCACTCTGCCACGGCCATGGGCCTGGTTCTGATCGCAAGCATGGTTCCCCGCCTGGCCTTTGCGCTGATTGGAGGCGTGGCTGCCGATCGTTTGCCACGACGTCTGATTATCCTCTGGTCAGACGGTGGGCGTGGCGTGCTGGTACTCTTGATCAGCATTCTGGGTTTCCTGGGATACCTGCAATTCTGGCATCTGATCGTTGAAGCGCTACTCTTTGGGGTGGTCGATGGCTTCTTCAATCCCGCCATCATGGCCATCACCCCCGACCTTGTCGACAAAGAGGACCTGGCCTCGGCAAATGCCCTGAACTCGGTCAGCAGCAACCTGGCACAACTGCTCGGGCCGCTGCTGGGCGCTGGTCTCATTGCCGCGTTCACTCCGATGGGAGCCTTTGCTGGGAATGCCCTGAGCTTCTTTCTCTCGGTCGCATTTTTGCTCTCTGTGAGCATCCCCGAACGGCATGTGGCACAGCTCACTGACGAGGAAGAGAAACTGGGGGAAAAGTCGGTCAAGCCACAGGGCTTCAAGGGCGTTATGACCGATATCCAGGAAGGGCTGGTCTATGTACGAAGTTCACGCTGGGTTATGGTCACCATTCTCAATGCAGCCATCAATAATATCGGCTTTATGGCAGCGCTTGCCGTGGCTATGCCGAAGCTCGTGGCTTCTGTCTATGGTCAGGGTTCTGCACTATTGGGGTTGATCAGTGCCGCACGCGCTGCGGCCCCGTTCATCGCGCCACTGGCGAGTGTGTTGGTTGGTTTCGGCCTGACCTTTATGAACACCATCTGGTTCACCATTCTTCACGAGACGATTCCCAACGACAAGTTGGGGCGTGTTCTCAGTCTGGATGTCTTTGCCACGTTTGCGACTATTCCTCTTGGTGAAGCGTTGGGTGGCATCATGGCCGACCATATCGGCCCGGCCATGGTCTTCCTAATCTTCGGTGCCTTTAATTTTGTGAATGTTCTGATTCCGCTGCTGGTGCGTGAAGTACGCGAGTTGGAGTAACTTCTCACTTCGGTTAGTCGTTCTATCTGGACTCAATAACCCCTCTCCTGGGCCTCGTGCTCCGCATCATAACAATGATCGGGTTTCCAAAAAATTGGAAACCCGCATTTTAACGTTCTTCCGTTCCATAGCCTGCTTTTTGATTAAAATCCAGTGCGACTCCGATCCAATAGGCAAAATCTTCGGTACTGGTTATCCCTTCAAAACCGATCAGCACCCATCCCTTCGCCATTGGCTTGCCTTTCATCTCAGCACGTCGTGCGCCTTTTTTCGTGACCAGTTCATCTGCCATTGCTGGATCGCACCGCAGCATCAGCTCTCCGCCCCTATAGACCCCGACACAGCGTTTTCCATTCACCATGAACGCAAACCTCCAATCATTTTCTGTTCTTTCACCGAAGCAAGATGAGCAAGGGCGTGCCGAATTCTGCCAGCTAGTATTTCGCTCTGTGTCATCGGAAAGAACCATTCCTTCTGCTCATTGAGGGGAGTCAGGGCCTTCGTCTACTCCCCATCATCGTAGTAGAGATTATCAACTGTTACCCCTAAATACTTCGCGACTTTATCCAGCGTCCCCAGATTCGGCTGGTAGTCTTTATCATGAATGAGCCGCCTCACCGTGGAACTGGGGATATCAGCCCCACGCGAGAGCTTTCCCTGAGATATATTCCGTTCCTCAAGTAGCTCTTTTACCCGTAGTCTTAGCATTACTCGCCTCTCTCCTCTAGCATTCCCATCGATTATACCGTCTACACCATCTTTTGTAGACTCTTCATTTTATGCTTGTTCAAAAAGAACAACTTGACTACACTCTTCTTTTTAGGTTATCCTTTATACATACTTCTAGATCGGACAGAGAGGGAGAAACTTGAGTCAAGGAGGGGGCTACATGCGGAAGAAATGGGTAGCGCGTTGGAGCGAAGAAGGGATGAACCACACGTTCTACTTTACCTGTTCAAGCAATCAAGCGGTAGCACAATTCATGTTGGGGCTTCATTTGAAGTCTCTGGGGTGTCGTATGCCTGAGACCCTGACCTTGGAGGAGCATGTTCAACCAGTGAAAGCATGGCGTAGGCTGGAGGAATGGCCTGCTCCAGATGAGGAGGGAATACTGTGGATCTCCCCAATCCCCTCATAATCCACGGGATCAATGAGCAGAATGTGAAGCGGTACGCCGCCTATATCCGAACACACGGGGGTATGCTGGTACAGGTGGAAGAAGGGGCAGATGGGGGCAGGTACCACATCCATTTCCCTGAAGGGGCTTCTATCCTTGGAGAAAGGTGTATCAGGGAAGCGCACGATCCCCACGGAGGGTACGCGCAGATAGACGTGGGCTTCGCCGATGGAGGGTACCTCACGTGGTATCACATCCAAAAAGCCGGATCGGATGAAATACGCAACCGCATAAATATCAATGCGGCAGAAGCCCCGGCCTAATCGCCGGGCCTAGTATCCTACTTTTTAATCAACGGAATTGCGTAAAACTCATAAATCGCTAAAATGGTTACTGCTCAAGATAACATCATGAAATAGTCCTCCATGCTATAATGAGGCCGTATAGCGTGGGTGTAGCGGTGAGAGGTTCCAATTCACGCCGCTACGCCGGGGCTATGCAGCGTCACCATCTGTCTCTTCTGAAACAATAAGCTCTCCAGGTTTAACCCCTAGCACTCTTGCTATTAAATCAAGGTGCTCTAAAGAAACCCGTTGCATATTATTATTCCAGTAACGGCTAAGAAGCTGAGGTGTTACACCGCTTTTCTCAGCTAATTCGTATTGCTTCAGCCCTTTTTCTTGAGCCAGCTCCTTAATCCTTAACTTTATCAATGACAAAATCCTCCTCCCGCTACCAATATTTCTACGGTAGTTTATGTAAACATGATAACGTATTCTAATGATTTTGTCAAATCGCTTATTCATTACTTGACGATATCATGATTTAATGTTATAATAAGAATGTCAGACGGAACCCCCTCTGATACGAAAAGCGGCCCTTTCGGACCGCATCTCTGGTTGGCAACAGACTTGTGATTGGAACCCAGAAGTCTGAAGCACGAAAGGATAATACCATATGGCGATCGAGTTCGCTACACCTACCTTTGCGGCTACTCCGCAAAAGCCCTCTGCTCTGATTGAGATCACCAACCGCCGCGCCACCTGCCAGGGTATCCAGTACACCATTGCTGATTGCCTCAGTTCCCACATCGTCACCATCAACCATGGCCACATCGGTTGCTCCCACATTCGCCTCGTCGAGACTCAGGAACGAGTGCACGCGGAGGAAGCCGCCCGCCGCGCTATGTACGTTGAGGTCTTTGGCATCTACTAATGCTGGTCACCCATTCGCCCGTCTGAGATACGACTGGCGGGCGAGTGGCAGGCAGAAAGGGAGCAGTCATGCAAGGGTATCCGGCGATCTGCCCGAAGGCGGAATTAAGCAGGGCGCAATCGTCTACCTTGCCTGGGATTGGGGTGCCCGGCGTTTCTTTATCGTCCAGTGGAATAGGGTCAGGTGGGTGTGCTCCTGTGGCACGCTTGCCTGCGCGCATAAACTGGCCGCCAATACCTATGTGTTTGAGATGTCGGTCAAAGAGCAGGCTGCGAAGCCTGGAGCGCAGAGTTAAGGAGCGGTGCATGCCCGCTTATCGTACACCAAGTAAGCGGGCATGCACTCGCACGGCGTTTACTCTCCTACAATTGAGGATGAGGTAGCAAAATGATAGATGGCAGGCAAACGAAGAAGAACGCACCAGCGTTCGAGGGATTCATCCCACCCACAAGAAATTATTTCCCGATGCCCAACATGTGGATTGATATCTGCGCTCAGATCGACAATCTGGCAGAACTGAAAGTGATCCAGTATGTCCTTCGCCACACGTGGGGCTACCAGGAATACGATGGCACGCCCAAAGCGATCACCACCGACGAGTTCATGCATGGGCGCAAGCGCAAAGCAGAGCAGAGCCGCATGGATAAGGGAACGGGACTCAGCAATCGCAGCGTGATTGATGGACTGAGACGGGCTGTCGATCATGGGTATCTCACATGTACAGTGAATGATGAAGATAAGGCCAGAATCAGCAAAGCGTACGCGCTCAAGATGGCTCCTGTACAACCAGATGTGCAGAATGCTCACACCGATGTGAAGCATCTACACGCCGAAAGCAGATGTGAAGCATCTACACAACAGCTCTGTCAAACCTCCATACCAGATATGAACAATCTTCATAGCGGCGATGAAGGCGGTTCACAGCGATCAGAGAAAGACACGCTGGACAAACACCAGGAGAAAAACACACGAGAAAGACAGGATGCGGTCTTTACACCTGCCTCAATGCCGACATTTATGCCCGACGCACGCTCGCAGGATACCACCCAGGCTGACGCACATCTCAACGGGAAATATCCAGCCGCCAGGCAAACAGTTGCGTGCGCCACCGATGAACGCTCGGTTGTCCCAGCCCACACAATTCGCACGCCCACGGACAAGGCGAGTAGCGCTGGCCGTGAAAAGCCCGCGAGCACGCCTGGGTTATCCACATCCACCGAGACTTATCCACCAGCTTGTGTACAAGTCTCGCTTGGGGAGCGCACGCAAAGCAACAAGGCAGCGATCGCCGCGCCAACAGCCATACCACTTTCACCCAGGGCCCGCACGATCTTCGTCGCCTGGTGCACGCTGTTCAAAGTCGAAGTTGACCTGACCCCGGCGAACGCCCAGGCCGCCGAAAAACTCGTCAAGCCCCTGACCGTCTGGTGTAGCGTGCTGAGAGTCCCGGTCGCCGAGCTGCTCAGAGAGATTATGAACTGGCTCTATGCCACAGACACCAGGGGTTACTATAAGCGCGGAGTGAAGCTCTTCGATGTGGCGCGCGAGTTCGAGGGCTGGCAGTCGGCCAGAGAGCGCGAGATGCGCAAAAAGACCTGCGCTCTGGCCGTCCCCACGCGGGAAGAAGACCCCTACAGCATCGCAGCGCTTCTCGCCGCACAAAATCCGGGCTTTTTTGCCTGAAGGAGGAGGACCATGGAGAAGATGACATCTGCTGCCTATCGGCAGTCTGTCATGGCACGCATGGGCGAGATGGCGAGCGAGGAGAAACCTACAGTCTCTCTGCCTGCACCCATGCGCGTGGTTCCTGCGCATGGATGTTCGCTTTGTCATGGCGATGGGTGGCTCCGGCGTGATGTGCCACTGGGGCACCCCGAGTTCGGCAAGCCCGTGCGCTGCCAGTGCAGGGTCGAGGAGAGCACGAGGCGCAGCCTGTCTCGCACCTACTCCTGGCTGGGAGCAAGCGAGGACCAGGTGCAGGCGTTGGAGGCGATGACCTTCGCCTCCTTCAATCCTGTTGCAAACGGCGACCAAGTAGCGCATGCCTATCGCCGCGCCCAGGATTACGCCAGGTCGCTGCACGAGCACGTTACAGAGCAGAAGAATGCCCTGTTCGTTGGCCCATACGGTGTCGGGAAGACCCATCTTGCCTGCGCTATCCTCAATGCTGCCCGCGCCCAGGGTATCGGCTGCCTCTTCGCTGGTGGCAACGAATTGTTCCAGGCGCTCTACGACTCCAACTTTGACGAGCGCATCCTCCGGCAGGCCATTGAAATCCCGCTGCTCTGCCTGGATGATCTGGATAAAATGCAGAAGAAAGCGGACGGCAGCTACCAGAAGACCATCCTGTTCACACTGTTGAACCAGCGCCACCTTGCCCGTCGCCCGGTCGTTCTCACAGCGAATGCCGATGACGACTGGAAGCAGTGGCTGCACGAAGCGGTGCTTTCTCGCCTCTTTGGGAACGTCGAGGCTATTGGCATGAAAGGGCGGGACTACCGCATGATGAGCCATGTGGTAATTTGACTGAAAGGTGGGAATCAGGGCTGCCATCACTGGAGCGATCCGCTCCAGACGTGGGGTCGTGCTCTCGACAAATGGAAA
>WNFI01040339.1_pt1 | contig 11003 bp, 11 predicted proteins | sample 5400471 | NCBI WGS metagenome assembly WNFI01 (sample SAMN13153348, study PRJNA577476) | soil metagenome | isolation source: 100 cm saprolite on Douglas fir-dominated hillslope | place: USA:California | collected 2013-09-17 | reverse complement strand
AGCAGCCCGTCCGCTCCATCGGCCCCCATCCCGGTGAGGATCACGCCGACGCCGTTCGCTCCCGCCGCTCCGGCCACGGAATGGAAGAGCACGTCGACGCTCGGCCGGTGCCGCGAGACCAGGACGCCATCTGTCACTTGCACCGCGTAGTGCGGGCCGTCGCGGACGACGGCGGTGTGCCGGTTCCCGGGAGCGATGAGGGCGCGCCCCTCGACGAGACGATCGCCGTCCACCGCCTCCTGCACCTCGATCCGGCACTGAGCGTCGAGGCGGTTCGCGAAGGCCCGCGTGAAGACCTCCGGCATGTGCTGCACGATGACGAGCGCAGGGCAGTCCGGGGGCATCACCTCGAGGATTGTGCGCAGCGCCTCCGTACCCCCCGTGGACGCGCCGAGCGCGACGACGCGGTCGGTCTGGAGCGACGGGCTTCGCGATGGCCGGCGCGCGGGAACGGAAGCCAGGGGCGGGGGAGCGGCTCTTCTGAGATCGGACGTGCGTGGGCGGGGGCGGGCGGCCACCGCGCCGCGTACCGCGTCTTCCAGCATCACGGCCGAGCCCTCCAGGAAATCCCGGACACCGAGCCGCGGTTTCGCGACGACGGCCACCGCCCCCTCTTCCATCGCCTGCAGCGCGGCCTCGGTCCCCGCGCCCACGAGCCCCGAGCAGACCACGACCGGGATCGGGTCCTCGCGCATCAGCCGGCGAAGGAACGTGAGCCCGTCCATTCGCGGCAATTCGAGATCCAGGACGATGACGTCGGGGCGCGCGCGCGCGATCCCGTCCAGCGCGATGAGAGGGTCGGCCGCCACCGTGACCGTGAAGCCGGGGATTCGACCCAGGATCGTGCTCAGGGTCAGACGGACGACGGCGGAGTCATCGATGACGAGAACGCGGACGGCGCCTTCGCGCGTCTTCATGGGCGCGGCCGGGACGCGTGCACGTAGACGCTGCCGCCCACGGATCGCAAGACCGACGGTAGACCCATCGCCGCCTCAGCCTGGCCGAGGAACAGGTACCCCAGCGGGTCGAGGCAAGCGGCCAACGCTTCCAGCACCCGCACCTTCGTGGGGCCGTCGAAATAGATGAGGACGTTTCGGCAGAAGATGGCGTCGAACTGGCCGGGCGGGAAGCGTCCTCCGGCGAGGTTCAGCCGGTCGAAGCGCACGACGGACCGGATCTCCTGGCCCGCCTTCATGCGCCCGGCTTCCGACCGCATGCCTTTCCACATGAACGCCTCGAGGTGCGCGCGCGGGATCTCGCGAGCCCGTTCGAGTGGCCACACCGCGGCGCGGGCTCGGTCCAGCGCGCTCCGCGACAGGTCGGTGGCCAGGATCTCGATCGTCCAGCCGGACGACGCCGGCAACCTGGAGAGCACGGACATCGCCACCGAGAACGGCTCCTCTCCCGTCGAGCACCCGGCGCTCCAGATGCGCGCCCGGCGCGGCATCGTCCCCGCCCCCGCGCGCTCCGTCCAATCGCGCAGGACGCGCGTCTCCAGGAACTCGAACTGCCGCGGCTCGCGGAAGAAGTGCGTCTCGTTGGTGCAGATGCTGTCGAGCATCCGGTCGCGCTCCTCGGCGTCGCCTTCGACCAGGCTGCAGTAGGCGGGGAAGTCGAGCGCGAGCTCGCGGAGGCGCCGGCCCAGCCGGCTCTCGACGAGCGCTTTCTTGGCGTCCGTGAGCGCGATGCCGGACTCGCGGCGCACTACGGCCTGGAAGCGCCGGAAGACGACGTCGGACAAGGGTGGCTCGCGGTGGAGGTCGGCGTCCACGGCCGCGACGACGCCTCGCGCCACCGCTCCCTCAGCGCTCCGCCGCGGCCCGTTCGGCGGGCGAGGTCTCCGGCGCCGCCATGACGTCGAACGGGTCTTCCGCAGCCAGGACCTTGTCGATATCGAGCAGCAAGACGAACTTCGGGCCCGACTTGGCCATGCCCGCGAGACAGCCCGCGCGCACGCGGGTCCCGAAGGAGGGCGGCGGCTGGATGTCGTCCGGCTTGAGCTCGAAGACGCGACTCACCGCTTCCGCCAGGACGCCCATGAGCGTCTGGGCGCCGCCCAACAGGGCGTCCACGATGACGATGCACGTCCGCGCCGTCACTTCCACCGGAGGAAGGCCGAACTTCACCGCGAGGTCCACGACGGGGACCACGCTCCCGCGCAGGTTGATCACGCCTTTAACCCAGGACGGCATGGACGGAACGTGGGTGATCACGCCGTACCAGATCAGCTCCCGCACCCGGAGGATGGCGAAGGCATACTCCTCTCCGGCGAGCTGGAATCCCAGGTACTGGCCGTCGGGTCGCTCGGGCGCGTCCATGGCTCTCCTCCCTCGTCGGCCGTCAGGCCGCTCCCGCGCAAGCGGCGGCCACGTGTCCCGGCGGCCGGTTTTCGGCCCTTCGCCGCGTCTCCGCCATCAGCCCTGGAACGTCGAGGATCAGCGCCACGCGGCCGCTGCTCAGGATCGCGGATCCCGCTACGCCGGGCGCCGATTCGAATAGTGGTCCGAGCGGCTTGATGACCGTCTGCATCTTCCCGTGCAGCTCATCTACGACCAGGCCCGCGGTGCGCCCGTCCGCGTCCCGCACGACCACCACGTGCTCCCGGCCGGCGGCGGCCGAGGGGACGCCGTGCATGCGCCGCAGGCGGAGGCAGGGGAGGACCGATCCGTGGAGGTCGATGACTCCCGTCGCGTCGTCCGCGCCCAACGCGCTGCGCGGCAGCTCGAGGCATTGCGCGACGAGGTCGAGGGGGAGCACGTAGGTCTCGGGTCCGACGCCGACCGCGAACCCGTCGATGATGGCGACGCTCAGGGGCAGGGTCAGCCGGATCGACGTTCCCCGTCCCTTGACGCTGGATACCGTGACCGTGCCGCGAATGGCGGCGACGTTGCGGCGCACGATGTCGAGGCCGATCCCGCGACCCGAGAGCTCGGTGACGGCTTCCGCGGTGGAGAACCCGGGTTCGAAGATGAGGCGCTCGACCTCGTCCTCGCTCAGACCTGCGGTCTCCATCCCGCGGGCGCGGGCGCGGGCCACGATGCGCTCACGGTCCAGGCCGGCCCCGTCGTCCTCGACCTCGACGACGATTCTCCCCGCCTCGTGTCGCGCCCGCAGCGCGATCGTGCCGCAGGGATCCTTTCCCTGCGCCTCCCTGACCTCCGGCGGCTCGAGGCCGTGGTCGAGGGCGTTCCGGACCATGTGCGTCAGGGGGTCACGGACGTGCTCGACCACCGACGTGTCCACCTCGACCTCCTCCCCCGCGATCGTCACCCGCGCCTGCTTGCCCACGGCGGCGGCAAGGTCGCGCACGGTCCGCACGAAGGGCCGCAGGGTGGCGCGGAGCGGCACCAGACGCGCCTTCATCACCAGCTCCTGGAGGTCGATGGCCAGCCGGTCGACCTCCTGGAGCGCCTCCAACACTTCCGTAGGCTGGGTGAGCTGCTCCACCATCCGGCCTAGGCGGGCGCGGGCGATGGCTCCCTCGCCCGTGAGGTCGAGCATCCGGTCCAGCCGATCGACGGCCACGCGGAGGCCCCAGTGCTCGCGGCCGGCGGCGACGCCTCCCGGACCGGCCGCCGGCCCGTGAAGATTTGCCGCCCCCCCCCGCGACGACTCGCGGGCAAGCCAGTCCACTAGCTCCTGCTGCGCGGGGGTGGCCTCCTCGTGTCCGCTCTCCACACGGGACAGGAGGTCGCGCAGAGCGTCGGTCGACCGGAGCAGGTGGGTCACCAGGCCCGACGTGACCGGCACCGTCCCCGCGCGCAGGCGGTCCAGCAGGTCCTCCAGCGCGTGCGAGTAGCGAACCAGGGCCTCGTAGCCGAGCGAGGCGGCGTTGCCCTTGAGCGTGTGCACGACGCGGAACACCGTCGCCACGAGCTCTGCATCGCCGGGCCGGGACTCGAGGGCCACCAGGGCCTCGTCCATGCTGTCGAGCCCCTCCGCGGACTCGGCGAGGAAGAGGCGGAGGAGCGCCGCGCGGTCGCCGGCGTCGAGCTCGGACGTGTCTAGAGGTGCTTGACCCATGCCGTACCGGTATCGGTATGAAAGATGAGCTTGCGCCCGCACGTCCCGCCCGTGTCGCGGGCGGCGATCGGCATCCCCTCCGCCTCGAGGAACGCCACCGCGTGGCGGACGTTCTCGTCGCCGAGGCGCGGCCGCGCCGAGGGGCCGTGGTCGAGCACGGAGGCTCCACCGAACACCTTCGCCTCGACGCTCGTCCGCTGGCCGCCGAGCGCGAGCACACGCGAGATCAAGTCGCGGAGCGCGACGTCGGCGAACCGCGCGGACGACGTCACGCCGCCGCCGACGGAGGGCAGGACGAAATGGCTGACCCCGCCCACGCGGCGCTGGCGGTCGAACAGACAAACGGCGACGCACGAGCCCAGGATGGTGGTGACGGAGGCCGGCTCCGCCGCCGCGAAAACGTGGCCGGGATGCAGGTACACGCCCAGGCGCGCGGAGGTGCCGGACTGCGGGTGCGGCGCACGCCGCGCCGCATCCCTCAGCGGCGTCAAGGGGCGGCCACGGGCGCCGAGGGGGCGCGCATGGGGATGGACGTACAGTGGAGCGCGACCGCCGCCTGCGTGGCCAGGAGGTCGAACAGCTCGCCGTCGAGCGGACCGAAGGACTCCTTCTGCGGCAACAGCCGGAACAGGGCGAGCGCGCCGGTGACGCGTCCCGCGAGCTTGAGCGGGACACAGGCGGTGAGGTGCTCCTCTCCCGGACACGCGCCGTCCGCTCCATCCCTCTCCACGATGAGGACCTCTCCCGTGCGCACCGCCCGCGCGATCAGGCCTCCGTCGACGCTCAGGCGCCGATAGCGGCCGGGCTCGACCCCCTGCCAGGCCAGCAGCGAGAGCGCCGTCCCGTCGGGCTCGAGCTCGAAGAGGGCCATCTCCTCCGACCCGATCAGGTTGGCCACGATCTCCTGGATGGTGGCCAGAACCTCCTGCCGGTCGACGGTCCCGTGCAGCCGGTAGCTGGCCACGTACAGGTTCGCGAGAGAAGAGCTCTGCTGCTCGATCGCGAGGTAATCCTTCGAGAAGCGCTCCCGGTCCTGTTCGGCCAGGCAGAGTCGCTCTTCCAGGTCGCGGGCGCGCCCCTGCTGGTCTACGGCCTCCACGCGGAGCCGCGCCAGCTCCTCGCGGAGCGCTCCGTTCTCGGCCTGGATGCCGGCCACCGTGACGCGGAGCACCTCGGCCGCCGTCGCCACCGCGCCCGCGCTGCTCGCGATGCCGGAAAGACGCTCGCGTTCGCTCTCCAGCACCGCCACCCGCGTCCGGAGATGCTCCTTCTCCGCCAGCAGGTCCCGCACGTACCGGTGCGTGTCCTGCTGCACCTTGCGCACGTAGTCGCCGTGATCGCGCCGGCTGCCGGTCATGGGTCCTCCCGCGTCACCGGCCCAGGCAGTCCCGGACCTTCGCCACCAGCAACGCTGGGTCGATTGGCTTGGTGATGTAGTCGTTGCAGCCGCTGGCGTAGCCGGACTCGACGTTCTCCATCTCGCCGCGGGTGGTGACCATGATCACGGGGATGGACCGCGTGGCTGGCTGCCGGCGCAGCTCGCGCACCGCTTCCAGGCCCGTCATCTTCGGCATCACCATGTCCATGAGGATGAGATCGGGCCGTTCGGAGAGCGCCTTGGCCACACCTTCTTCGCCGTCGGCGGCGGTGACGATCTCGAAGGACTCCTTCTTCAGGATCATGTGCTCCATGAAGAGGGCCGTCTTCGAGTCGTCGACGAGGAGAATCTTCTTCCGGTTCATCGGCCATGCCTCCACGGTTCCGGTGCGGCCTGCGAGGGCATAGCGATCTCCGTGCCGTCGCCCGACGGCGTTCCACGACGTGGCGTCCGCGGCCCGGAACCTCGTGACCACCGTGCCAATCGTGAGTTCGGGGCCCACGGCCGCGGGGCGAGGCGGGCGGGCGGACCGTCGCCTTTCTGGATCCGACGTCCAGGAATCGAACGGTGGCGGCGGCGTTCACCCGGGCAAAGTCCGCGATGCACTGCCCTCCCGGCTGCGCGCGACCAAGGCACGCCGATTGCTCCTCGGGCCGTCGCACTAGCGCGGGCGACATCTCGCGCGAGGAGGGACGTCGGCATGAGGACGACATGGGGCCGGACGATCGCGATGAGCGCCACGCTCATCCTCCCCGCGGCGCTCGCCGCCGCGGACGACGACCACCCGCGCGCCGCGGAAGCCGCCGCCACCGTTGCCGCGGACACCGTCGGGGCGACGGGGACGGCCACCGACACGGCCGCGCCCGCGACGCCCGGCGTCGCCAAGGCGCGGGAAGCGGGCAGCGACCTCATCTACTCGGTGGATCGCACGCCCGAGCGCGCCTTCGACGCGCCTCGGGCCGCGGACGTGATCACCGCCGACGACATCCGGCGACGGGGCGCGCGGACGCTGGTCGAACTGCTCACGGAGCGGGCGGGAGTGACCCTCGTGGAGATGAACTCCGCGTCGGGAACGCCCGTTATCCGCGGGCAGCTCGGCAAGCAGCTCCACAAGAAGGGACCGTCGGGGAGCGACCGTTTCGGGGCCACGGTCTCCACGCGCTTCTCGACCGCGGACGACTCGGCCTCCGTGCCGGTCCAGGTCTACGGGCGCGGCGACCGTTATCGCTTCTACGCCGGCGGCGTCTACCGTCGCACCGGTGAGGTCACGGGCGGCGGCGACGTCGGCCTCCAGAAATCGAGCTACAACGAGGACGGCGGCAACTTCCACCTCGACTATTTCCCGTCCAGCGACAAGACGTTGTCCGTCGCGTACCAGCTCTTCTCGCAGAACGACATCGACCGCTGGTCCCAGACCTTCGACAGCACCGCGCTGACCTCGTTTTTCAACCTCGCCCGCCTGCAGCTGGGAACCACCAGCTATGAGGATCTGGCGGACCACCGCGTGTTCCAGTTCCTGAAGGTCACCGGCTACTGGAACCGGCAGGACATGCGCGGACACGAGGTCCTGAAGGTCCGCCCCACCGTGGACGCGACGAACATCGATTCGCAGGACCAGTTCGGCCTCAACCTCGAGCTGCGGACGTATCTGGGCGGCCACCGCCTCATCTATGGCGTCGACTACACCACGGAGACGATCGGCTCCACCTCCACCGAGCTCGACCTCAAGACCGGCCTGGCGACGGCCATCCGCGGCCGCTACACCGACGGCGCGTCTTACCAGACCACGGGCGTCTATCTGCTCGACGACTTCAAGGCCACGAAGTGGGCCACCGTCATCGCCGGCGCGCGCTGGGGGCGGTTCTCTTCGGGGGGCAGCGAGAACAGCTCGATCGGAAAGCTGGACCTCGAGGACGCCAACAGCGACCTGACCGGCCAGGGCAGCCTCATCCTGCACGCGGGCCCCCACGTGAACCTGGTGGGCAGCGTGCTGCACGGGTTCCGCGCTCCGAACGTCGGAGACATCTCGAACTTCAACACGTCGCTCAAGGCCGGGTGGGAGGTGCCGTCCATCGATGCGACCTCCGAGAAGATGCTGGCGATAGAGGGCGGCGTGAAGTACGCGTCGGACAGCGTATCCGGCTCCGTCTTCTACTTCCGCAACGATCTGGACCACCTGCTCGTCCGGGGGCCCGGAACCTTCAAGGGCTTGTCCTACTTCGACCTCAACGGCAACTCGGTAAAGGACAAGAACGAGCCGAACGTCCTCCAGAAGAAGAACATCGGCAAAGCGCTCCTGCGGGGCTTCGAGGCCGACCTCGCCTATCGGCCCTTGCCGTACCTGTTCCTGCGTGCGAACTACTCGCTCACCGTCGGGGACGACACGACGGCGGCGCCGACTCCGCTGTCGCGGATACCGCCGGGCCTGGGCGCCTTCAGCATTCGCTTCGACTCGGCGTCCGGACGCCGGCCCTGGGTCGAGGCCGTCTCCCAATTCGCTCGCCCGCAACACCGCCTGAGCAGCGGCGACATCACCGACTCGCGCATCGGTCCCGGAGGCACCCCCGGGTACGTGGTCTTCCACCTGCGGGCCGGCCTCTCGGTGACGCGCCGCTTCGACCTGATGGCCGCCTGGGAGAACGTGTTCGACGCGAAGTACAAGTACCACGCGAGCGCGCTCTACCGGCCCGGCTCGCAGGCCGTCTTCAACGCCCAGTACGGCTTCTGAGCGAGGAGATTCCATGACACGCTCAACGCGCATGGCCGTCCTGCTCTCGCTCACGCTCCTCGCCGCGCCGCTCGCCTCCGCGGGCGAGGGCTACAAGGTCGTGGTGAACCCGAACAACCCGACTTCCTCCGTGTCGAAGGCCCAGCTCTCGGCCCTGTTCCTGAAGAAGACCCCCTGGCCGAACGGCCAGGCGGTTCAGCCGATCGATCTCGCCGAGGACGCNNNNGCCGTCGGCTACGTCTCGGAGGCCTTCGCCACCGGAGACCTCAAGGTACTGGCCGTCAATCCTTAGCCGTCCCCGCGGAGCACCTGGGGCCGTGGCGTCGCCTCCGGTGCTCCGCCTCCGGCCGTTGCCGGCAAGGAGAGAGGAACCGCGATGCTTCGCAACTGGCCGTTCCGCCGAAAGATGATGCTCCTGCCGGCCATGGCCGCGGTGGCCTTCCTGCTCATCCTCCTCGTCTCGCTGCGCCTGGGCCGCACGAGCGAGCAGCTCCTGGCCCAGGTCGAGACCGGCTACTACCCGTCGCTGGAGCTGCGGCGCGACCTCGAGAACACCCTGGGCGCGCTGCAGCGTGCCATGCAGGACGCGGTGGCCAGCCGCGACGCGGATGCCCTCGCCGCCGCCGACGCCCAGCGTGACCTGTTCCTCAAGAAGCTCGAGCAGGCCCGCGAGAACCCCGTCGTCGAGCAGCGCGAGGTGGAGGAGCTGAAGACCGCCATCTCGGAGTACTTCAGCCTGGCCCGGGAGACCAGCCAGCGGATGATCGCGGGCGAGACGGGCGGCGCCTTGAATCAGGCCCTCGAGATCATGCGCTCGCGGTACAACGCCATCGGCTCCCGGCTGCAGGACGGGACCACCCGCTCGCGGCGGGAGATCACGGCCGCCTTCGCGGCGAACCGGAAGAACAACGAGCTCACCACGCGCGTGGTGACCGCCATCGTCCTGCTGTGTCTCCTCGTCCTCGTCGCGGTATCGTTCCTCCTCGCCCAGGCCGTCACGCGCCCTCTCGCCGAGGCCGTCCGCGTCGCGGAAGCGCTGGCCGAGGGACAGCTCGGTCAGGAGATCCACGTCGCCACCACGGACGAGGCCGGGCAGCTCCTTTCCTCGATGCGCGTGATGTCCGAGCGCCTCGGGCAGGTGATCGGCGAGGTCCGTGGGGCCACGGGCGCCATCTCGGCCGCCGCCAGCCAGGTCGCGTCCTCGTCGCAGACGTTGTCCCAGGGCACGAGCGCGCAGGCCGCTTCCGTCCAGGAGACGACGTCCAGCCTGGAGCAGATGAGCGCCTCCATATCGCAGAACGCCGACAACAGCCGGCAGATGGAGCAGATGGCGGTGAAGGGGGCGGGCGACGCGGAGGCAAGCGGCAAGACCGTGATCGAGACGATGGAGTCCATGAGAGCCATCGCCGAGAAGATCTCGATCATCGAGGAGATCGCCTACCAGACCAACCTGCTGGCCCTCAACGCGGCCATCGAGGCCGCGCGCGCGGGCGAGCACGGGCGGGGCTTCGCCGTGGTGGCCTCCGAGGTGCGGCGCCTCGCGGAGCGCAGCCAGGCGGCGGCCCGGGAGATCAGCGGGCTGGCCGCCTCGAGCGTCAAGGTGGCGGAGCGCGCGAGCGAGCTGCTCACGCACCTGCTCCCCTCCATCCGCAAGACGACCGACCTGGTGCAGGAGGTGGCGGCGGCCTCGAGCGAGCAGTCCTCGGGCGTGGCCCAGATCAACCGGGCCATGTCGCAGGTCGACGAGGTCACCCAGCGCAACGCGTCGGCGGCGGAGGAACTCGCGGCCACGGCCGAGGAGATGGCGGCCCACACCCGCGCCCTGCAGCAGCTCGTGGCGTTCTTCCGGGACAGTGACACCGGTACCCTGACGGTCGGCGCCGTCCGGGTCCCGGCACCCGCGGCGCCGCCGGCCCCCGACATCCATTCACCGGTCCCGCCCAGGGTGAGGGCAGGGAACGGCCATGTTCGGGAGGCCATCGGGCACGACTACGAGCGGTTCTGAGCGGGGATCGCGGGCGCGGTCAAGCCTCGAAAGGGCGGGATCATGAACCGCTTTATCATGAGAAGCATGTACAAGCGGCCGGGGAGGGAGACCCGCCGCATCCTCCGAGAGATGTCCTGCGCGCCAGGCCGGCCGTTGGCGAGCCTCGCGAGCAGGATACCGGCCGCGCTCGGTCCGACGAGCATCGCCGGGAGCATCAGGAGGCCCGCCATCTTGGGCGCGGGCCGCCCATGAAACACTTGGGGTCCGGTGACGAGCAAGGCCCCAGCCCGCGAGGCGGCGAAGGTCAGTGAATAACTCGTGATCCTGCTCGGCACGCCGCGTCGTTCGGCCTGCCCGAGTAGCCGATCTTGGCCATCCTGGGTATCGACGATTGATGGACGTGGCGCGGACCTCCACGAACGTCATCCGCAACTGCCTGGCCACGGTGGTCATCGCGCACTGGGAGGGCAAGAGGCCGCTGGCGCGCGCACTCGGCTCTTGAACTGATTCCGGCGGCCGGCGCCGGCCGCGCGTTGACGGGCGGCGCCGGACGGTGCTTAAATCGGCCACGCGTCAGCCTTGAGATCTACTCGCCGCGGCGGGTGCGCCCGATTGGCGGGGGAACTGGGGCCTGACCCCTGCCGCGGCGATCCATGTCCGCAGACGCCTGGGGCCCCGTGAAGGGATGGATGGATGGTGCCGCTCGCGCGGCGCGCAGCGTGGCCCGCGGATGGGCCAGGCGCGGTGGGAGTCTGCCCGCGGCGTCCGATGGGCCATGGGAAGAGCAGTTCCGGATCCTGTTCGACCGCTCCCCGGACCCCATCGTCGTCGTGGACCCCGATGACAATCGCATCTTCCGGGTGAACCGGGCCTGCGAAGTCCTGTTC
>WNFI01111921.1_pt1 | contig 11004 bp, 18 predicted proteins | sample 5400471 | NCBI WGS metagenome assembly WNFI01 (sample SAMN13153348, study PRJNA577476) | soil metagenome | isolation source: 100 cm saprolite on Douglas fir-dominated hillslope | place: USA:California | collected 2013-09-17 | reverse complement strand
TCTCGCCGTCCTTGACCTTGTTGGCCGGCGTGGATTTCGGTCCCTTCCCGGGATGCCAGACGAACGTCCGAGGCATTAGACCGCCTCCTTGATCCGCGCCCGGCCGGCGTCACGCGCGCCGCGCGATTTGTACGGCAGATCCGACACTTCGATTCCCCGCTCGCGAGCGATCTGCTCGACCGTCGTCAGATGGGCGAGGCCGTCCATCGCCGCACGCACCATGTTGTGCGGGTTCGTCGAGCCAAGGCTCTTCGTGAGGATGTCGTTGATGCCGGCGCACTCCATGACGGCGCGAACCGCGCCGCCGGCGATGACGCCCGCCCCGGGAGCAGCGGGCTTCATCAGTACTCTGCCCGCGCCATGCTTGCCGATGACTTCGTGCGGGATCGTGCTGCCGGTCAATGGCACCGACACCATGTTGCGACGCGCACCCTCGACCGCCTTGCGGACGGCCTCGGACACCTCGTTCGCTTTGCCCGAGGCAAAACCGACGCGGCCCTGACCGTCGCCGACGGCGACGAGGGCATTGAAGGAGAACCGACGACCGCCCTTCACGACCTTCGCCACGCGATTGATCGCGACGACGTTCTCGATCAGGTCGTTGCCGTCACGGCCCCCGTCGCCACCGCGGCCGCCGTCACGACCACCGCGGCCACCACCGCCGCCTCCGCCCGGACCGCCACGTCCACCGCCCTGGCCACCGCGACCGCCGCCCTGGCCGCCGCGACCAGCGCCGCCGCCCGGACCACCACGACCCGCGCCGCCGCCGCCACCTGGGCCGCCGCGTCCGCGGCCGCCACCACCAGCGCCGCCACCGCGTCCGCCGCTACCACCGGGGCCGCGACCGCCACCACCGCCACCACCGCCTGCCGGATTCTGATTCGATTCCATGTTAGAACTCCAGTCCGCCCTTGCGGGCACCTTCGGCCACCGCTTTCACGCGGCCGTGATACTGATATCCCGCGCGATCGAAGACGACCTGGGTGATCCCGGCGGCCTTTGCGCGTTCAGCGATCCGCTTTCCGACCTCGGTCGCCTTTTCGGTCTTCTTCATCGTCTCGATGTCCAGATCGCCGACCGTCGCGATGGTGTGGTTCTTCGCGTCGTCCACGAGCTGGGCGTAGATGTGCTTGAGCGAGCGAAAGACGACGAGACGCGGACGCGCCTCAGTCCCCGACACTTTCTTTCTGACCCGCAGATGGCGGCGGTCGCGCTGCGCCGCCGCTGTCTTGGCTTTACTCATTTACTTGCCCCCCGCCTTGCCGGCCTTACGGCGAATGACTTCGCCCTGATACTTGATTCCCTTTCCTTTATACGGCTCGGGCGGCCGCAGATTTCGAATCTCGGCGGCGACCTGGCCGACCTTTTCCTTGTCGGCGCCGTCGATGACGACGGTCGTTGGCTGCGGCGCGCTGAGCTTCACGCCCGCCGGCGCCTTGAACTCGATCGTGTGCGAGAACCCGAGCGCGAGCTGTAAGCCGTACGGCCGCACCTCCGCTTTGTAGCCCACGCCCGTGATCTCGAGAGTCTTCTGATAGCCCTTCGTGACGCCTTCGACCATGTTCGCAAGCAAGCTTCGCGACAGCCCGTGCAGCGCCTTGTGATTCTCCTCGTCCGACGCGCGCGCGACCTTGAGGGTCTCGCCTTCCTGTCCGACTGTGATGCCATTGGCGAACAGACGCGTCAGCTCGCCCTTGGGTCCTTTCACCTTGACCGTGTTGCCATTGATCGCGACCGTGACGCCCTTCGGAACCGCGATCGGCAGCCTTCCAATACGTGACATGCTCGTGATCTCCTTACCAGACGAGGGCGAGAAGCTCGCCGCCCGTACGGGATTGCCGCGCCTGGCGGTCGGACATGATGCCCTTCGACGTGCTGAGGATCGCGATCCCCAGGCCGTTGCGGACGCGCGGGATCTCTCCGGCTCCGACGTACTTGCGCAGGCCTGGCGTCGAGACGCGCCGCAGCTCGCGGATGACCGGCTGCCCACCGGCGTACTTGAGACGTACGCGCAGGAGCTTGCGGCCCTCTTCACTCTCGAGGGTCGAGAAGTCCGAAATGAGACTGTGCTCTTTCAGGATGCGGGCGATCTCGACTTTCATCTTCGACGCGGGCATGTCGACGCGGCGATGCTTCGCTCCGCAGGCATTGCGGATCCGTGTCAACATGTCGGCGATTGGATCGGTCATGCTCATGGTTTCAAATTCCTCTCGTATCCGTGGACGCTGAGGGTGTGTGAACGGTGGATTGGTGGGTTGGTGGATTGGTGTTCTGGTGAAAGCGCTAATCCACCAACCCACTAATCCACCAATCCACCATTTACCAGCTGGCTTTCCGCACTCCAGGGATCATTCCCTCGAGTGACAGTTGGCGGAAACAGATTCGGCAGAGTCCAAAGCGTCGCAGAAACGCGCGCGACCGCCCGCAACGCCCGCAACGACTATGGACCCGAACCTTGAATTTCGGCTTCCGCTTGCTCTTCTCGATCATGGCTTTACGGGCCATAGCTCACTCTGTGTAGAAGTTCATTTTCTGATCGATGGAGTGTTGGCGCTTGCAATCCAATCCACCAATCCACCGATCCACTAACTCGCCTTCTTGCTCGCCTTCTCGTCCGTTCTGAAGGGCATTCCCAACTCTTTCAACAGCGCGTGGGCCTGATCGTCCTTGTCGACGCTCGTGACGATCGTGATGTCCATGCCGTGGATCTGGTCGATCTCGTCGTAGTTGATCTCCGGGAAGATCATCTGCTCCTTGACGCCGAGCGAATAGTTCCCTCTCCCGTCAAACGATCTGGTGCTCATCCCTTTGAAATCGCGAATCCGCGGGACCGCCACCGAGATGAACCGGTCGAGGAATTCCCACATCTTCGCGCCACGCAGCGTCACCGCCACGCCGATCTCCTGGCCCTGACGCAGCCCGTAGTTGGCGATCGACTTCTTCGCCTTCTTCCGCACCGGCGCCTGCCCCGTGATCGTCGCGATCTCTTCGACGACCGAGTCGAGCACCTTTGGCTGCTTGATGGCTTCGCCGACGCCGACGTTGATCGCGATCTTCTCGAGCGTCGGAACCTGATGCGGATTCGTGAAGCCGAACTGCTGCATGAGCTTCGGACGAACCGTGGCCTCGTACTTCGCCTTCAGGCGCGGCGGGGGCACCGGAAGCTTGGCACCGGCGTGGGGGCCGCGCACCTTGACCTCCTTCTCCTTTCGCTTGCTCTTCGACGGCTTGGCGTCAGCGGGCGGTTTCCCGCCCGGCGTTCCGCCGCCCGTCGTCGTCGACTTCTTCTCTTTGGTGTTCTTGTCGGGAAAATCGACGATCCCGCTCTGCTCCTCGGCGCGACGCGCCCGGCGATGCCGTTTCACGATGTTCACGCCCTCGATCACGACGCGGCCTGTCTTGAGATAGACGCGGATGATCTTGCCTTCCTTGCCTTTGTCGTCGCCGCGGACCACGCGAACCGTGTCGCCCTTGGTGACGTGAATCTTCGCGCGCTCGGCGTTGTCGGCGTGGCGCTTCCGGTTGACCGCCCGCGGGCGGTCGGTCTTGCGGTGTGTGTTGATACGCATCTCAGATCACCTCTGGCGCCAACGACACGATCTTCATGTACCGCTTCTCGCGCAGCTCGCGCGCAACCGGTCCGAAGATGCGGGTCGCCCGCGGCTCCCCTTCTTCGTTGATGATGACCACCGCGTTCTCGTCGAAGCGGATATAGGACCCGTCCTTGCGGCGTGTTTCCTTGGCCGTGCGCACGACGACCGCGCGCGCGACCTCCGATTTTTTCACCGTGCCGTTCGGCAGGGCGTTCTTCACGGCGACGATGACCGTGTCACCGAGGCCGGCGTAGCGCCGGCGCGTTCCGCCAAGGACGCGAATCACCTGGGCGGTCTTCGCGCCAGAGTTGTCCGCCACCTTGACCATGGATTCCTGTTGGATCATTGCAGTACTCCCTTAGCGTGCACGCTGGACGATCTCGACCAGACGCCACCGCTTGTCCTTGGACATCGGCCGCGTCTCGGCGATGCGGACGGTGTCGCCGGCCTTGGCGGTGTTCTCCTCGTCGTGCGCTTTGAGGCGCGTCGTCAGCGTCATCATCTTGCCGTAGACCGGATGCGCCACGCGACGTTCGATCGCGACGACCACGGTCTTCTGCATCTTGTCGCTCACCACCAGCCCGACGCGCGTCTTGCGCATCGGCCGCTCGATGGGGGTCTTCGATTTGTTCGTTTCAGCCATGAGTCACTCGCTCCTATCGCGCCGCGGCGCTGGTGCGCGCGCTCGTGTTCTGTCGTTCCCGTAGAATCGTTCTCAGGCGCGCGACGTCCTTGCGGATCACGCGCAGCCGCAACGGATCCTCGAGGGGCTCCGTCGCGTTCCGGAACTTGAGGCGGAACCGCTCCTCTTCGAGATCGCGGATCCGCGTCTCGATGTCGCCAACCGACAATTCGCGAATTTCGTTAGCTAGCATTGCCCTCTCCCTCACGCGCGATAAACTTGGTCTTGACCGGCATCTTGGCCGCCGCGAGTGCCATCGCCTTGAGCGCGATCTCGCGCGTCGTGCCCTCGAGCTCGAACAGCACCCGCCCCGGCTTCACCACGGCCACCCATCCCTCGGGCGAGCCTTTTCCCTTTCCCATGCGGGTTTCGGCCGGCTTTTTCGTGATCGGCTTGTCCGGAAAGATCCGAATCCAGACCTTGCCGCCGCGCTTGATGTGACGCGTCAACGCCACACGCGCGGCTTCGATCTGACGGGCCGTGATCCACCCCGGCTCGAGCGACTGCAACCCATAGGTTCCGAACGCCACCGTGCTGCCACGATGCGCCAGACCGGTCGTGCGGCCCTTGAACATCTTGCGGAACTTCACGCGCTTCGGACTCAGCATCGGTCAGATCCTCAGATCGCGGTGGAATACGTGGTACCGCGGCGCTCGTCGACTTTCTCGCCCTTGAAGATCCAGACCTTCACGCCGATGGTGCCGAAGGTGGTCTTCGCCGTCGACGTCGCGTAGTCGATGTCCGCCCGTAGCGTATGGAGGGGCACTCTCCCCTCATGGTAGCCCTCGACGCGCGCGATCTCGGCGCCGCCGAGGCGGCCGCCGCACTTGATCTTGATGCCCTGTGCGCCCATGCGCATCGTGCTCTGCACCGCGCGCTTCATGGCGCGGCGAAACGAGATGCGCTGCGCCAGCTGGCTGGCGATGTTGTCGGCGACGAGCTGCGCCTCGAGCTCGGGGCGCTTGATCTCCTCGACGTTGATGCCGACTTCCTTGCCGGTCAGATGCGCGAGCTCGTCGCGGAGCTTGTCGACTTCGGCGCCCTTCTTACCGATGACGACGCCCGGACGGCCGGTGTGCAGGGTCACGACGACCTTGCCCGGCTTCCGCTCGATGATGATGTCGGCGATCGCGGCATGGCCGAGTCGCGCTTTCAGTCGCTCAGCCACGATGATTTCGACGTGGCTGGTTCTCTTTCGGATTGGTGTCGCTCGCCCCATCGCCGCCGGGGTGAACCGCTTCAGCGGCCGTCCTTCATTGATGATCGCCAGCTTGATGACGAGATCGTCCACGTCCAGCGACTCGTTGGCGCGGCGCGCGGCCTGCTCGACGTTCGCGACGGCCGACCGCAGCGTCTTCTCGATCTGCTTCGCCGCGTGTTTCTTCGAGAACGCGAGATACGAGAGCGCGTCATTCACGCTCTTGCCGCGAATCTCGTCGATCACGAGGCGCATCTTGTACGGCGACTGCCGGGCCCCGCGCATGATGGCGCGGGCCTCGATTGCCGGTGTCGTTCGCTGCACGGGCTTCGGCGCCGGCGCAGCCTTCTTGGCTGCGCGCGGCGCTTTGGCGGCTGACTTGGTGGCTGCCATGACTTACCTGCCTCCCTTGCCGGCCGGCGCGGCTGGTGCTGCCGCGGCGGGAGCGGCGGCCGCGGCCGCCGCCGCAGGTGCTCCGGGTCCGGCCGCTGCTCCGGGCATCGGCGCCTTCTTGTCGACCGGACGGTTGCCCGTATGGCCGCGGAAGATCCGCGTCGGGGAGAACTCGCCGAGCTTGTGCCCGACCATGTTCTCCGTGACGTAGACCGGCACGAATTTGTTGCCGTTGTGCACGGCGAAAGTATGGCCGACGAACTCCGGCAACACGGTGCTGGATCGCGACCAGGTCTTGATGACCTTCTTTTGGGTACCGGCGCTCATGGCTTCGACCTTCTTGGCCAACGCCTCTTGAACGAACGGTCCCTTCTTTACTGAGCGTCCCATGGATGTCTCGGTTTACTGAGTTGCCTTACCGCGCTTCCGCCCGCGAACGATCAGGCGCTGCGATGACTTCTTCTTGTTCCGTGTCTTCACGCCTTCTTTCTTGCCCCACGGGCTGACGACGTTGCGTCCGCCGCGCGTCCGACCGCCGTGCGGGTGGTCGACGGGGTTCATGACCTCGCCGCGCACCTTTGGACGACGCCCCATCCATCGGCTCGCGCCCGCCTTGCCGAGCGACTTGAGCTCGTGCTCTTCGTTGCCGACCGTACCGATCGTGGCCAAGCACCGCATGTGCACCAGGCGCATTTCGCTCGACGGCATACGGAGGGTGACGTACTCCCCCTCTTTCGCCACGACCTGCGCGCCCATGCCGGCGGACCGGCACATCTGCCCGCCCTTCCCGATCTTGAGCTCGACGTTATGCACCGTCGTGCCGAGCGGCATTTCGGCGAGCGGGAGCGCGTTGCCTGTCCGCACGTCCGAGCCGGGGCCCGAGGTCACGGTGTCGCCGACCCCCAGGCCCTTCGGATGCAGGATGTAGCGCAGCTCGCCGTCGGTGTATTGAACCAACGCGATGCGCGCCGAGCGGTTGGGATCGTACTCGATCTCTTTCACCGTCGCCGCCACGCCGAACTTGTTGCGCTTGAAGTCGATGACGCGGTACTTCCGCTTGTGACCGCCGCCGATGCGGCGCATCGAAATGTGCCCGTGATTGTCGCGGCCGCCCGACTTGGTGAGCGGCTCGAGCAGGGACTTCTCCGGCGTCGTCCGCGTGATCTCCGCGAAATCGGAGACGCTGCGGAATCGGCTCGAGGCCGTGACCGGTTTGAATTGACGAATCGGCATTGAAAACTCCCTTAGCCTTCGAAGATCTCGATCGAATCTCCCGCACGGAGCTTCACGATCGCTTTCTTCCAGTTGGGACGGCGGCCCATGGTGCTCCCCATGCGCTTTTCCTTGCCGCGCTGGTTGGCCGTCCAGACACCCGTGACTTTGACGCCGAACAACTGCTCGATCGCGGCGCGGATCTGCGGCTTCGTCGCGTCGGGATGGACTTCGAACGTGTACTCACCGCGATCCTGATAACCGGTCGACGTCTTCTCGGTGATGATCGGGCGGACGATCGTGCGATGTAATGTCGGCATGGTCTACTTCCCTTTACCCCGAGACTTCTTCGCAGAAGAAGTCGAGGGGCCTGCTTTTGTTTTCTTCTTGGCGGCCGGCTTTTTCGTCTTGGCCTTTGCTTCGACCTTGGCCGGCTTCTTCGCCTTCGGTGCGCTCGCCTTTTTCGCGCTCACTTTCTTTTCGGGGGCCACCGCTTTCTTCGCCGCGGCCTTCGATGAAGCCTTCGCGTGGGCCTTCGTCGCATGCTCGTCTTCCGGCACCTCATCGAGCTTCTCGCCGAGCGCCTCGGCTTCGATGAGCACGACGTCGGACCAGAGGACGTGATAGGTCGAGACATCCGCGTACGGCATCACGTGCACCTTGGGCAGGTTCCGGCCGGAAAGAAAGACATTCTCTTTGACGCCGGACGTCAGGATCAGAACTTTCTGATCCGCGTAGCCAAGCCGCGCCACGAGGGCGGCGAGGGTGCTCGTCTTCGGCGCCTCGTAGTTGAACTGATCGATGACGACGATCGCGTCTTCGCGCGCGCGCGCGTTGAGCGCGCTCTTACGGCCGAGCGCGCGCACCTGCTTCGGCAGATCCTGACGATAGCTGCGCGGCGTCGGACCGAACACCGTCCCGCCGCCCACCCACTGCGGCGCGCGGGTCGAGCCCTGGCGCGCGCGGCCGGTTCCCTTCTGGCGCCACGGCTTCTGGTTGCCGCCCACCACGTACTTGCGAATCTTCGTCGACGCGGTGCCCTGGCGTTGATTGGCGAGGTACGCCTTCACCACCTGGTGCATCACGGGGAGGTTGACCGTTCCGTCGAACAGCGTCTCCGGCAGCGCCACCGCATCACGCGATGTGCCCTGCGCAGTGAACGCGGCGGCCTTCAAGTTGGAAGTCTCGGGCATGGATTAATCCTGCTTGCGAACGATCACGATGCCGTTCGTCGGACCGGCGACGGCGCCGCGGATGTAGATCAGGTTGCGCTCAGAGTCGACCTTTTCGACGCGGAGCCGGATGGTGGTGTGCCGGCGATCGCCCATGTGGCCCGGCATCTTCTTGCCTTTGATGACGCGCGAGGGGTCGGTGCCCGGTCCGACCGAACCGGGCTGGCGGTGCTTCGTGTTGCCGTGCGTGTTCGGTCCGCCGTGAAAGCCGTACCGATGCACCACGCCCTGGAATCCGCGGCCCTTCGACGTGCCCGTCACTTTCACCAGCTCGCCCGCCTTGAAGACGTCGACTTTCACGACGTCACCGACGTTGTACGTCGGGATCTCCAGCTTGGCGTTGCCCGGCTCGTCGAGCCGGATCGACCGCAGGATGCGCGGTGGCGCGTCGAGCCCCGCCTTTTTCGCGTGACCGATCTCCGACTTCTTGGCGCGGCGGCCGCGAGGCGTCCGCTCGCCCTTCTTCGACTCGCGCCCCAGCTTCTGCGTGCCGAGACCCAGTTGCAGCGACGCGTGACCGACCTTCGTCTTGTCCGTCACCGCCAACACCGGATTCGGGCCGGCCTCGATGACCGTCACCGGAATCTGCTGGCCCTCTTCATTGAAGATCTGGGTCATGCCCAGCTTCTTGCCGATCATTCCAATCATAGGACTCACTCCACCTTGATTTCGACGTCCACACCGGCCGGCAGATCCAGCTTCGTCAACGCATCGACCGTCTGGGCGCGTGAGTCGAGAATGTCGATCACCCGCTTGTGCGTCTTCAGCTCGAACTGCTCGCGCGACTTCTTGTCGACGTGCGGCGACCGCAACACCGTCCATCGCTGCGTCTTCGTCGGCAGCGGAATCGGACCCGAGACTTGCGCCCCGGTCTTCTCCGCCGTCCGCACGATGTCGGCCGAGGCTTGATCGATGACTGCGTGATCAAACGCCTTGAGCCGGATACGAATTCTGCCTGCCATATGAATTACCTGAAGGTGGATTGGTGTTTTGGTGGATTGGTGTGTTGGGTGAGCCCCAATCCACCAATCCACCAATCCACTGCTACTTGAGGATCTTCGTCACGACACCGGCGCCAACCGTCCGGCCACCCTCTCGGATGGCAAACCGCAGCTGCTCTTCCATGGCAATCGGCGTGATCAGCTCGATCGTCATCTGGATGTTGTCGCCGGGCATGACCATCTCCGTGCCCTCGGGCAGCTCGACCGATCCGGTCACGTCCGTCGTGCGGAAGTAGAACTGCGGGCGATACCCCTTGAAGAACGGGGTATGGCGTCCGCCCTCTTCCTTGGTCAGCACGTAGACCTCGGCCTCGAACTTCGTGTGCGGCGTGATCGAGCCGGGCTTCGCCAGCACCATCCCGCGCTCGATGTCCTTCTTGTCGACGCCGCGCAGCAGCAGGCCGACGTTGTCGCCCGCCTGGCCGCTATCGAGCAGCTTGCGAAACGCTTCGACGCCGGTGACGACCGACTTCTTGTCCGAGCCGAAGCCGATCAGCGCGACTTCCTCGCCGACCTTGATCTGGCCGCGATCGATACGACCCGTGGCGACCGTGCCGCGGCCGGTGATCGAGAACACGTCCTCGACCGGGAGCAGGAACGGCTTGTCGATCTCGCGCACCGGCTGCGGGATGTAGCTGTCGAGGGCATCGAACAGCTCCTGGATCTTCGCGATCCACTCCGCCTTGCCGGCGATGGCGTTCGACGCCGAGCCGCGGATCACCGGCGTCTCGTCACCGGGGAAGTTGTACTTGCTGAGCAGCTCGCGAACCTCGAGCTCGACGAGGTCGAGGAGCTCGGCGTCTTCGACGAGGTCGCACTTGTTGAGGAACACGACGATCTGCGGCACGTTGACCTGGCGGGCGAGCAGGATGTGCTCGCGCGTCTGCGGCATCGGGCCGTCGACCGCGCTGACGACGAGAATCGCGCCGTCCATCTGCGCCGCGCCGGTGATCATGTTCTTCACGTAGTCGGCGTGCCCTGGGCAGTCGACGTGCGCGTAGTGGCGCTTCACCGTCTCGTACTCGACGTGCGACGTGGCGATCGTGAGGATCTTGGTCGGGTCGCGGCGCCCCTGCGACTCGGACGCCTTCGCGACCTGGTCATAGGAGATGTACTTCGTCCCGTACCCCTTGTCGGCCGAGACTTTCGTCAGGGCCGCCGTGAGGGTCGTCTTCCCGTGGTCGACGTGGCCGATCGTGCCGACGTTCACGTGAGGCTTGGTCCGGTCGAACTTTGCTTTTGCCATGTGCAGAATCCTGGTGTGGTTTGAAAACGAGTGCTGCTACGCTTTGACTTTGGCTACAATCTCTTCGGCCTTGCTCTTCGGCACCTCGTCGTAGTGCGCGAACTCCATCGAGTACACCGCGCGCCCCTGCGACATCGACCGAAGCTTCGTCGAGTATCCGAACATCTCGCCGAGCGGCACCGTCGAGGCGATCACCTGCGCTTCGCCTCGCTGTGTCATCCCGCCGATCTTGCCGCGCCGCGACGACAGGTCGCCGAGCACGTCGCCCATGAACGCATCCGGTGTCACCACCTCGACGTTCATCATCGGCTCCAGCAGCACGGGGTGCGCGCGCTTCGCCGCCTCCTTGAACGCCATCGAGCCGGCGATCTTGAACGCCATTTCGCTGGAATCCACGTCGTGATACGACCCATAAATGAGCTCGACCTTCACGTCCACCATCGGATA
>WNFI01374918.1_pt1 | contig 11005 bp, 9 predicted proteins | sample 5400471 | NCBI WGS metagenome assembly WNFI01 (sample SAMN13153348, study PRJNA577476) | soil metagenome | isolation source: 100 cm saprolite on Douglas fir-dominated hillslope | place: USA:California | collected 2013-09-17 | reverse complement strand
CGGGGCGACTGGGGCGACGAACACTGGAACGGCGGCTGGAATGGAAGCGATAACGACGCCGGCGAGTACGTGATTCTGAGCGCGCAGTATGGGAGCGAGCGCCGGCATGTGGAGGTTACGAACCAGCTGCGGGAAATGGCGCGTCAGGATCTTACGTTTCGGTTGGACTACCGTACGTTCGGGGTGGACCCGGATGAGGGACACGCGAAGTCGCTACGGATTTTCGCGCGGGATCCGAATGGGCAGGAGCAGATGTTTGAGTATCGGGATAACAGCGTGATTGACGGAGCGATTTTCCGCGGCTGGGGCCGTGGTGAGTGGGGCAACGGTGGCTGGAGCGGCAATTGGAATGGCGGAGGCGGTGACGCGGGCGAGTACGTGATTCTGAGTGCGCAGTATGGCACGGGGCGCAGTCACGTGGATGTCACGGAGCGGCTGAAGGAACTGGCGCGTCAGGACCGGCAGTTCCGCATGGGCAACTACACGTTTGGGGTGGACCCGGATCGGGGAGTGGTGAAGAGGGACGATGACAGGCAGAGATAATATCCATGGTAAGAAATATCCATGGACCGCGGTCGAATAGGTTTTGCGAAGGGTCGCGGGCAGGAGTTACCCGCGCCACTACGCGAGTGATGCGGCGACCGGCACGCGGGCGGGGGCCAGTCTGTGTAGCAACCAGTGTGCCGTCCCTCCGGGACTCGACTTTGTTCCACTTTCCTTCCCGGCACTTATGTTCCCGGCTGTTCACTATGTCGCCGCTTCGCGGCTGGAGTAGTGGCCTGTTCCACTTTCTTACTGTCCTCGGGGTTTGCGACACAGACTCGGGGCGCCCGCCCATAAGCGCTAACTTAAGCTGCTTGCATTGAAGTGGCCTGCCAACTTCCAGGAGCCCCCGTTTAGGAGTCGCGACATCTGCCCACGCGGTAACCGATGCGTGTTCGCAGCCGCGATCACTTCTGGTTTGCCGACCATCCGACCCAAATCGCCGCGCGGCACTAGCAAGCCACAGATCCGGCCTTGATTGAGCTGTGAGGCCGGCCAAATTGCTTCTACGTTGTAACGATTCGTACCCGCTGTTCACTATCTAAGAAACTGGGTTTGAACGCACGGCAAACAGTACCCTTGTGCTTTGAGTCCGCCCATGAAAAGAGAAGGGACAATTGGAGCGGCAGCGTTCCTCGCCATCGCGGCGATGGTAGGGGTTTCTCTGCAAACGGGACCCAAGCAGGAGGGGAGTCGGAGAGCAGAGCGGAGCGGCGCGATTAAGCGGTCAAAACCATCCTTAACCAAAAAGGTAACGCATCAACTCAGATCTGGTTGCACTAGCCTGCAAGAACAGCTTGAAGAATTCCTTGACATCAAGGAGTTGGTTGCTCCCGAGGAATGCTATGAATCGGGTCACACGCCAAAAACTCAAGGGGGTCTGACGCAGAAAGCCTCGCACTTGAAGTTCGTTATCGCCCTGTTGCCCGACCCAGTCCACACCCACCAACCCGTTCTCTTCGACCAGTTCGCGGTTGCCATTCAGGACGGCGCACAGGATGAGAAATATGTTTTCGACAGTTCCTGGCTTCCGTGGGACGAGGAGGAATCGCCTTACGTGCTGCTTGCCGACCAGAAGGCTGCCAGTCTGGAAAAAGACCTGAAGGAGAATCAGCCCGGAATTATTCTTTTTCGACAACAAGGCGCGCTATCGAGAAGTTATGTCGAGGGGTTGGTTTTTTTTGTTGTTGGGGAAGAAGCCACTCAAGGCATCCACAGCGAACAGTTCCGGAACGCTCTGGCATGGGTTGCGGCTTTAGAACCGAAGAAGACTACCCAGAAGAAACGGGTGGCCATCCTCGGCCCCACATTCTCCGGATCCTTTCCCTCCTTGGCGCGAGTCCTGTCGGACCCAGAAATAGGGAAGAAGTTGGATTTGCCCACGCCGGGCAATCAGCGGCTTGCCATCTTCAGCGGCAGCGTGAGCGGCGGTGACTCAGCGCAGGCGTTTCAAAAGGAGTTCAAGTCCCAAATCACGTTCCACAGTTTCGTGCAAAGTGACGATGAGATTCTGCGACGGTTTTGCGTCTACCTCGCTAAAGAGCAACCGGGGTTTGACCTCGGCCAAGTCGCGATGGTCTCCGAAGACGAAACCGCTTATGGAAGCTCCGGAGTAAAAACTTCATATGGCAGCTCTGGACTGCAGCTAGGAAGCGATAAAGTTTGTCAAGGCGGCGCTTTGACGCTCTACTATCCGCGGGACATCTCCACACTGCGTGGTGCTTATCAGACCAAGTCGCTGTTCGACGTGGGAGCGTCTCCACAGCCTGCGGAAACCCAACAAAGAAGTCTTCCCACCGATCTCGCCGATCCATCTGGCAAAGTACGCGATTCGATCCACAGCTACGGCGGAAATCAAACACCGCTCACACAAGAGGCATTCTTGTTGGAGATCGTGGCCGCCTTGCGCGAATTTCGTGTTCAATACATTCTTTTACGTGGCAGCAGTACTCTTGATCAGTTGTTCCTCGCCAACTTTCTTCGCCGAGGGTATCCCGATGGGCGCATCGTTATCTTCGGTCCTGACCTCATGTTCATCCGGGAACGCGGCACCACTGGACTTAGCGGCGCCATGACACTGGGTACGTATCCGCTCTTTCCTCTGGAGCGCGACTGGACAGAGCATCAGTCACTCCCTGCGGCCGATCGAGTGTTTAGCTCGGATACCAGCGAAGGCACTTATGTTGCTTTGCGGCTACTGCTTAATGACAAGAGCCTCATTGACGGGAACCCGGACCCCGGTCGATGTCACGTTCTCGACCAAGACGAAAAGACAATCTTTTTGCCATCCATTGCCTGCGCGGCAGATCCGCCCATACCTGACTATTCCCCGCCATTTTGGACGCTCCCTAATCAGTGCGGTGAAATGGCTGACGGGAATGCTAATAAAGGTGAGAAGTGTCCTTATCCTGGCCCGGCGACGTGGCTGTCCGTCATTGGCGTCAACAGATTTTGGCCCATGGCATCCCTGACCCCAGACACGCCTACGGCGCCTGCTGTGGATCCGAGTAAGGCGGAGCGTGCGGACCACAGAAAAACGGAGCCCGGCGGACGGCCGGAGATGCCCCTCGGAATGAAGGTATTCTTGCTTGTGTTGGTGGCTTTCTCGTTGTTTCACGCCTGGTGTTGCTGGTCGGGGTCCTACACGGGCAAGCCTGCGTTTCGGGCCCACTTCGCGAGTACGGGAGACTGGCGTCATACATGGTTGGTGTTCGGCGGGAGTTGCTGTGTTGCATTCCTTGCAATCGTCGCGGGATGGGGATGCGGTCTGTTTTCTATTCCGGCACCGGGATTGGCCTATCCCTGGTGTGCCCCTTGCTGCGTGTCATTTGTTTGTCTGATGGCGTGGGTAGCCATCCTCGCGAGCAGCCGCACCACATGGAAATTATCCCAAGACCTCTCCAATAATCCGGAACTTCCGAGAATGACCAAAAAGGACTTCACTACTTGGAATTACCGGGCATCCGGTATTTTCATTGCTGCAATTGCATTATTCTGCCTGGTTTTTGTTTTGCCTATCGAATACCAGCTTCTAAGCGAAAACCGCGTTTTGACCTATTGGCGTGCTATGCACCTGGCAAGTGGTGTCTCGCCCATTGTGCCGATCTTATTAGTCTTTGTCGGACTCTACCTATCGTTTTGGTTTACCTTGCACGGATTGGCGCTGTTTGGCCCGGATCGTCCGTGTCTTCCACCAAAGAAGCAGCTCGCATTAAAAGACGCTGCGGGGAACAATCGAGACTTTCTAAGAATGTTCAGCCAGGAGGATGCCGCATCAAGCATTGAGCAGGCGGCCATGCCTTTGAACTGGAAGATCGTTGCGATGGGTTTGTTTCTCATGGCGCTGTTCTTCGGCGGAGCCTACGTTATCGCGGGCCGGACTCCGGTGCGCAGTTTGGGCACGGACAGCTACGCGCTCATGTTTCTCGTGTTTCTGGACATTTGCTGCACTCTGGCGATTGTCGAGACCTGGCGGCTGTGCGAAGTATGGGAGGAGTTAAGACGACTTCTCGCGTTTCTCGATCGCCTGCCGCTGAGGCGAACTCTGGCTTCGCTGCGCGGCTTTTCCTGGGGAGGCGTGTGGAAGATGAGCGGCAATGTGCTGGAGGTCCGCTACAAAGTAATTTCCCGGCAAATGGAATGCATGAATCATACGATTGGCAGTCTGGAACCTCTCAAGAAGTCTTCCGATCTCGAGACCCGGAATTCTCTTGCGGCTCTTAAGCGCATGCGGAGGGCTGGAGTGAAATTTGCAGAATGGTATTCGAGCAACTACGATAAGTCGCGCGCGGGTGATTTGACCAGCTTTAGCACATTTCAGCAAAGTATTTCGTCCGCAAGTGGCACTCTACTGTCTAAGTTACTGGTGCCGGCCTGGAGGAGGGAGAAAGAGTCTTTACTTGTGGCATTTGAAACGGACGAGAAAGACGAAGCGGCGCCACATCACCCGCCGCTGGCCGAGGACGAGCACATTCGGAATGCCGAGGAATTTGTGTGCCTGAACTACCTGGGTTTCATCCAGAATGTTCTCGGACGATTGAGGACGATGGTCTTGACGATCATGGTGCTGCTAATCGTATCCACGGTTGCGATGTCCACCTATCCCTTTGACCCGCAACAGGCGCTGAGCGCAGTTTCGATCGTTCTCTTTGTGATTGTGGGTGTGGTAATTGTGAAGGTGTATGCAGATATGCATCGCGATGCCACGCTAAGCCACGTCACCAACACCAAGCCCGGAGAGTTAGGGACGGAATTCTGGTTCAAGATCGTTGGATTTGGTTTTGCTCCTCTGATTGGACTGCTGGCCAGGATATTCCCGGGTATAACTGACTTTGTGTTCTCCTGGCTGCAGCCTGGCATCTCGTCCCTCAAGTAGGGATTAAGCAACATTCCCGTGTGCACCACCATCTATTCTCTAAACGTGTCTTACGAATCGCTCCCGGATGATGGGCAAAGCGGAAACTATTCGGACCAGAAGGCTGCTTCTGGGAACTGGAACTTCCATTCAGACCCAGCCGATTTCCTGCGGATGCCGGTCGAGGACGCCACACCAAACGAATTTTGCTTTAAGTTAGCGCGTATGGGGCGCCCGCGCTACATCCTTATCAGGCTTCAAGGCCGGTCCAGTTAGCTTGCGGGGCGAGCCGCGTATTTCTGAGTCCACGGATCTGCGACCGGCGCGAAGAAGTCGATTTTGGGTGGGCCTGGGTTGACCAGCACTCGTGCCGGATTACCGACGGCGCGTGCGTAGGGTGGGACGTCGGTCATTACCACGCTGCGGCTGCCGATAATAGCGCCCTCCCCGACGGTTACACCTTTGCAGATGGTGCTCCCCGCCCCGATCCAGGCATTCCGACAGACCCGGACGGGCTTGATCTCAGATGCAAATGCAGGAGCTCCAGCCAGTCGGTGCCTGAAATCCATCGGGTGGCTGTCACTGTCGCGGATGGAGCAGTCCGAGGCGATTCGAGCGCCATCCTCGATCACCACTTCCTGGTTCACGACGAATCCCACGTTCGAACCGATGGTCACCTTGTTCCCGATGACGAGCTTCGGGTGCTCGTAAGTGCGGCCGCTGGCGACACCGATCTTGCCACTGATCGAAACGTCATCGCCGATTTCAATGTGCGCATGACCTCGGATATCGGGAAGGACCCACAGGAATAGCCTTTCGCCGACATGATCGCAGCGGCCCCTGAAGAGAGGCTCGGCATAGAGGAGAACACAAAATCGGCGGTAGGCTCGGGCGACCGACCAGTGGAACGTGTACATAGCCCGCAGCAGCGGCTTGGAGGATCGGGGAATCGGGAGGCGAACCCGCAAAAGAGTGACCACGACCCGCTTTAGCCTCGCATACGCTGGCGTCTCGGCACGTCTGATCTTGAGCAATAGGTTGGGCATAACTCCTCTTTTCTCTGACGTCTTTCTGACGTGCACGAACCAGAGTCGGGGTCTGTCTGCCGAGTCCGTCATTCTCGGGCGAATCATTCTACGCCAAATCAGGCTCGGCGAGTTGGCTGGGCAGGAGGAAACCCACCACACGGGCTTGGTTTCACGCGCCCTCCGGACAGCCTGCGATCTGAGGGACACCACAGGCCTGACTTCGGGAGAAGGCAGCGAACTTACGCCAAGGGTCTTAATTTCTTCGGGAGTCAACAGAAAATTCGGTGCGATAACCAACTGTTTCCCAGCTGCGTCTAACAGTTATATAAAAAGAAAAGATCGGAACTGGAGGGGCGGCATGGATCGTAGAAAATTCTTGCTTGCGGGCTCTGCTGGAGTCGCGGGGGTCTGGGTCGGTTCAAAGATTCTCAGCACAGGGATGCTCAGCTCTTGGGGATTCGGGCGCACGTTCGCTGCTCCGCCGCCGTTGAAGCAGAAGGTTGCCGCGTTCGACACGATTACGTTGGGCAAGACTGGAATCCGCACCAGCCTTCTCGCCATGGGCACGGGGACCATTGGATCGGGTCATCATTCCAATCAGACCGCGTTGGGGCTGAAGGGGCTGTCGGGGCTGCTGCTGAACGGCTACGATCGCGGGCTGCGTTTTTTTGATTCGGCGGACGCTTATGGTAGTCATCCTCACGTTGCCGAAGCGCTGAAGCATGTGCCGCGCGACCAGGTCACGGTGCTGACCAAGACTTTTTCGCGCGATCCGAAGTCGGCTCGCGACGATCTCGACCGCTTCCGGCGCGAGCTGGGCGTCGACTATATTGACGTCTGCCTGATGCACTGCCTGACTGAAGGCGATTGGACGGAGCGCTTCAAAGGCGTGATGGACGTGTTGTCTGAGGCGAAGGAAAAGGGCGTCATCCGCGCGCACGGGGTCTCCTGCCACTCGATTGAAGCGCTGCGCGCGGCGGCGAAGTCGCCGTGGGTGGAAGTGGATCTGGCGCGCATTAACCCGATCGGCGCGCAACATGGACGCCTCGCCCCAGGAAGTTGTTAGCGTTCTGCGGGAGATGAAGGCGGCGGGCAAAGGCATCATCGGGATGAAGATTCTGGGACAAGGCGATCTGCGCGGGCGGGTGGATGATGCGATCCGCTACGCGCTGTCGCTCGGAGTGCTTGACGCGTTTACGATTGGGGCGGAAAGCAGGGGCGAGCAGGAAGATCTGATTCGGCGGGTGGCAAGTGCGTAGGGACGCGGTTTCGTGGTTGGGATTACAGCGACCGAATAGCTCGTGCGAGAGTTCGCGGGCGGGGGCGCCCGCGCCACACTTTCTTCTCATGAATGGAGTCTCCAGGCGGGAATCAGGGAGTCATAGTGAAGCAGTGCGCTGAGAACTATGTGGATGACGATATAGATTGCCCAGATCAACACATAGGCCATTGCCATTTTGCGTGGCTTTCTTAAGACATACCAGAGAAGCAGAATATCCAGAGGAACGGGGGCGGCAACTACCGCCCATGCGGGCGCACCCATGCTCTCTACGCTATATGCGAACAGGCACACAAAACAACCGACCGCGAGCGAAGCAAAGATATAGACCTTTTTGTCAACCAGATAAAGCCCGAGTCCCCATGACAGCGCGGTGAAGAGGATCGCGATATCCAGGAGAATGGGTGCGGGGAGCGCGTTGATCATGGTATGCCTCGTTGCACACGCATTGTGCGGGATGGTCCGATTGAAAACAAGCGTATTGGACAACCCTCAGGGACGGTGTAGTGTCGTCGAATCGAATCCTAGTGACCGTGACCGAATGGGCCCGAGGGTTCGCGGGCGGGGGCGCCCGCGCTACACAGTCTTGCGTGCGATACTGAAATTTATGGCGTTGCCGGATTTTACGCCGCGGGTGGGGAACGATCCCAAGTCGGTGGTGATTCATTTGACGACGGGGACGGGGATGGAGATTGAGTGGAAGGATGGGCACCGGTCCGTCTATACGTTCGCGTTTTTGCGGGAGGCGTGTCCTTGCGCGCTTTGCGAGGATGAGCGGGGGAAGTCGGGACGAAAGGCGGGCGAGGCGGCGAAGCTGGCGCCGGGGGCTTTGCCGATGTTTAAGCCGGCGGTGAAAGCGCTGGCGGCGGAGGCGGTCGGCAAATATGCGCTGAGGTTCTCGTGGAACGATAAACACGATCTGGGAATTTATTCGTGGTTCTATCTGCGGGACGTTTGTCCTTGCGCGGAGTGCGCGGCGGCGCGGGGGTGATGGTGGGGCTTGCGTTGCGGGTTTTGTCTTCTGGAGTACTGCAGTTTGTTGAAGAACCATTTGTTGTCAGGAGCCTAAAGGCGGCCAAGCCCCGCGGCTTCCTCGCGCTGCAAAAAGCAGGTCCTTCGCTTCGCTCAGGATGACAAATTCATTTTCATGTTCATGCAAAGGGTTTCATCGGTCTGCGTCTTAGAATCTACGGATCGGTTATGAATCTACGGATTCGGCTGGCGGAGGTTCGCGATATTCCGGTGCTGCGGGAACTGATTGAAGCCTCGGTGCGGGGATTGCAGGCGGCGGATTATTCCGCGGCGCAATTGGAGAGCGCGCTGCGGACGGTGTATGGAGTGGATACCCAACTGATTTCTGACGGAACTTATTTTGTGGTCGAGGAGACGGGATCGGCGCGAGCGGCTTTGCTTGTCGGTTGCGGCGGGTGGAGCAGGCGAAGGACCTTGTATGGCGGAGATCAGTGGGCGGGGCGCGAGGATTCGTTGCTGGATCCGGCGAAGGATGCGGCTAAGATTCGGGCATTCTTTGTTCATCCGGCGTGGGCGCGGCGGGGGATTGGCGGCATGATTCTTGAGGCTTGCGAGGCGGCGGCTCGGGCGGCGGGGTTTCGGCGGCTGGAGATGGGAGCGACTTTGACGGGAGTTCCTTTTTATCGGGCGAAGGGGTATGTGGAGTTGGAGGCGGCGGAAGTGCCGCTGGGGGATGGGCTGACGCCGCCGATTGTGCGGATGGGGAAGGAAAAGTTGGAGTCACGAACGAACTAGGTGGTGATGGCGTCCAGATACCGGTTCAGGAGTTGTTCTGCCGGGCCTTCGAATTCCACGAACATGATGCCGTTGCCGAATTGGGGATGGTGAGTGACGACGCGTCCTCGGATGACGAGCTGTCGAGCCAGAGGATGGCTTGAACGAAGATGCCGACTGGGAGGGGTGTTGGCATCTGGACGTAGCAGCCGCCGCGACTGATGTCGGTGGTTTGGAGTCGCAGGGGGTGTGGAGCCGGAGGGCGCGGCGTCGGTCGAATTCAGGCGCTGATTCTTTCGCGGACTCATTGGCACGAACTCCTTGGCGAAACTTATTGGTCGGCTTCGGGGCTTGGCGGGCATGGGTTGCTGCTAGGGCCCCTGGGCTGATCATCGGCGTTGTGGTTGGGCGAGGTTAGTGTGGCGTTGCGGAGAAGGGGTACGGAGGGGACTGTCCGGTCGGGCGAGTCTTTCAAAATCAGACGCCATCGGGGATCAGGCTGCGGAAAGACTAGTTCCCGGGCAGAGAGCGAGACCTCAGCGGCTAAAGCCGCCAACGATTCGCGCTTACGGCGTGGCTGAAGCCACGCCCCTTCAAAACAAAATCAAGCGCGAGTTTTTCCGCAAGCTGTGAAGCGATGTCCTGATACGAGCGTGGCTACAGTATAATTTCCGGCTTGAACGAAACGGCATGTCGGACACGACCCAGACTATGACTGAAGAACCAGAGCCGGTGAGAACCGGGATGGATATTGGCGATATTCTCAAGATCCTGCCGCATCGCTATCCATTTCTTTTGATCGACCGGGTGGTCGAACTGGTGCGGATGAAGAGCATTGTCGCGTTGAAAAATGTGACCATCACCGAGCCTTTTTTTCAGGGACATTTTCCGGACAAACCGATCATGCCAGGGGTGCTGATTGTGGAAGCCATCGCGCAGGCCGGTGGGCTGCTGCTGCTGACGGAGGTTCCGAACCGGGACGAGATGCTGATGGTGTTCACGGGGATCGAGAAGGCGCGATTCCGGCGTCCGGTAGTGCCGGGAGATCAGCTGCGGATTGAAGTGGTGGTGAAGGCCTGGCGGATCACGGCGGCACGGCTCGAAGGCAAGGCATATGTGGACGGCAAAGTGGCTTGCGAGGCGACGGTAACTTGCCGGCTGGTGCCGCGTGCGATGGGCGCGGGAAGCGCGGAGGCAGCGGGGGAGAATTTGTAATTTCCAATTTGTAATTTGTAATTTGGCGATTTGAACCTGGAGTCGCCACCCAAATTACAAATTACCAATTACAAATTACAAATGGCGATTCATCCTACGGCGATCGTCGATCCGAAAAGCAAGATACATCCGTCGTGCAAGATTGGGCCTTATTGCGTGGTTGGGCCCGAGGTGGAGCTGGGCGAGGGCTGCCGTCTGGTTTCGCACGTCGCGATCGAAGGACCAACGAAAATTGGCGCGGACAACGGTTTCTTCCCTTTTACGTCGATTGGCTTGGCGCCGCAGGACATCACCTATGCGGGCGAACCGACGCGGCTGGAGATCGGCGACCATAACGTAATCCGAGAGTTTGTCACCATCAACCGCGGCACGGTGAAGAGCGGGGGATGCACCCGAGTCGGCGACCACAACCTGATCATGGCCTATACGCACATTGCGCACGATTGCCAGATTGGGAGTCACATCATCATGGCGAATGGGGCTACGCTGGGCGGGCACGTTACCGTGGAAGACTGGGCAAACGTGGGGGCGCTGTGCCCTGTGCACCACTTTGTGCGGATTGGGACGCATTCGATCATTGGAGGGGGAAGCACTATCACCCGTGATGTGCTGCCATTTTCGAAAACTTCAGCCGAGCGCGGTACTCAGGCTTACGGATTGAATGCGGTGGGTCTCGAGCGCCGTGGCTTTTCGAAGGAACGGATTAAGAAGCTGCATCACGCGTATCGCGTCTTGCTCGCTTCCAAGCTGAATACGTCGCAGGCGCTGGAGAGGCTGAAAGCGGAAGGGGATTGCGGTGAAGATGTGGAGCTGCTGATTCGATTCATTGAGGCTTCGGAG
>WNFI01058112.1_pt1 | contig 11005 bp, 11 predicted proteins | sample 5400471 | NCBI WGS metagenome assembly WNFI01 (sample SAMN13153348, study PRJNA577476) | soil metagenome | isolation source: 100 cm saprolite on Douglas fir-dominated hillslope | place: USA:California | collected 2013-09-17 | reverse complement strand
GATCAGCACGCCGACGACGTTCTGCTGCGCGACCGCCGCCTTGACGACGAGGACGGGCCTGAAGATGCAGAACAAGACGATCGCCAGCGCGGCGACGCGGAGCGCGGCGAGCACCGCGCGCTCGCGCCACTGCACGCGCGAGCGGAGCACGCGGTAGCTGACCAACGCCATCGCCACCGCGGCGACGACGGCGACGGCGGCCAGCGACGCGCCGGCCGGCGGGGCGAAGCGAAAATCACCCTGGCGGAAGACGTGCGGCCGGTAATCGAAGAGGACCTGGAACAGCGTCTCGAACACGGTATATGCCCGCCTTCGCCCGCAAGCCGTTCACATCGGGCTACGGCGGGTCCGCCGTAGCCGCTTCGCGGCGGAGGCGGTGCGATTCTACCTTTCTAAGACGCCACCGCCCGCGGTTTAGCTTACCCGCCTTCGCTCGCGGATTATCGCTGTGAGCTGCGGCGGGCAGGTATGGCCTGCCTTCGCTCGTGGATCTTCTCTGCGAGCGGCGGCGGGCAAGCACGGCGAGCCGCCACAGTTTCGTCACAACTGTGAGCCCAGGAGTCGAATGGGCAGCGCCGTGTCGACTTTCCCAATCCCGCGCACGGCCGAGCCGATCGCGGGCGCGACGGCGATCATCGACGACTCGCCGGCGCCGGCCGATGTTCGACCTGGTTCTTCAAGCCGTCCGGATTCACGATCGCGCCGCATTCGAAGGCGATCACGATGCGCTCGACCTTGAACCCACTGCCGGCCTTCGAGACCTCCGCCGCCGTCGCGACATAGCCCCCCTTCTCGGTGCCGCACGCGATGCCAAGCGACCGCCCGGCGACGGAGGGCTTCGGCCAGCCGATCTTCTGCGCGACGGCGGTCAGCACGGCGCGGATGCGCGCATTTGATTTGAGGTGTTGCATCCGGAACTCGAGGGCGTCGACGCCGAGCGCGCGCGCCATCTCGTCCATATGCATCTCGCGCGCGTAATGATTCGCCGTCGCCGCGAGCGCGCGGTAGGAGCCCTGGCGCAGCGGCGTCTTCGAGGGGTGGAACACCGTGGGCTTCAGTGCGATGTCGTACGGCGTCTGGATGCCCGAGCTTCCGGAGTTCCAGTTATCGAACGCCCAGCCCACGATACGCCCCGAGGCGTCGACGCCGCTCTTGATGTCGATCACGCCTGCGGGGCGGAAGTACGCCCAGGCGAATTCCTCGGCACGCGTCCAGACTGCGTGCCGGTCCACACCGTCAGCCGGCCGTCCTGCCATTCGGCGACGGCGGCGCGGGGCTCGAGCGGAGTGTGGGCGATGTACGGAATCCGGTACGACGCCTCGAACGTGCGTACCGCACCGGCCGGCATCTGGATGGTGTCCACGGCGGCGGGCGTGGACCCGCGGTCGGGGTTCTTTTTCAAATATTCGTAAATCGTCTCGGATGACGGCTGCCCCGCCGGAACCTTCCACGTGGTCTGGATCGCCGACGCGGCCCGGGCCGCCGCGCGCCCGGTCGGCGCGACTATGCCGAGAAAGTCGGCGTCGCGGACGACGGCCACTCCCGGCATCGCTCGAGCCTTCGCATCGTCCACGCTCACCAGCGTCCCGCCGTAGCCGTCGGGACGCACGACGCGTCCGTAGAGCATGCCGGGGCGTACGATGTCGGGCGTGTATTGGTGGCGGCCGGTGACGAAGGCGCGGCCGTCCACTTTTTTAGCAGATGCTCCCCGCAGCCGCCATTTCGCCGGCGGCTCGACCGCCGGGCTCGCGGGAATCGTGCCGGACAGCGCCTGGCCTTTCGTCAGCTCGCCATACGACACCGCGCGCCCGTCGTTCGCGACGATAGCGCCGTCGCGTGCGGCCAGCGCCGCGCGATCGATCTGCCAGCGCGCCGCCGCTTGATCGATCAGCATCTCGCGCGCCGTCGCGGCGGCTTTCGCCAGCTGCGGCGCCATCCGCGGCGTCGTCTGCGATCCGAACGTCCCCGCGTCGTACGGCGTCTTGTCCGTATCCGCCATCACCATCGTGATCGACGCGATCGGCACGCGCAGCTCGTCGGCGACCGTCTGCGAGAGCGACGGCCGCGCGCGTCCGGACTCCTGCGCGAGCAGATCGGAGGCCGCGACCATCACCACGAGGCCGCCGCCGAAGAGGCGGATGAAGTCGCGCCGCTCGAGCTCGAAGGTGTAGCGCCGCGGCTCCGACAGCTCGTAGCGTTCCGGTTCGAGGAGAGGAGTCGAGGGATCCATCAGGACCTCCGCTCCGGCGTGGGCGCGGTGCGCATCAACTGGGCGGCCAGGCGCACCGCCTGGACGATGCGCGGATACGTGCCGCAGCGGCAGACGCTGCGGTCCATCAGCCGGGCGATGTCCTGCTCGGAGGGATTGGGATTGGTCTTCAGCAGGCCAACGGCGGCCATGACCATCCCCGACGTGCAGTACCCGCACTGGAAGGCTTCGACCTCGAGGAAAGCTTGCTGCACGGGGTGATAGCGGCTGCCGGTCAGGTTGAAGTCATCGCGGAGCACAGCCAGAAGGCTGTCGCCCGGCTCGGCGTCAACCTCGCGGTCCTTCCCATTGACGCGCAGCACATAACGAGCCATAGGCAGATTCTAGCAAGACGGAAGCCGGACGACGGACGACGGACGACGGAAAACGACGAGCTCGGAGGTCGGAGGTCGGGGATCGGAGGTCGCGGATCGGAGGTGGGGTTCCAGCCCGTCCGAGGCGTTGCCCCATCCCGACCTCCCACCTCCGACCTCCGACCTCCGCTCCTTGGAACTCCACCCCCGAGTTCCCGTATATAGCCTACAATGCAGTCAAATGGCTGACGTCTACCTGGGCGAGCTCGAACAAGTCGTGTTGCTGGCGGTGCTCCGGCTGGGGGCTGAGGCCTACGCCGTCCCGATCCTGGAGCAGATCGAGGCGCAGACCGGGCGCAAAATCGCGCGCGGGGCGCTCTATACCGCGCTCGATCGTCTGGAAAAGAAGGGCTGCCTCCGGTCGCGCGTCGGAGAGCCGCTGCCCGAGCGCGGCGGGCGCGCGCGGCGGTACTTCACCGTCACGCCGGCCGCGGTCCGCGCGCTGAAAGCCTCGCGGCTGGCGCTCATGCGGCTCTGGAACGGCCTGGAGTCGATGCTGTGAGCCGGACCGGGGTCAGACCGGGATCAGACCAGGGTCAGACCGGGGTCAGACCTCCGGCGGCCGCCGAGTGGCTGCTCCACCGCGCGCTACGGTCCGACGTCGAGCGCGAGATGGTGCTCGGCGATCTGCACGAGCAGTTCGCCCGGTGCGGCTCGGGCTGGTACTGGCGCCAGGCGCTTGCCATCTCCGCGTATGCGATCACAAGGCGCGCGCCGTCCGACGACCGCTCGCGTCATTCCGGAGACTTCTTCATGTACACCTTCGTCAAGGACGTGCGCTACGCGTGGCGGGGCCTCTTCAAGCGCCCGCTCCTGACGCTGACGGTCATCGTGACGCTCGCGCTCGGACTCGGCGCCAACGCGGCGATCTTCAGCCTCATCGACAAGATGGTCCTGCGTCCGTACCCGCTCGTGGACCAGGATCGCACGGTGCTTCTCTCGGAGACGGGGCCGCGGCTCCAGTACAAGAAAGAGGCGGTCTCGTCCGCCCCGCGCTGGGCCGCGGCTTCCTGCGCGACGACGAGACGTTCGGCCGTCATCATGTCGTCGTCATCGGCGATGGCCTCTGGAAGCGCCGCTTCGACGGTGACCCGTCGATCGTCGGACGCGCCATCATCGTCGACGGCGAGCCGCACCAGGTCGTCGGCGTGGCGCCGCCGCGCTTCGGCTTCCCTGACGGCTCGCAGATCTGGGCGCCGATCTCGTTCGACCCGAAACAGCCGCCCCGCCGCGACCGCCGGTCGCTCACCGTCATCGGACGCCTGAAGGACGGCCGGACGCTCGAAGACGCGCAGGCGCAGATGGCCGTGCTCGCCGACCGTCTCGCGCGCGAATATCCGGATGCGAACCGCGATCATGGCGTGCGCCTCTACACGCTGACGCGGGGGTTACTCGACGAGGGCACCGGTCCGATGCTCTCGCTGTGGCAGGCGTCCGCGATGGTCGTGCTGCTGATCGCCTGCGCGAACATCGCAAACCTGATGCTCGCACGTGCGGCGGAGCGGCGCCGCGCTCGGGCTCGCGTGGCTGAGCCAGCGCGCGATTCGCGCCAGCATGCCGGCGAACATCCTGCGCTTCGTGCCGGGATTCGACTCGCTCGGGCTCGACCTGCGCCTTCTGGGCGTCACTCTCGGACTCGCGGTCCTGACGGCCTGCATTTTCGGCCTCCTGCCCGCCCTCCAGGCGTCCAGGTCACAGGTGTCCGAGGCGCTCAAGGAGGGCGGCCGCACGTCAACGGGACGGCAGCTCCTCCGCCGCGGCATCGTCATCGCGGAGATCTCGATCGCGCTGCCGCTGCTGGTGGCCGCGGGCCTCGGCGTTCTGGGGACCAACCGGTTCCTCAACGGGCCCCAGGGCTACGACCCCGACGGGATCCTGACGATGAAGCTGGTCCTGCCGGACCGGACGTATCACGACGGCGCCTCGCAGCGACGGTTCGTCGAGCGCGCGATGGACGCGCTCATTGCCGTACCCGGCGTCGAGCTCGCGGCCATCGTCAACAACCCGCCCGCGTCGGGATCCAATGATTCACGCCCGATCGAGATCGACGGCCATCCGCCGGTTGATCCCAGGAATCCGCCCGTCGTCGACCACCGCGTGGCGACGGCGGACTATTTCACCGTCATGCGCATCCCGATTCAGTCCGGACGCGCGTTCTCGCCCTCCGATCGCCAGGACGCGGCCAACGTGGTCATCGTCAGCGACTCGATGGCGAAGAAGTACTGGCCGGGCGAAGACCCTGTCGGACGCCGGCTGAAGATCGGCAAGGAACCCTGGATCACGGTGGTCGGCGTCTGCGGCGACGTCATTCAGGATTGGTTCGACCGGCGGAACAGCCCGACGATGTACCGGCCGATCGACCAGGCTCCGTCTAACTACTTCGGGATCATGCTTCGGACGGCGGGCGATCCGTCCGCGGTCGCGGGGGCGGTCCGGCAGGCGCTGCTGCGCGTCGATGCCACACAGCCGGTATTTGAGATGATGCCGATGCGGCAGGCCCTGAAGGAACGGACCATCGGCCTGCAGTACCTGGCGGCGATCATGACGGTCTTCGCGGCACTTGCGCTGCTGCTCGCCGCCGTCGGCCTCTATGCCGTGATCTCCTATCTCGTAACGCAACGCCGCCATGAAATCGGTCTTCGCATCGCGCTGGGGGCGTCGACCGCCGACGTGCTGAAGCTCACGGTCGGCCAGGCATTCAACCTGACGATCGTCGGCACGGCGATTGGTCTCGCGCTGTCGGTTGCCCTCAGCCGCCTGATGGAAGCGGCGATCCTCGGCGTGGCCTCGAGCAACGCGGGCATATTCCTCGTCTTCTCGTCCGTGCTCGTCGCGGCCGCCCTGCTGGCCGGCTACCTCCCCGCGCGCCGCGCCGCGGCCATCGATCCGATGAGCGCGCTGCGCGCGGAGTAGAAGTTCACAGTTCACGGTCTACAGTTTGCAGTTTGCAGTTTGCAGTTTGCAGTTCGCAGTTCGCAGTTCGCAGTTCGCAGTTCGCAGTTTGAGAACGGTGAACGGTGAACGGTGAACGGTGAACTAAGATAAACGCGTGCAGCCCATCGTTATCGGGGTCGCGGGTGGATCCGGGTCCGGGAAGACCACCGTCGTCAGACGCATCGTGGACGCACTCAGCGACAACCGCGTCACCGTTCTCGACCACGATCGGTACTACAAGGATCGGAACGATCTCCGGCTCGAAGAGCGCGCGGCGCTCAACTACGACCATCCCGACTCGCTCGAAACTGACCTCCTCGTCCGTCACGTCCACGAGCTGCGCGCCGGCTGCACCGTCGAAGCGCCCGTCTACGACTTCTCGCGCCACGCGCGAACGGCGGCGACCGAGACCATCGAGCCCCGGCGCGCGCTCATCATCGAGGGCATCCTGATCTACACGGACGCCGCGCTGCGCACGCTGATGGACGTCAAGGTGTACGTCGACACCGACGACGACACGCGATTCATCCGGCGGCTGCGGCGCGACATCTCGGAGCGTGGCCGCACCGTCGAATCCGTGATCGAGCAGTACATGTCGACCGTGAAACCCATGCACCTGGAGTTCGTGGAGCCGAGCAAGCGGTACGCGGACATCATCGTCCCGCTCGGCGGTCACAACCTCGTGGCGATCGACATGCTGCTGACCCTGATTCGCAGCCTGACCAGCGGGACCTGAGAGGACCGTCCTACTCGACCTTGCGGACCTGCGTCAGCATCACCGGCTGATTGGCGAAGTTCTCGAGCTCGATGGTGCCGTCTTTGGTCTGGGTGATCTTCGTGTAGATCGACGCCTTGCCCACGCCGTTGCCGCTCTTGTCCACCTGCAACTGGATCAGCATGAACGGATAGTCGATCGTGCGCGGCCGGTTGGCCGCTTCCCACGCGCCGATGTAGCGGTCGGTCATCAGGAAGATCATGCGGCCGCCCTCGGGCTCGGGGCGCTGCCGCGCGAAGTGCAGGTCGTAACGCAGCGATCCGGGCGTATTGATGTAGCCGACGACTGGCAGCTTCTGCAGCTCCCCGAGCAAGCCGTCCTGCCCCTTCTCACGAAACACCGTCAACAAACGGTCGCGTTCCTCGTTCGTGGACCAGCGATTGATGACGAGGTCGACCGGCGTTGTCCGCGCGCCCGGTGACATGGTGCTGATGTCGACGGCAAAAGCGGTGAATTTCTCCGGCTTGCCCATGTTCGACTGTGCGGCCGGAGCGGCGACGGCAAGGACGACCCCCAGGAGTGCGACCAGGGTATTACGCATGACAGACCTCCAGTGCCAGGGCGCTTGCAACCTTCGGCCCACCTGTACCTGGGGCATAATTCCGTTCGCCGCATGTCCCGCTCACGCCGCACGGGTGCCCTTGTCATCTGCGTCCTGCTCGCCCTGATTCACACCTGGCCGCTCATCCTGCATCCGGGGCGACACTCGCAGAACGACAAGGCGAAGGCCAAGCTCAACGAGGCTCCCCTGTGCTCGTCTGTAACGTGGTGCTGATGCTCGGATTCCCCCTCACCGCCTTCGCGACGTGCCTGGCGTCGAGCGGTGGACGGTCAACCGGACGGCGGGCCTGCCGGCGCGCTCGCTGTTGGCGTTCAAGACACATACGTTGACGCGTTTCCCTCATGTTCAGGGCATCCATCTTTACGGACTGCCGTTGGCGGTCAAGCGGTAGCGATCACAAGAGCAGGCGCTGGAAGTACAGTGAGGCATGCTTCCTGTCCGGATTCGCCGCCTGCATCCCTCCGTGCCCTTGCCGGACTACCAGACACCCGGCGCGGCCGGATTCGATCTTGCCGCCAGCGCCGACGTGGAGATTCCCGCCGGGAACGTCGCCCTGGTGCCGACCGGGCTCGTCATCGAAGTTCCGCCGGGCCATTTCCTCGGTATCTTCGCGCGCAGCAGCACGCCTCTGAAGCGCGGCCTCATTGTCGCAAACGGCGTCGGCGTCATCGACCAGGACTACTGTGGGGCCGCCGACGAGGTCAGAATCCAGGTCCTCAATTTCACCCAGAGCGCCGTCCAGGTCAGGAAGGGAGACCGCATTGCTCAGGGACTCTTGATTCCAGTCGCGCGCGCCGAGTGGCGTGAGACCGAGGCCGATCTCCGCGACGGCTCGCGCGGCGGATTTGGGGCGACGGGACGTTAACGGTTAACGGTTCACGGTTCACGGTTCACGGTTCACGGTTCACGGTTCACGGTTCACGGTTCACGGTTCACGGTTCACGGTTCACGGTTCACGGTTAAAGGCTAACGGCATACGATTCAGCATGCGCATCTATCTCGCGTGTACCGTCCGAGGGGATCGCGGCGCCGTCGCCGGCCTCCGGTCGCTGGTAACGGCGCTCGAAGCGGCCGGCCACACGATTCTCACGAAGCATCTGCTCGACGACAACGTGGAGAGGGCCGAATCGACCCTCACTGAGCGCGCGGTCTACGAGCGCGACATCGAGTGGCTCGAGGCGTGCGATCTCCTGATCGCGGACGCGTCGGGATCGAGCTTCGGCGTGGGGTTCGAGGTGGGGTACGTACTCGGACGATCGGACCGCACGGATCAGCGGGTCGTGCTGCTCTATCGCGCCGATCGGCGCGATCACATCTCACGGCTCATTATCGGCAACGCGCACCCGCGGTGCGAGGTCGTGCCTTACGCAACCGCGGCGGAGCTTGCGGCCGGGGTGGTGTCGAGGATCGAGGAGCGATGACCGAGTGACCGAGGACCGAGAGCCGAGGGCCGACGACCGAGGATCGAGGACCGAGAGCCGAGAGCCGAGGACAGACCCGAGACTGAGGACCCGGGACTGAGGACCCGGGACTGAGGACCCGGGACCAGGGACTGAGGACCAGGAACCAGGGACCAGGGACCGGGGACCTAGATTATTTCAACGCGTGCTCGCGCCCGGCGACCGCGAGAACAGGCTGCTTGACGGTCTTCCGCCGTTTCAACCAGTCCTGCAAGGTCTCCATGTAGACATAGAAGACGGGCGTCACGTAGAGCGTCAGCGTCTGCGAGACCAGCAGTCCGCCGACGACCGCCAGGCCGAGCGGCCGGCGCGCCTCGGCGCCAGCGCCCAGGCCCATCGCGATCGGCAGAGTGCCCATCAGCGCCGCCATCGTCGTCATCATGATTGGACGGAAGCGGACGAGGCAGGCTTCGTAGATCGCGTCGGCGGCGCTGATCTCGCGCTCCTTTCGCGTCTCGATAGCGAAGTCGATCATCATGATGCCGTTCTTCTTCACGAGGCCGACGAGCATGATGATACCGACGAAGGCATAGATGTCGAGATCCTGCTTGAACAGCAGCAATGTCAGCAGCGCGCCGAAGCCGGCCGAGGGCAGTCCCGAGAGGATCGTGATCGGGTGGATGAAGCTCTCATAGAGAATCCCGAGCACCACGTAGATGACGAAGATCGCGAGGGCCAGGATCCAGCCAAGCCCCCGCATCGATTCCTCGAAGGCCTGCGCGGTGCCCTGCGGCGTCGCGCTCACGGTGGCCGGCAGCGTCTGGCGCGCCATCTCCTGCACGCGGGCGAGCGCATCGCCGAGCGCGACCCCAGGCTGCAGGTTGAAGGACAGCGTCACCGACGGCAGCTGGCTGATGTGATTGATCGACTGGGGGCCAACCGTCTGGCGGGTCGTCACCACCGACGAGAGTGGGATGAGCCGGCCACCCGATCCCTGGACGTAGAGCATCGACAGCGCCGCCGGGTTCTGCTGGAACTCCGGCGCGACCTGCATCATCACCTGATACTGGTCGTCGGGCGCAAAGATCTGCGACACCTGGCGCGCACTGTAGGCGGAGGACAGGGCGCTCTGCACCTGATCCACGGTCAGGCCGAGTGCCGCGATCTGCTCGCGGTCGAGATCGACACTCAGCTGCGGGGTGCGGAGCTGGAGGTCTGAATTGACGTCCTGGAGCCCGGGGATTTCGCGCAGGTTCGCCTCGAACTGCGGCGCGACGCGGTAAAGCTCCTCCGTGTCCGGATCCTGCAGCGCGATCTGGTAGTTGCCGCCGCCGGGCCGACCTCCGGGACCGCCACCGATCCGGATCGCCGGGGGGTTCGACAGGCTGACGCGAACTCCCGGAACGCGATTCAGCATCGGACGAAGCTCTTCGATGAGCTGGTCCGCGCTCTTGCCTTTCCGCTCGACGCGCGGCTTCAGGTCGATATTGAGACGGCCACCGCCCGAGTCACCCGTAAACGCCGCGACGTCGGGGGAGTGCTGCAGGATGTCCATCATCTGCCGCATGCGTACGACCGTGGTCTCGTAGCCCACGCCCTGTGCGAACTCCACGCCGCCGAAAATCTGACCGGTGTCGACGCTGGGGATGAAGCCCTTCGGCACGATCTGAAAGAGGTAGATCGTGCCGATGAGCAGCAGCGCAGACGCCACCATCGTCACCCCCTTGAAGCGGATCGTCTGCGTCAGGGTCCACGCGTAACTCTTGAGCCAGGCGTCGAAGAACCGCTCGATCACGTTGTAGAACCAGCCGTGCTGCATCGCGTGGAGCGGTTTCAGGAAGCGGCTGCACAGCATCGGCGTCAGCGTCAGCGATACCAGGCCAGAGTCGAGCGCCGCCTGCATGCGCGGCTTCCCCATCTCCATGTGCCGGACGATGTTCTCCAGCATGACGATGGCGTCGTCGACGACGAACCCGACCGAGAGCGTGAGCGCCATCAGCGACAGGTTGTCCAGGCTGTAATTCAGCGCCCACATGATCGCGAACGTGCCGACAATCGAGAACGGCAGCGCGAGGCTGGGAATGATCGTCGCCGACAGGTTCCTGAGGAACAGGAAGATGACCAGCACGACGAGGATGACGGTCAGGATGAGCGTGAACTTGACGTCGTGCACCGACTCGCGGATGGACACCGAGCGATCGCTGCGGATGTTCAGCTGGATCGCCCCGGGCAGCTGGGCTTGCAGCTCCGGCAGCAGCTCCTTCACGCGATCGACGACTTCGACGGTGTTCGTGCCCGGCTGGCGCTGGATGCCCAGGTACAGCGCCGGCTTGCCGTTGTACCAACTCCCGTTGCGCGGGTTCTCGACGCCGTCGTACACGCGCGCGACTTCCTCGAGCCGCACCGGGTTGCCGTTGCGGTACGCGACGACGATGGGGCGGTACTGATCGGCCGACATGAGCTGGCCGCTCGACTGCACCACGAAATTGCGATTCGGTCCGAACAGCGTACCGGTGGGCTTGTTGACGTTCGAGCCGTTGATCGCCTGCGTGACCTGGTCGATGCCGATCTGACGGGCGGCCAGCTGGGTCGGATCGAGATCCACCCGCACGGCGTACTTTTGCGCGCCGAACACGTTCACCTGCGCGACGCCGGTCACCATCGACAGCCGCTGCGCCAGGACGGTCTCGGCGTAGCGATCCACCTGCGCCA
>WNFI01506694.1_pt1 | contig 11007 bp, 9 predicted proteins | sample 5400471 | NCBI WGS metagenome assembly WNFI01 (sample SAMN13153348, study PRJNA577476) | soil metagenome | isolation source: 100 cm saprolite on Douglas fir-dominated hillslope | place: USA:California | collected 2013-09-17 | reverse complement strand
CCAAGGCTGCCGTTCCTGACCGGAAACGTCATCGCCGGATGCAGGAGATGCCGTTTCTAAAGTCGATGCGGACTCAACTTCTTCACTTTGCTCTGCCACGTCGTCAATTTGTTCCGCCAAATCGTCCGGGAGTTCAGCTATGCTTCCCCCAAAGACGCTGGCCACGTTCATGCTCTCAAACCGGCGAACTTCCTCTGCGGGCGCAGCCGGTTGAGACTCCTCAACGGGAGAGATCACGGGAGCAACCACGGAATGGGTTTCTACGTGAACGGGTGTTTCTTCCTTGTGCTCAACCCGGTGCGGAATGGGACCAGCCGACTCCACGTTTTGCAGGAAACCCCGTTCCTGGTGTTCCACTTCCCCTGATTCAGCCCTATAAGCTGATTCAGCCCTGGAAGCTGGTTCAGCCGTTGTAGCGATCGGAGCTGTCTGGCCCTGTTGCCCGTACTTGGCTAGGGATTCTCCAGGAAGCACCATGGAGCCCGATGAAAACTGAGAAGGCTGGAGCGAGTACTCAGTGGACGGTCTTGGCCGAGGCGCAGATGGAGCCCGGCTCGAAGTATGCGTCGCAGCGGGCGAAGCAGAGTGAGGTTGATACTTGGAGATCGACTCACCCGGCAGCAAAATGGGCTCTGGCCGTGCCGGTTCATGCCTGGGAGTTGATTCAACTCTGGGACCTGATTCACCCCGAGAAGATGATTCACCCCTGGAAGATGGTTCAGCCCTAAAAGTCGGTTCAGGGCGGTGATGTTCAGACCGGGCTTCCGGACGGCTTTCGGGCCGGACGTCAGGCCGACCTTCCGGAGCAGCCTCAGGGGGCCTTTCGCGTTCCCCACGATCCCCTGCTCCGCGATCGCTGGTTCCGCGATCAGAAGCACGGTCCCGTCCTCTTCCCCGGCGGCGCCGCCCGCGCCATTTGCGCGCTCCTTCACGTTCTGGTTCCTGGCCGCCGCTACTTTCCCCAGCCACTGCTTCCGGAGTGTCTTCTTCCGTCCCGTCCTCTTCCGACTCTGGTTCCCTGGAGGGAATGATCTCACCGGCTTCGATCGGCTTGCGATGTTCGTCCGTCTGTTCTCCCGGTGGGAAAACTTCAACCCGGCCTCGTGCTACCGCTTGCTCCAGGCCGTCGGCGTCTTCGTCTTCCTCCAGCAGGAAATCGGTGACATAGAGAAACGCGTCACGCTCCAGTCCGACATTGACAAATGCGGACTGCATTCCCGGCAGCACGCGCGTCACCCGGCCTTTATAGATGGAACCCGCCAGGGTGTATTCGTTTTCACGTTCGTAATAAATTTCCGCAAGTTGGTCTTCTTCGACTACCGCAACTTTCGTTTCGTGCGGCGTGGAAGAGACATATAGTTCTTTCGACATGGATCCTCTCCGCTTTCAATCGGCGCAGAGAAGCAGCAACCGCAAGGAGCAGGATTCAGAGAGTGTCAGGATACCGGCGCTTGTATCACGCTGGTGGGCTGGCTTTGAGTGCTAGGAGATTCAATTTTGATCTTATGCAGGAAACACACGAAAGCGTCTGGGGATCCGCGGGGCCGTTACCCGCCCGGTCATGCTCTCTAAATTCTTCTCCGGCTCGCTTCCTTGCAACCGGTCGCCCTCTTTTCACGTAAGGGCGTAACGTTAAATTTTGTTTCTATCGCGCCACTCGGCGCAGTATGAATTTCCCCCGTCTTAGTTCACAAAGCGGCGCATGCGAATATTCATGACAACGCCCAGCGCCAGAAACATGAACAACAATGACGAGCCGCCATAGCTCATCAATGGCAAAGGAATTCCGGTGACGGGCATAAACCCAACCACCATTCCCGCGTTGACCAGGATGTGAAACAACAAAACCGCAACCACACCCATCACCACAAAACCTCCCGCACTATCCGGCGCGGTCTGGGCATTGTGGATCAAACGCATCAACACCATGAAGTATAGCAGCAGTAAGGCCACCGCGCCCACAAAGCCGTGTTCTTCCGCCCAGGCGGCATAGATGAAATCGGTAAAGGGTTCAGGAAGGAACGATCCCTGGGTCTGTGTTCCTTGGCGAAGACCCTTACCCCAGATGCCGCCTGAACCCACGGCGATCTTGGATTGCTCAAGTTGGTACCCCGACTTCTGCGAATCCGCGTCCGGGTGCAGAAAAACGGTGAGGCGTTCTTTTTGATAGGGTTTCAGGACTTTGACCCAGACCGTCGGCGCAAGCACTCCGGCCACGACCAGGATTACCAGCGCGTGGCGGACCTGTATGCCTCCCAGAAACAATCCCATCACCGCCACCGGCACGTATGTGAGCGCGGTCCCCAGGTCTGGCTGCTTCAGCACCAGGAGCATAGGCACGGCCGCGATCAAGCCGGCCTTCACCACGTCGGCCAGGGAAGCGTCGCGCTCGTTTTCGTCGCTGAAGTACTTGGCCAGCGCGAGGATGAGCACCAGTTTCACCCATTCAGAAGGCTGAAAATGCTGCCCGTGGGGAAGCTGTATCCAGCGCCGCGCGCCCAGATGTTTCGTACCGAGGAAAGTCACCGCCAGCAAGCAGACGATGGAAGCGACATAAAACCAGTGCGCGTTTTCCAGCAGCACCTGATAGTTGACCAGGCTGACCATAAACATCAGGAACAGCCCGCCCAGAATCCAGTAAATCTGCTTGATATACAGCGGCATGCCTGTAGTTGTAGCGAACTTTGTCCCGTAGGTGCTGCTGTAGATCTCCAGAACACCCAGCGAGCAGATGATCAGTACAAAGGTCAGCAACAGCCAGTCAAAATCACGGAACGAAATCAGGCGCCGCATCAGTTTTCTCCGGCCACGCCAAGTGCAAAAGATCGGACAGGTTTAGGGCGCACAGCCTTGCGCCGGCCCATCTTCACCAGAAGCGTTCCCCCCTGAAGGTGGTCGGAACCTTCCGCAGCCTCTTGATCGTGGCTTTCTCCTGGATCAGGAGTGCTCCAGACGGCAGCCATGGGGACTGAACCAGGGTCAACTTTGTCACTGAACAGCATTGGGTTGTTGCGGACCCGGCGTTGCTTTTCCACAAACGCTTTGACCACCTGCGCGGCAACCCGAGCAGCTAACGGACCGTGCTCGCCACCTTCAAAATAGACCACCACTACAATCTCAGGATTGCGGCGTGGCGTGACACCGGCAAACCAGCCATTCCCCTTCAATTCGGCTTTCAAGTCCTTGGTTTTCAAACCGTGCGACTCCAGATACTGGTGGCTGACCATCTGCGTGCTTCCTGTCTTGCCGGCAAAATCCACACCTTGCAGGTGTGACGCATTCGCTGTGCCCAGCGGGCTGATCACGTTGGCCATGGCGTTGGTGATGGTGATCCAGTTCTGCTGTTCAATGGGCACGTGCACCACTTCCGGCACGTCGGAATGCTCAGGGAGGGGAAATCCTTTCGGCAGGTCAGCAGTGTTCACCACGTGTGGGCGATAGAAAGTACCACCCATGGCAATACCACCAATCGTGCGGGCCATCTGGATGGGACTCACCGCCACGGCTCCCTGGCCAATGCCCACGGAAACGACTTCACCGGCATACCACTTCTGCCGGAAGGTTTTCATCTTCCATTCTTCTGAAGGCATGATGCCGCTGGCTTCATTGGGAAGGTCAATTCCCGTTTTCTTTCCGATGCCCATGGCACTGGCCCACTTGGCAATCTTTTCAATTCCCAGCCGTTCCGCCAGCGTATAGAAGAAAACGTCGCACGACTGGTAAATGCCCTTGGAAACATCAACAGCCCCGTGGGCGCGTTGCGGCTCGTGCTTGATCCAGCATTCGTGATAACTCCCAAAGAAAACGCCTCCGCCTTGGCAGTTGACTTTCAGGTTCTGGGCGACTCCCTCCTGCATGCCCGCTGTGGCCACAATGATCTTGAAAACGGAACCCGGAGCAACCTGTGCCTGGATCGCTTTGTTGAGCAAGGGGTGCGCCGGATCACTAACTAACTGGTTCCATTCGTCGCGCGAGATGTGCACGGCAAAATCGTTAGGATCAAACGCGGGCCTGCTGACCATGGCCAGGATTTCTCCATTGCGCGGATCCATGGCCACAATGGCCCCGTTCTTCCCTTCCAGCGCTTGCTCCGCGGCTATCTGCATGTCGATATCGATCGTCAACCGCAGCTTTTGTCCGGGAACTGCGGGGATGTTGGCGTCCTTCGGCCGGCCAACTTCTTTGCCTTTGCTGTCTACCAGCACGCGGCGCGAGCCGTCCTGCCCTTTCAGCAGGTCATTGTATTGCGCTTCAACGCCGGCTTTGCCCACGATGTCGCCACGCTGGTACGTTTCAAATTTGGACGTGTTGAGTTCCTCTTCGCTCACCTCGCCGACGTAGCCGATCAGGTGTGCCATGAAGCCGTCTTTGGGATACAGACGGCGATGGATCATCAAAGTTTCCAGTTCAGGAAATTCATCCCGGTGCGATTCGATGAAGGCGCGCTCGTCGGGAGTGATGTCGTCTTTGATAATGATGGGCTCGTAGGCAGCCTTGCGCGCCAGTTGATAGCGGCGAAGTTTGTCCAACACGTCTGCGGCCGGCATGTGCAGACCATCCGCGATTTTCTGCGCGTCAGCGTTGAGGTCACGCATCTGGTCGCGCAGCAGCAGCGCGGAGAATGACGGATAGTTGTCGACGATCAATTGGCCTTCACGGTCCAGCAGCTTGCCCCGCGGCGCCAGGATGGGCACCTGGCGAATCCGGTTCTGCTCCGCGCGTGACAGATACTGATCGCTTCTACGAATCTGCAGGCTCCACAATCCGTATGCGAGCACAACAAACACGACCACAATGATGTACTGGACAACTGTGAATTTGACCTGCGTGATTTTTTCGTCGCGACCGAGCATGACTGGTTACGATCTGTCGCTGCTGCAACAGAATAGGGTCTGAAATTTCCTTTGCGGGGAATCCCTATCTAGAGTACCGCATTTGCGCCCGCAGATGCGTAGTACAAAAACCTGAAAATAGTTACTGAAGGATTAACTTGAGCCGGTCTGCGGGCGTGAGCAGCAGCGGGAGCCCGCAGGCGAAATCCTGCGCTGGAAGCGAAGGATCTGTTTCTTGGGGCAGCAGTTATCTCTGCTTAAATTTGTCCAGGACGGCAAAAAGCGCTACCGCGAGCAGGCCGTTACAGAGGGCTGAAAGCAGCGTGTAGCCCCAATTCCAGTGCTCGCTTCCGCCTGCCAGCTCAAGCTTAATGGCCAGATAGATGAAACGGTGGAGGAAGTAGAACCCAAAAGTCATCAGAAAGCGCGATCCGGGGTTGTCTACATCCAGCTTAACTCCCAGCGACGACGCCAGATACCCGATGATGGTCTTGGCAATCCCAAAAAGGCCGATAGGCTGGCCGGTCCAGGCGTCCTGCAATGTGCCGATGAGCGCGCCGGTAATCATGCCGGGAACAGGACGCCGGCGTGAAACTGCAAAAAAGATCGTCACCTGTAACGGCAGATCCAACACCTTGAGGAATGAAAGCCGGAAGAATACCTGTATAAAGATCGCCAGCAGCGGAATCCCAATGGAAACGGGCCAGCTAAACCGATGTACCTCAATCTCTTCCCGCGATGTTAGCGAAACGGTCGAGTTCATCGCGGCGGCTTCTCCGGGTTGTCCGGTTTCTTGGTTTCAGGCGTGCCCTGGGGTGCTGCGATCGGAGGATTGGCCTGTGCTTTGGGCTTCTTGACCTGCGTTCCGTCAAGTTTGGGCGTAGGCGAAGGGCTCGCGGGCGGCACGGGCACTGTCACGGTTGACTTCTGATCTTTAACCCCCTCTTTGTTCTGTTCTGCTCCAGGGCTGGCTGGCTTTTTTTTCCCGGAAGCCGCGCTCGACGTTTCCGGCGTGGATCCGTTGGCGGAAGGCTTATCGGCGGTCTGGTCTTTCTTGGGCACGCTCGGAAGGCGCTGGGCCATGATGTCCGCGGCCCGCGTTGGCCCGGGCCCGGTCGAAACCACAGGAATCTCCTCTGCCGTTTTGATGACAACCAGCACTTCCTCCAGGCGGTTGAGGTCGGCGGCAGGTTTGAGTTTGACGGCAAGGAAAGATTCACTGTCGTTGTCCGGGGTCACGCTGATCACGGTCCCCACAGGCAAGCCTTTAGGATAAATCCGGTCTCCTCCAGTGGTGACCACCTGCTCGCCAATATCAATTTTCTCGTCCGACATGATGCCACTGATCTGCGCTTCTCCCATGCCGACACCTTTCAGGACCCCTTGCAGCCGCGAACGCTCCAGAATCACTCCCGCGCCGCTGTCATGATCGTTGATCAGCAGGATCTGCGAGCTGATGGGAAAGACGTCTTTGACCTTGCCGACGATCCCGTCCGGCGTGATAACCGCCATGTCCTGCTTGATGCCGTCATGCGAGCCTTTGTCAATATAGATCACCCGTGATTGTTCGCTCCCGCTGGAGCCGATCACCTGTGCGGGGATCGTCTTAACGACAAACCGCTCCTTGAATGCCAACAACGCCTGGAGCCTGCGGGCCTGGAGCGCATCTTCCCTCAGCCGCGTTTGTTCCATCTGCAAGCGCGTGACTTCAGCCTGCAACTCACGATTTTTCTTGCGGACATCGTGAAGGTCAATATAGTCGTGCCATGTGCCGCGAAAAAAGTGGCCAGTGGAGACAAACAGCCGCTCAACCGGAGTAAAGGCCGTCACCGTCCACACCCGAATCAGCCGGGTGCCGCCTGAATTGGACGCTTTTGGATTTTCCTGGCGCTTGACCTGGGTGGCCAGAGCGATGACTTGAATGAAAAGGACCGCCATCAGCACGAGCGGGTTCTTGTACCGGGTGAAAAAGTTTTCCATGATGCCGCGCTAGGGGAGGGCCAGTTGTAGACGGACCTGCCCGGTCCGTCCGTTCTTATTCGATCGAAATCTTACGCAAGAGCTTGAAGTCGCTGAGCATTTTTCCCGTGCCCAACACCACGCTGGCCAGTGGATCGTCAGCGATGGAAACCGGCAACCCGGTTTCTTCGCGAATCCTCTTGTCCAGGTTCTTCAGCAACGCGCCGCCGCCGGTCAGCACAATGCCGCGGTCGCTGATGTCCGCGCTCAGTTCCGGCGGAGTGCGCTCCAGCGCAACGCGAACGGCGTTCATCACAGTGCTGATGCACTCGCTCAGGGCCTCGCGGATCTCACTGTCGTCAATCGTAATGGTCTTGGGCACGCCTTCAATCAGGTTGCGTCCTTTGATTTCCATAGTGAGCGGCTTGTCCAGCGGATAGGCGGAGCCAATCTCAATCTTGATGGCTTCAGCGGTGCGTTCGCCGATGAGCAGGTTGTACTTGCGTTTAAGGTAATTCATGATGGCTTCATCCATCTGATTACCAGCCATGCGGACGGAGCGCGAGTAGACGATGCCGCTCAAAGAAATGACGGCGATGTCCGTGGTCCCGCCGCCGATGTCCACCACCATGTTGCCACTGGGCTCCGTGATCGGCAACCCGGCGCCGATGGCCGCCACCATTGCTTGTTCCACTAAGTGCACTTCACTGGCCTTGGCGCGATAGGCCGAATCCATCACCGCGCGTTTTTCCACTTGCGTAATTTCCGACGGCACGCCAATCACAATGCGCGGATGCACCAGCATCTTGCGGTTGTGCGCCTTCTGAATAAAATAGTTCAACATTTTTTCAGTGACTTTGAAGTCGGCGATCACACCATCTTTCATCGGCTTGATGGCGACGATGTTGCCGGGCGTTCTGCCCAGCATCTCTTTGGCTTCCTTGCCTACGGCTTCAACTTCTCCGGTGTTCTTGTTGATGGCGACAATCGACGGCTCATTCACCACAATGCCTTTGCCTTTGGCGAACACCAGCGTATTGGCCGTCCCCAGATCAATGGCGAGATCGCTGGAGAACATACTGAACAGCGAGCGCAGATTATGGATGCGCGAATTTTCTGACTTAAAACCGTTGGACGACATACCTGCTTCTTTCTACCTCTGATATCAAAATAATTATTGCAAAAATTTATTGCCGGCTTTAGGCCGCTCCATCAAATCGTTCAACGGTTCACGCCTGCTGCAATTTTTTTCCGGGAACACAATACTGTTGACCAAAAACAAGACAAGAGCAATAGGTGATTTTACCGTATATTTATTGGCCTTGATATGTTGTTAAAGCCGCCTTTTGCGTTCTGTGCCGTAACAGTAATCACGTTGTCCCCCGTGGGCAGCGGATCGGTGAAGTGGTGGAAGCTACCGTCGCTGCTGACCACCGCCTCCTGTCCGTTAACCATGACCCGGGCGCTCTGCTCGGTGCGGCCTCGGACCTCAATTACATGCCCGTGCTGCACAAAATCCCCAATCTCCAGGGCTATGCTTCCCTTGTCCGCGCTCTTATGGACAATCGTAAACTTGTCCCGCTCGCTCTCCACCGATTCTTTTCCATTTTCGCCAATCGACCGTACTTGCCAGTAGTACGTCCCTTCGGCCAGGTCGGTGACCACCACTTGGGTCGATGTCACCTTCTTGTCGTCCACCATCAGGGGGGAGAAAAACGCGTTGGAAGCAATCTGAAGGTGGTAGGCCTGGACATTGTCCACCGGCGACCAAGTGAAGCTTACCCCCTTGGCGTTGGGGCCCTGGCCAAGCGACAGTGATTCTTTGTCCTTGGGGTTAATCAGCACTGGCGGAGTGATTTCCTTGGTCTTCACCAGGTTTTTCGACTCATTATTGAATGTAACCTTGGTGTAATCCTCCAGATTCACCGTTTGCCCTTCACGCGTGACCTCGCCGGAGCCCTTCTTTACCGTGATTTCATGCTGGTCCACCCGGGGATCGTTGATGACCTGGGCGGTCGTTTCCGACGCGATGCTGGCCGTAGCGCCGGCCACAATTACCTGTGACTTGGACCCAGAGGCAAGAGTGGTCGTGGCCAAATCAACCGTCCCGATGGTCACCTGGACAGCGACCCTGGTCTGTTGCGCCGCGTTGACCGAGTTTTCCTGGATCACGATCAGTGAATCCGGCTTCACCGTGTAGTTGGTGCCGTCAGTGAAAACTACCTTGGCGATCCCTTCCGCGGCAGTCTGCACCACATCGCCTCGTTCCAGGGCAAGGCTGTAATCGGCCAGGACCCAGGTGTTGCTGGCGGCCTTTCTGACCCGCACAGTTCCGTCAATGTTGGTGAAGTGCGCTTGCTGCGGGCCCGGCTCAGGCGCGGTTCCACCGGGGTTGGTGGTGATGCCAAGCTTGCCCAGCGCCTTGCCCAGACCCCCTTGCCCAGACAAAATCAGCTTATTGGCTGTATCGGGAAAGGCGAAATACGTGACCACGCCGGCCAACGCCAGCACACCCAGCATTCCCATGATCACGCTGCGGTAGGTGATGGTGACATAAGAAATCTGAAAGCCGGATTTTCGCTTTTGTGCCACTGCCTTGAACTGTGGGGAGGTCTAGTTGCTCAAGAGTACCACAAATCCGACAGCCCTCAGCCGTGCCCAAAGGCCAGTCTTTAGGTGTGCTGGGTGGAGAATCCGTGTTAGCTCGACCTCACCAAACCCAATAAATTAAAGCAGAAATCGAGGTTTACAGTAGTAGCCATGTTGGTTCATTCCAGCAGTACAAAGGACATGGACCAGCATGCAAGCCGCCAGCACTCAGCAATCGGCAGTCAGCCAAAACAAACAGCCACGAATTTCGCGAATGAACACGAATCAAATTATCAATGATTCGCGTATAGCGAGTTTATTCGTGGCTGGTTTTCTTGGCTGACTGCCGATTGCTGAATGCTGACTTGCTAAATCGAGCTCATGTTCGACAGGAACCGGCTATTCGAGGGGCTCGATAAAAGTTTGCTGCCTAGCAACTTAATCCCCTCCGCTGCGGAAAGGGGCGAGAGAACTCTGCGCAGTATGTAGATGCGAGCCCAATCTTCCTGGCAGACCAACCGTTCCCCTGTTCGATTCGCGCAGAGGTGAATGTTGACTGCCGGGAATATTCCCTCCTGAAACACTTTGCGGTCTAAGGCAATCTGGATGTCACTGACACCTTGTAACTGCTTAAAGAGGGAATCTGACTGGTGCAGTCGAGTTTCAGTCTCAATTGTCGCCAGAATTGTGAGTGATCCCCCTTCTTTACACGTTCGCGCACTTTCAAAAAACCGCTTAGCTTTCTCCATACCCCATGGAGAAAATTGCTCGGCTGATAATTCTTGTTTTGATGGCGCTACCGCTTGGTACGCTGAGGCAAGTGAGGTTAGAGAATCCAGCAGAATCAACACGTCATGCTTGTCTTCCACCAGTCTCTTGGCTCTTTCCATTACCAGTTCGGCTAGATGCACATGGCACACCGCCGGTTCGTCAGGCGTGGAAAAGATCACCTTCCCTCTTAGGCACCGGCGTAGGGCCTCGGCTTCTTCTCGGCAGCAATCAAGGAGCACGACAAGAACCACAATCTTCGGATGGTTGAGCGCTACTGCATTAGCGATGTTTTCCAATATCAGGCTCTTGCCGGACCTAGCCGGGCCCGCGATCAACCCTGTTTGTCCTAATCCAATCGGAGCGAAGAGATCAATAATCCGCCCGCACAGATTTTCGCGAGTGGTTTCAAGCGTGAGCCTTGAGGTCGGATTAACAGAGGTAAGGTTCTCAAATTCGGCTCGGTCCGCATTTTTTGCGGGCACTTGAGAGTTAACAACGTCAATCCCAACCAGAAGAAAATGGGAATTGCCTTCTCGTAGCGGACTCGCGCGACCGCTAATTTCATCACCTGTCCTCAAACCGAACGAACGGATCGTGGAAGGTGAGACATAGATTTCCTCCTCCGTCGCTGGTTGGTAGTTTTCGTTGTCTGAGCGCAGGAAACCGTGCCCAGCAGGCATGATTTCAAGCACTCCTTGTGCAAGTATTTCTGGGTAATTCATCACGGAGAGTCCTCTTTAGGATTCTTTTTCAACTATCACCGATGGGAGAGAGAAAAGAGCGGGGGGATAGTAAGGAGTTGCTTGCGCCGACGGGCGTTTCTGCCTCGTCGGCGCAAGCGCTAAATCGGAATGAT
>WNFI01157987.1_pt1 | contig 11007 bp, 10 predicted proteins | sample 5400471 | NCBI WGS metagenome assembly WNFI01 (sample SAMN13153348, study PRJNA577476) | soil metagenome | isolation source: 100 cm saprolite on Douglas fir-dominated hillslope | place: USA:California | collected 2013-09-17 | reverse complement strand
AACCGAGTTGCTGTCTAAGCGCCGCCGCATCGGCCGGCGTCGCGGATGCCGGCAGCAGCATGCCGAGCGGATCGGCCGGCAGGATCCGCAGCACGAAGAACACGACAAGCGACAGCAGCAACAGGGTCGGCACCGCGAGAAGCAGCCGTCGCACCACGATCGCCGAGATCACCTGCAACATGTCCTGATACCGTCAACCGATCGGAGTTCGTGTCATTTGTACTTCATCTCGACCGGGAGCACGTAGCCATTGTCGAACAGCGTGGGCTCCAGCGCCGCGGAATAGGCCACGGTGGTGATGCCCTGCAGCAGCGGAATCGCCCAGGACTTCTCCGAGGACTCGACATTGAGCGCCTTGTAGCCGGCGATGCGCTCCTGCTCATTCACCTCGGTCATCAGTTTGTCGATGCGCGCCGAGAGCGACATGTCCTTCCAGGCCGAGAACCGCAGGCGCGGATCGAAGATGCGGCCGGCATAGTTTTCGGGATCGCCGGTGCCGTTGGCCCAACTATAAACAACGGGGCCGGCGAGCTTGCTGTTCTGCGCCGCGTCGATCAATTTTGCGACGGTGGTTTCCTCGATCGTCGCGTTGATGCCGACCGCCTTCCACATCTGCGCGATGGCGCGCGCCATGTCGTAGTCGTTCGGAAACACGCCGTTGGTCGACAGCAGCGTGAAGGAAACCGGCTTGTCCGGACCGTAACCGGCTTCCTTCAACTCGGCGATGGCCTTGGCCTTGTCGAAGGCGAACTTGAAATCTGGCACGTTCGAGGGCGTGCCGTCCGGCGCCATGACCGATAAGGGCTTGGCTACGCCCGCGTAGAACGCTTTCGATAGAGCCCCCGTATCGATCGAAAGATGCATCGCCGCGCGCACATGGTCGTTGTCCATCGGCGGCACATAGTTGGGTATCCGAAGCATATAGACCTCGGAGAAGGGATAGATCTTGGTGACCAGTCCGGGCTTCTGGGCAAGGCGCTGCACTTCGCGCACCGGCAATTGGGAAGCAAAGCCGGCGCGGCCGGATTCGACCAGTGCGACCCGCGCCGAAGCTTCGGCTGCGATTTCGAAGATCACCTGTTTGATCAGCGGCACGCCGCCCCAGTATTTGTCGAACGCTTCGAGCGTGATGCGCGAGCCGCGCTGATGCTCCACCATGCGATAGGGCCCGGCGCCGATCGGCTTGGCGTTGAAACCTTCCGGCCCGACCTGCTGCATATAGGCCTTGGGCACCACATAGGCCGTGAGGAACGCCAGATAGATCGGCGCGGTCGGCGTCGGCCGGCTGAACTGCATGACGGCCTTGGTCGGCGATATCACTTCGATGTCGCTGACAGTGTTGAGCATGCCGCCCACCACAAGCTTCTTGTCCGCCTTGGCGCGATCGGACAGGCTGAACTTGACGTCTTCCATGGTCATCCTGCTGCCGTCGTGGAACAGGATGTCGTCGCGCAGCGTGATCTCCAGCCGCGTCGCCTTGTCGTCGGCCCACTTCCATTCCGTGATCTGGCGCGCCGAAAGCGTGAGGTCGGGCGAGTAGCGCAGCGGCGAGTCGAAGACCGTTGCGTAGAGATTCTGGATGCCGGGGATCGACAACGCGTTCGGATCCCAGGTCGGCACGTCGACGGGAAAGGCGATCGACAGCGTCGATTTATCGGTGCCCTCGGCGCGCGCCCGCAGCGGTGCGAGCGCGCCGAGCCCCATTGACACGGCGCCGAGGAGAATCTGCCGGCGGTCCGGCATGCGCCATCCGCGCCGGTCGCGTGGCGAGCTTGCCGCCAATTCAAATTCGTCCGTCATGCAAAAACGCCTCTCATGGTTGTCACGCGAAAGCTGCCACCGTGGATCACGTCGCCACCAGCGCCAGCACCCGGAGCGGGCTGCCCGAGCCCTGCTGGATCTTCAGGGGAGCCGCGAAAATGATCGCGCCCTTCGGCGGCAACTGGTCAAGCCTGGTCAGGCATTGCAGGCCGTAGCGGCCCTTGCCGTGCATGTAGAAGTGCGCCGGATAGGGCGGGTTGAAATGATGCGCCTGGCCTGCGTCGGTTCCAATGGTCTCGGTGCCGAAGCCGTGCACGTCGCGGGCTTCGACCAGCCATTTGACGACCTCCGGAGAGGGACCGGGGGTGTGGGCGCCGTCCTCGCGAAGGCCGGCGTAATCCGCGTAGGATTTCTTCGACCAGTCGGTGCGGAGCAACACCCAGCTTCCCGGCGCGATCTGCCCGTGCTGGGCCTCCCAGCGCTCGACAAACTCGATGGTCAGGATGAAATCGGGGTTGCTGGCGGCTTCCGCCGAGCAGTCGAGCACCGCGGCGGGGGCGATGAACTTCTGCGGCGGAATGGTATCGACCGCATTGTCGGGCAGGTCCTTGCCCGACACCCAATGGATCGGCGCATCGAAATGCGTTCCGGTATGCTCGCCAACGGTGAAATTATTCCAGTACCAGGCCGGCCCGCGCGCATCATAGCGCGACACCTCCTCCGACCGGAACGGCGCGCATTGACCGAATTCCGGCGGCAGCACGATGGTCGGAAATTCCGGCGACAAGGTCTGCGTCAGATCGATGACGCGGATGGTACCTGAGGCGATAGCGTTGGCGAAGGCGAGAAGGTCAGGCGTAGCCATGGCAGTCTCCTTTCATTGCGAGCCGAGTTCGCGTTCGAGTGCTTTTGGATTGGCCTTGAGTCGTTCCCGGATATCCCAGGCGATGTCGCCCACGAAAATATCCTCGTTGCCGTCCTTCAATGCGGCGACGACGGCCTTGGCCAGCGCGGCGGGGGCGAGTTTGGGCGGCGGCACGGTCTGGAACCATTCGGTTTCGAGCGGTCCGAAAAACGCGTTGAGCACTCTGACGCCGCCCGGCCGAAGCTCGGCCCGCATGCATTGCGATGCGGAGAGGCAGGCGGCCTCCGCGGCCGAGTGCGCGCCATAGGCCGGCCAGTTCATCAGCGCGTGGACCGACAGCAGGTTGACGAAGGCTGTGGCGGAATTGGCGCCATCCGCGCCGCGAAACCGCAGCGCCGGTCCGAACGCCTGGGCCAGCCGCAGCATCCCGAAATAGCGGATGTCCATCTCGTCGCGTGCGATACTGAGATTGCCGCGCGCGATGATGCCGCCGGGGCGAACGTGTTCGCCGGTATTGACGATGATGTCGATGCGGCCGCCATTCTGCGCCGCGAGTTCGGTCACCGATTCCGTGTCGGTGACGTCGAGCGCCACGATCTCGACGCGTTCGATCTTCGACAGCTCCGCCATGCCCGGAAACGGCTTCCAGGGATCGGCGACGCCGACAAAGACGATGCTCGCGCCGGCCTCGGAGAAGGCTTTGGTCATCGCCTGGCCGACCGCGTTGCGCCCGTCGCTGATCAGCACGCGGCGATAGTGCGGGTCACAGGTCATCTCGCGCAAATGTGGATCGGCTTGCATATGCGGCGTCTCCTGGGCGGGCAGCGCGAGCATCACGGCTGAACCGCTCTTGTCGAGTTTCAGGACGAGCTTGACGCGCTCGCCCTCGATCGTATCGCCATGAAGGTGCGCGACGATGACCGGCCCGGCATCGAGCCTGACGGTGCCGACGCGCCAGGGCATGCGCTCGCGAAAATAAGGGTCGGTCGAAACCCTGATCGTGGTCTCGGCGACCAACCGGCCATATGGATCGACATCCCCGAATGTCAGCCGTGCCGACAGGCAGCGCGGACAGACGTCGCGCGGCGGATAGAGGATGTGCGCGCAATCTCCGCAGACCTGCAGCGCAAAGCGGCCTTCGGCGGCGGCCGCGGTCAGGCCGAGCGCCGTGCGGCTGCGCGCGCCCTGCGGCAGCAGCGGCAGGCGCGTGCGCGCCAGCGGATTCTTGCGTTTCGGTCTGACAAGCGGCGTGCTCACGCGGACCTCGCAAGGATGGCGGCGCCCGATGCAAGGCCGCGGTCGTAATTGATCATGCCGAAGCCCGAGACGAGGCCGATCTTCGCATCCGGCACCTGGGTGCCCAGCGCCGCATCCGTCAATTGCCGGATTGCCTCGACCAGCCCGAGATAGCCGCCGGCCGCGCCGGCCTGGCCTACGGAAAGCTGCCCACCGCTGGTGTTGTGCGGGAAGCTGCCGTCGTTGGTGAGCGTATGGCCGCGCACGAAATCGGCAGCCCCGCCCTTGCCGCAGAAACCGAGATCCTCGAACTGCAGCATCGAGATCACGGGATAGTCGTCATAAGTCTCTACGAAATCGATCGCGTCGGGACGCAGCCCCGCCATCGCCCACAACTCGCCGGCATCCATCGCCCAGCCGCCACGGATCTGGATCGGATCATCCGGAAAGGCGTTATGCCGCTCGATCGTGGAAAGGATGCGCACGCCGGCCCATCCCTGCGCTCGCGCCGTGTCCTCGCGACAGACCACGAACGCCTCGGCGCCGGCGCACGGCATCACGCAATCGAAGAGATGGATGGGGTCGGCGATCGGTCTTGCCGCGAGATAAGCCTCGAGCGTCAGCTCCTGCTTCATCAGCGCATGCGGCACCGCGCGCGCATTGTCGCGCTGGGCGACGCAAATCTTGCCGAAGTCTTCGCGCCGCGCGCCGAAGCGGTTCATGTAGTTCCGGGTGATCAGCGCGAAGCTCGCATTCGGGCCGCCGGAGCCGTAGGGGTAGGCGGCATCCTGGGCGAAGCGGGAGAAGCTCGAAAGCGTCTTGCGGAAGGAATCGACATGGTTGGTGTCGGCGCCGACGCAGGCCACGAACTCCGCATCGCCCATCTGTACCGCGCGCGCCGCGCGGCGCAGCGCCACCACGCCGCTTGCGCCACCCAAGGGAATATGGTCGAGCCAGCGCGGCGAAAGACCGAGATGCTGCGTGAGCCCGATCGCGGTATCGGGCCATGCGGTGAAGCTCGACAGCGAGAAGCCATCGATGTCCCTTGGCCGCAGCCCCGATTGCGCGGCGAGCTGGTGCAGCGCGCGCCCGATCCACCAGGCCGCGCTCTCTACCGAATATCTGACATAGGGGACGGTGACGGGCTGGCAGGCGACCACGCCATCATAGGATCGACGCGCGGTGGGCTGCCGTGGCATCAGGCCGCCACCCGTTTCTTCATCGCGCGCGTATCGATACAGCACGGCGTGCCAAGCGAGGCCGCAACCAGTTCCTTCAGGCCGCCGCGCTGGATTTTCTGGGTCGACGTCAACGGCACCGCCGGGACGAATGCCACGTAGCCCGGCGCCTTGTAATAAGCGAGGCGCGACAGGCTCCAGCGCACGATATCTTCCGCCAGTGCTGCGCCGGCAACGGCGTCAGGCTGAACGACCACGCAGGCGAACACTTCGTCGCCGCGCACGCGATCAGGAGCCGGCGCCACCGCCACCTGCTTCACTGCGGGATGCTGCATCAGGACGCCTTCGACCTCGACGGCGGAGATGTTCTCGCCGGAGCGTCGAATGACGTTCTTCTTGCGGTCGACGAAGTGCAGCGCGCCGTCGGCGCTGCGGCAGACGACGTCGCCGGTATGGAACCAGCCGTCGCGCCAGGCCTCGGCTGTTGCTTCCGGGTCTTTCAGATATTCACGGAAGAAGCCGTAGCGCGGCGCCACGCCGGCATGGCGGACCAGCAACTCGCCGGGTTCGTTGATCGCGGCCTCACCACCGCGATCGCTGACGATCCGCGTTTCAAGCTCGGCGCCGGGCCGGCCGAAGCAGCGGGTACCGATGTGGCGCGGCTCGCGGCAAGCCGCGACCTCCGCGCCGGCGCCGGTCTCAGTCATCGCCCAGGCTTCGATCAGCGGAAAGCCGAAGCGCTCCTCGAAGGCGCCATGAAGCGCCGGGTCGACGCCGGCCCCGAAGCCGAAGCGCACTTGATGTTCTCGGTCCTGCAGGCTTCGCGGCGCTCCCATCAGCATCGGCGGCATCACGCCAAGATAATGAACGATGGTGGCGCGCGACTCGCGCACGCTGTCCCACCAGCTTCGCGGGTGAAAACGGTCGAGCAGGATCAGGCAGCCGCCGACAGAGATCATGGCCATGGCGGAGCAGGCCATCGCGTTCATGTGGAACACCGGCAACGGGGTCAGCATGCGCTCTTCGCCATTGCGGATGGCGATCAGGCCGCCGACATTTGCGTACCAATGCCCGGCATAGAGGAAATATTCGTTCGGCAGCACGCAGCCCTTAGGCCGACCTGTGGTGCCCGACGTGTACAGCAGCGCGCATTCGCTGTTGCGATCCGGCAGGCCTTCTTTTGGTGGCGGCATAACGATCGCGGCAGGGCTGTCGTCCGGGCCGAACATCGCGATGGTTCGTCCCGCAGCCTTCGCCGCCGCGATCAGGCCGCCTTGGCGCGCGGCGAGGGCGAGCGCCGCTACGATTTCCGAGTGATCGATGAGATATTCGAGTTCGGCCGCGCGCAGCTCCGGATTGATCGGGACGACCGAGACGCCGAGCGCGTTGAGCGCGAACCAGTGCAGGAAGAAGTCGGGTCGGTTCTCCAGGAGAACGCCGACACGATGGCCATGTCCGTAGCCTGCACCACGATAAGCGCTGGCGAGCCGTTCGACCGTGGTCTGCACATGCCCGTAGCTGAGTTCGCCCGCCACGATATCATAGGCTTCTGCGGTTTCACGCAGCACGCTGATGAAAGGCCGCTGCGTGTACCGCGCCGATGCCGCTTGGAATGCCGCGAACACCGTGTCCGGACCTGCGGGCAATTGCGTGGCTACCGACATGATGATCCGTCAACCAGTTCACACTGGATGATAACTCTAGGTCTCAAGTTTCGGCGCGTCAACGGAGCAGCGGCGCCTTCTTCGCCGATTATATGCGTAGGCATATTTATTCGAAGAGCCGATTAGGCGGTAACGCGCCGCGCTGTGTTGATCCAGGTTCATGCTGCTGCCTGCGGCAGTGCAAAATGTGCCGCGATTTTTAGCAGTTTGTCGCTTGATTGTGCGGTGAAGCCGTTGAGGGCTACCCCTTGGACGCTGTCGGGAGCTACGGCGAAGCTCTCTCGCAGCATAATTGACATGCGCCTGCATATGTTTAGACTTCAAGCAATTATCCGCCCGCTCCGAACGTTCCACGGCGCGGGATGAGGTGGGTCTCCGATGCGCATCCTGTGGCTGAGCTTTGTAGATGCCGCGCATAACGCGCCTTACTTCGAGCGCCTGTCGCGCTATCTGAACGACATTGCGGCGCCCGGAACCAGCGTCGATGTCGCGGGCACTTCGCCGCCCGATCGCGACTTCGGGCGTCTGACCGAATTTCGCTGCGCGGCGCTCGCCATCGACCGCTGCATCGAGGCTGAAGCTCAAGGCTACGACGCTTTCGTGATGGGCCATTTCCAGGACCCCGGCCTTTACGAGGCGCGATCTGCCGTGCGCATTCCCGTCGTGGGGGCCGGCGAGGCGACGCTGCACTTTGCCGCGCAACTCGGGCGGCGGCTCGGGCTGGTCTCGATCGATCCGGTGTTCGAAGTCTGGCACTATGAGCAGGCCGAGCGCTATGGCCTGCGCGACCGCATCAGCGGCGTGGCCGGGCTTGGCTTCGTGCCGGAGGATTTCAATCCAGCGTTTGCCGGCGATGAATCCGCGTTGGCGCGGATGCGCGGATGCGCCGGTCGTCAATTGCGCCTCCGTCGCACTCAAGACCGCGGAGATGGCGGTCGCACTGCATCGCCTCGAAGGCCTCGAGCCCAGCCGCGGCCCGAGCTTTGCGCTGGCGCCGGAGCGCGCCATCGCCGACTTCAGGCAACTGATCGCAGGCGGGCGGAAAGATGATTGACCCGTTTTCCCCTTTGCGCGCGTCACCTCCGCAGCACGGAATCGAGAAAGCTGATGGTTGTCGCGGCAAACGTCTCGGGCATCTGATCCGGAAACGGCACCATGCCGCCTTCGGCCTCGACCAGCCGTGCGCCGGCGATGGCGGCAACGACCTTGCCCGCGACCGGATGGGCATGGGGATCGGCGGTCGGCGAGATCACGAGCGTCGGACAGCGCACCAGCGGCAGCCGCGTTTCCATCACGTAGCGGTTGACGACGCGATGGCCCTCCGCGGCCATGCGGCCGGCCTTGATCGCATCGGCCACGAAGCGCTGCAACAGATCGATGTCACCGGACGGATAGAAGGGCTGCCGCATCTGCCACAGTCCGAGCAGATGCGCGCCGTCGCTGCTTGGACTGACCTCATCGATGATCTTCTTGCCGCCAAAGGCGGCGCGCCTGATAGCATCGACATAGGGCGGTGCCGAAAGCACCAGCGCGCGCACCCGCTCGGGCCGGGCCGCCGCCATCTCGATCGCAATCGCTGCACCGGTGTGATGGCCGGCAACCGCGGCGCCCGCGATGCCAAGCTCATCGAGCAGATCGAATGCGCAGGCGGCCCAGGATTCGATCGAATCCTCGCCGGCAGGCAGAGCGTCGGAATCACCGAAACCAACGGTATCCATGGCGATGGCGTGGTAGCGTTGCCCGAGCAGCGGCAGCGCGTCGCGGAATTCGTCCCAGGAGCGCGGCGTCTGGTGCAACAGCAGCAGCGGCTCGCCGCTTCCGATTGTGGCGAGATGGATGCGCGCGCGTTTGGTCTGCACGAAACGGCGTTCAATGCGGGGCTGGGTCTTCGACATGGCTCTGCCGGGATAAAGGTTTCATACGAGAGCTACCAGCCGCTGTGTGAGCGGGCAAGCGCGATGAACGAAGCGGGAGGATGCGATGGCTGAACGGTCATTCGAACGCGAGGTCGGGGATCTCAAGCTCGGCGCCGGCGAAATCTTTCACGGCGAAGGGATCCTCGCGATCACCAAGGCGCTGCTGCAATCCGGCGTCTCCTATGTCGGAGGCTACCAGGGATCGCCGATTTCCCACCTGATGGACGTGCTCGCGGACGCCAAGGACGTGATGCAGGATTTGGGCGTCCATTTCGAGACCTCGGCGTCGGAAGCGGCCGCCGCCGCGATGCTGTCGGCCTCGGTGATGTATCCGGTGCGCGGCGCCGTCACCTGGAAATCGACCGCCGGCACCAATGTCGCCTCCGATGCGCTGTCGAACCTGTCATCGGGCGGCGTGACCGGCGGCGCGCTGATCGTGATCGGCGAGGATTTCGGCGAAGGTTCCTCCATCATGCAGGAGCGCTCGCATGCCTTCGCGATGAAATCGCAGATATGGCTGCTCGACCCGCGGCCAAACCTGCCCTCGATCGTCAAGGCGGTGGAGGACGGCTTCGAACTGTCGGAAGCCTCTTCCTCGCCCGTGATGCTTCAGGTGCGCATCCGCGCCTGTCACGTTCACGGGCAGTTTGTCGCCAAGGACAATCAGAGGCCGAAATACACCCTGCGCCAGGCGCTGGAAAATCCGGTGCGGGACGTCAATCGCATCGTGCTGCCGCCGGCGAATTTCATGCACGAAAAGGACAAGCTGGAGCGGCGCTGGCCGGCGGCGGTCGCGTTCATCAAGGAGCGCAAGCTCAACGAGACCTTCGGGCCCGCCGAGGGCGAGATTGGAATCGTGATGCTGGGCGGCATGTACAATTCGGTCATGCGGGCGCTGCAGCAGCTTGGGCTAGCCGATGTGTATGGCACTTCGCTCGTGCCGCTCTACGTCATGAATGTCGCCTATCCCCTGATTGACGATGAACTGGTTGAATTCTGCACCGGCAAGACCGCCGTGCTGATGGTCGAGGAAGGCGCGCCGGAATATATCGAGCAGTCGCTCAATACTATTCTGCGCCGCAGGGATCTCCAGACCAGGGTCTCGGGCAAGGATGTGCTGCCGATGGGCGGCGAGTACACGGCGCCGGTGCTGGTGAAAGGCCTTGCGGCGTTCATCGGCCAGCACGCGCGAATGCTGTTGCGCAATCAGCCGCCGGTGCCCGATCCCACGCCGGTCCTGAACCATCCGAAGGTGAAGGCGCTGGCGGAGGTGGTGCCGCCGCGCCCTGCGGGCTTCTGCATCGGCTGTCCGGAGCGTCCAGTGTTTGCGGCGATGAAGCTGGTCGAGAAGGAACTCGGCCCGCACCACGTCGCCGCCGATATCGGCTGCCACCTGTTTTCGATTTTGCCGCCCTTCAACATCGGCGGCACGACCATGGGCTATGGGCTCGGCCCCGCGTCGGCATCCGCGTTCAATGTGGAAGCCGGCAAGCGCTCGATCGCGGTGATGGGAGACGGCGGCTTCTGGCACAACGGGCTGGCGTCATCGATCGGCAACGCGGTGTTCAACAAGCAGGACGGCGTCATTCTCGTCGTCGACAACTTCTACTCGGCCGCGACCGGCGGCCAGGACATCATGTCGTCGCGCGCGCTCAACCCGCGCCGCAAGACCAACAGAGAAGGGACCGAAAGTCATCGTCGCGTCGTCAGAGTGCATGCTGAACAAGCAGCGCGGGGTTCGGCCGCAATTCCTGAAGGCGGTTAGGGATGGCCGGCGGATGGTGAAGGAACGCTTCGGCGTGGACGAAGACGTCTGCACCGGCGATCACGCCTGTATCCGTCTGTCCGGCTGCCCGTCGCTGTCGGTCAAGCATACCGACGATCCCCTCAGGGACGATCCGGTCGCGGCCATCGACAATAATTGCGTCGGCTGCGGCAATTGCGGCGAAGTCTCGGAAGCCGCGGTGCTGTGCCCGTCCTTCTACCGCGCCGACATTATTCACAATCCGACCTGGTGGGACAGGTTCGTCCACCGGATGCGCGGCGCCGTCATCGGTTGGCTGCAGCGTCGCACCCAGTCTCGCCGCATCGTCTTCGCGGACTGAGGGAGGCTGACATCAACCAGCACATGACCAGTCCGGTCGAGCTATCGAGCGTCACGCCGCTCAGCATCGCGATTCTCGCGATGGGCGGGCAGGGCGGCGGCGTGCTGGCCGACTGGATCGTGGCGTTGGCGGAGGCGCAGGGCTTTGTTGCGCAGTCGACCTCGGTGCCCGGCGTCGCCCAGCGCACCGGCGCCACGATCTACTATGTCGAAATGCTCAGGGCGCGCGACGGCACGCCGCCGATCCTGTCCTTGATGCCGACGCCGGGTGACGTCCATGTCG
>WNFI01085740.1_pt1 | contig 11007 bp, 8 predicted proteins | sample 5400471 | NCBI WGS metagenome assembly WNFI01 (sample SAMN13153348, study PRJNA577476) | soil metagenome | isolation source: 100 cm saprolite on Douglas fir-dominated hillslope | place: USA:California | collected 2013-09-17 | reverse complement strand
ACGTACTACACTGACACGCGATCGGCAACAGTTTTGGGACTTTGACACGGAAATGAACCAAATACCAATTGAGGATATATCATCATCTATATTCATATTGATGGGGCTATCACAACAGAAGATGCCAAATACCAGTATCTCTGTCAATTTGGGCTTCGTGGATCTCCATGATATTAGGATACTATCAGATGATGATGAACAACAACGGAAGCGCGGGTATTTTAGCGCGCGTCCAAACGATTATTACAAACGATTTTAATTTCAATTCGGCCATAATTAAGATCATAACAGGATACTCGTGTTCGAATGATTCGTCCTCTACGGGCCCCTGTCATAGCCTTGATGGAAAGCCACACTACAGTTGCTGATAACCCACTAGCCCCATACTTTTGTCCGGATCCGAATATCACGCAGAAGTCTGAACAGAGTCAGCGGGTTATTTCTAGCGCTGAGCACGCACCTGTGTTGCATTCAAGTATCCTTGCAGGCTATATAGTATATCAGCCGGCCCCCTAATAGGTTGATTCACCTAATATTAGTATTCGAGAGATAGAAGGACTTGTGTGTATAGACCGGTGCAATCTTACTTCTTTCGCGTGGAGAGCTCTGCGTGTTCCAGAAGGTGGAACACTGGATAGTATTGATCATGGAGCCTGAAAATTTGGTCCGTCTGCATGGTGAACCAGTCGGTACTTTGGGAATTCACCGTCGCGCCATTGCCTCGCCACTCCGGAGAATTTGGGAGTTGAATCCCATCCTAAGACTGCGGCCCTGAGATGAGGCACAAAAGCTATTGGACGAAAAGAGACCTAGTCCTATACTCTCGGGCTCTCAGAGCAGATAGTGTAAGGATCGAGAATCAAGAAGCGTCGATCTTCTCTAACTGTAGTGGGAACAAATTTTTTCGTGTTAGGTATCCGGACTTTTGGATGGTAAACTAGCTTGTGATTGGATGGCGCCAGGTCTTTTCTATAATAGGTTCCCTCGGGGGAGATTGCCGCGCTTCTTCCTTGTGGAACCGATTAGCTATACATATTCCGTACGCTTGACATAATATCTTCTTACCTTCTCTCCGGGTTCACACGGCGCAAACCACTGTTTGGGTTGTATATAGTGTCTACCTTGTCTACCTCACATCCCTCCCCCGCCTTCTCCCCTGTCTTCCTGCGCAGCCGAATCTACATTCACTTCACCGGACCCACGCCACTGTTTCACCGCTCTCCTTGACTCTTATATGGCAAGTGTATCGAATATCTAAAATGCTTACATCATCACCATTCATTATTTAGCGTAGCCAAGTGTCCCATAATCGTTAATTATCGTCTCCATATACTATTGCATCGTGGGTATGCGCGTAGCCCAACAGTTCCTCCTTCGTCTTACTGTTCCTTTGTTATCGTGAATTCCAAATTCCAAATTGCTCCTCCATCCTTCCCCCAACTTGTTCATACATTCCCCCGTGAAATTTTTTTCTGGCTGGAAAGAATTTGGAAAAGGATTTGGAGCAAGGCTGTGGTACTTTGTTAGGCCTCTTTAGGTGGTTGCGGGATGGGCACTTAGTGCCCCCCAGTCTGATGGCCGGTGTGGGGTTCAAATATGTTCTTGCCGCCGAATGAAACATCAATTACAACTGGGAGGCGTGCGCGCAGATGTTAGGAGAGGTAATGACAGCCTTATGATCTAATATTGGAGCGAGGGCGGGTGGGCGCTTAACGCCCCCTATACTAGTATCGGATTGAAGTGTTAGCCATCTGCAGCTTTCCCCCTTAAAAAACATGACTTGGGAAGCGCTTAGATGCCGGAGAGTGAGTTCGGGTTGTTATCAATTATCGTTATCGGTTTTTTGATAAGGGCAAGAAAAGAAGAACCCTTGATCTTGTTAATTGCAATGGCCATATGGTTCCATGGGAATATTCTTCTACACACATGCATGCATGCCCATCAAAGTAAGCTGTGAACGTGCTGTTTAAACTAGTGCATGTATTATATATATGTATGGCGCGCACCTTGGCAAGCGCTCGAAAAAAAAAATTCCCCCATACCTCACCACCACCTCCGCCCCGCCTGTCCAGCGTCAGACGGGATCCACACTTTGCCTGCCCTCAGCAACGTTCTGCCATTATATAGTGGGTGAGTGGAGTTGAGTGGTGCAAGTGATCAAGCCAATGGCCTGACGTCTTCCTGACCCTCAATTTCAAGTCGGAGATCTTAGCGCGGCCCGCGTCAAATTAAAAAGCGTAGTTCAGCTCCAATCGCTGTACAGTCTTGACCAATTCTTGGAAGCAGCGCAGCGCAACGGCGCCCATCTACCCAATAGCCAGCAGAGCTGCGGGTAAGTCATTCAGTTTTCTTTTGTCTTTGAGCAGAGCTTGTAATTTGGTGACGAGTCACGACGCGACGTTGAATTGCACCGAGATATAGGCGCGCGGCCAGCTTGCTGGTGACTTGCTTCAATACAAGTTTTGCAATTCATGTTGACTCGATGTACTCACGCTCGGAGTTCGATTCTCAATACAGCCCAGAATCCTCATTTGGGGTGCTCAGGTAACGCCCTTGACCCCGGTTTCAGAGCTATAAACCTTCGCACGACGCACGTACCGCCCCACCCTTCTTCCCCCGCGCGTCACCACCTTTCCAAGATCCAGCCTGCACAGTCGTGGTAACGAGGCATACACCTTAAAAACCCATCGTCTACTTGCTTGCATTCCAACCAACCATCTTTCAACCATCTTTGTCATCGATGGCTTATTACAACTACTACCAATCGCACGTTCCGTACTGGGGTCAAACTCAGCATGCTCCACAACTCCTTTCGCAGGGATACCAATTCGCTGCTCCGCCCATCCCGAACTATCAACCTCAGCCCAGCTGGACAGGTCATGATTTCTACCAAGCACATTATCGCTTGGCAAACGGAGGTGCAATGGACACTGACGTGTACGTCTGCCGTATTTTCTTTCTTTCTCACTATCCTCAACACTGACTTCTCTCTCTCTCTCTCTATACTATCTTTGTCTCTCACTTCATCTCTTTTTTTTCTGGACTGTGAATGATGATGAGATTAGCGGTCTATTCGATTACGTCTGGTCTAGATTGAAGAGTCTTGTCGGAGGTAGCAGCGTTGGACCTTCTGAAGCGAGACACTGGCATCGTCGAGTCTATGGTGGGATGGTACGTATTTTCTCCTCTGTTCCCTAAGGGGATGAGCGCTTACAAAAACTTGATTTGGAATCCCCCCGCGTGACGCCTATGTCATTTCATTTCCCGTAATTTCACATCTCGCGTATGCGCATGCGCTTAAAACGCCCATATTGTCATGATTACCACACACTCATAACACATATTTTCCATTCGATCATGCCGTAACGCGTGGTCTCCTTTCCCCTTTCTCTTTCTTCTCATCCTGGCAATCGCAACGGCAATGGGCGATATAATAGGTGGAAATACACGCACTGACTCCCGTCGAGCTTGGCGCCGCAGCAGGATACGAAGCATACAGGTTGTTCACCCATCATCGGGGTATCTATCGTCAACCTTTGGCAGATGATATTGACAGGGAAGAGGAAGCTCTTGCCGGGCTAGCCATTGCTGAGGGTGAGTAAGCAGTAAACACATTTGTCATTGGACCCTCTTTCTCATCTCTCTCTCTCTCCATTTGGTGTTTATGCTGACATGTTGGTTTTTTTTTCTCCCCTTACTATCTTCCGTTGCCTAAATGGATGATGACGTACTTGGATATTCCTGCTTCTTGTTGGGCTTCCGTTAAAAAGCTACCAAGATGTGGTCGTATTGCCAACGACCTTCGGACAAGTATGGAAGGAGAGAAGCATGTGAAGTCGCTGCTGCTACAGCGGAGAGGGTCTTTCGCAAGGTGAGTTGAAGAAGCCTCAAAGACTTTTTTTTTTGTCCCTTCCAAACCTTTTCTGATTTATTCACACGCTCCGCGCTACCCAGGATCGCCGTCGCGAGATATGGAGTTACCGATCTCGTCACCGTCGTGGATCCTTTTCCTCTTACTCTCCATCCTACGGAGACGGCTATGACGATGACTACGACTACTACTCATCCGATGATGAGGGATACCGTCATGGACGTCGAAGCCGTCGTCTTTCAAATTCTTCGGCACTCAGCATCGTCCCCAGTAGTTACGGAAATTCCTACGGAAGCTACGGAAGCGGTTACGGAACTGGTTACGGAACTGGTTACGGGCAATACCCTGGCCAAGTTACCTATGGAGGACAGCAAATTGGGGGGTATCCCTCATCTGCACCTACGATTGGGTATACGACCGCTGGCAATGTGATACCAGGTGGCTATGGGAACAGTCTGATGGTTCCGGGGGTTAGGCCCAGGTCCTCATCGTTCGGCTATGGAGGAGTTTATCAGAACTACTAAACTTTGGTTGCTGTTGTATATCTGTCCCTGTGTGTTGTCAAATTGTTGTGGGTGAGCTTCTTTCTCCATTCAGCTTATGTATTCGCGGTTATGACCTGTGTTTTTCTTTCTGTTCTCCTGGTTCTAGCCCCTCTTGTACGTTTTATCAGCGTTCTCATTATCCGTTTCCGACTCGGATCCGTTCTTCATGTCCACATCCCATTGTTTTCAACGAACGACTTCGCCACGTTCTTATACCCCCCATTCTGCAAGTCCCAAGTTGTACAATAATAACGAGGAAATCGCCCCAGTCGAATAGTGTGCGAGTTGATGATTCTTGACTTCCTTGAAAAAAGCCACGTTAACGTTCTTTCTTCTGCGGACCCCCCTCTTGATTTGTTTGTTGCTTTGTACCGCGGCGCGTCGTTCTTACCCCCCCCGAATATATCGTCAACATCCTTCCTTTCCACCTTTTTCATTGGGAAAAAAAAAACTACTAAAACCAAAGATCCGATTCTTGACTAACTGCTTTTTGTTGCTTTTTGCTACTTGTTTTTCTACCGTAATATACGCACGATGTAACATAATAGAGCCCTGCTTTAATTTTCTTGGGAGGGTTTGGTTGGTTGATCCATGCCAGCCTTCAGATGTAATGTGGCGCATATATAACGACGACTGTGTACGTACATGATATGAGTGAAGAATACAGTACTAGTTATGGGTTAACAGCTGCGGCAAGCTCAGAATTGTTTGTGTGGATGGTATGGTGGATAGCCTTGATGCGAACTTATCAGGCGGACATTGTACGTGCCGCGCCCCTCAAACCCTAGCTCAAATCATACTATACGGCCATCTTCATCTTATCAGCATCATGGACGGTCAGAGTGAGTCCATGCTTGCCGATCGTAGCAAATGAGACCGACATCGCATGGACTATAAGGCAGTCCATAATGATACCACACCCGTCAACCTTCACATTCCCTTTCAAAAGTTGTCAAGCCCCAAATACGACTCTATAGCACCATGTTCCATCCCACATCCGGCCTGAAACGCGTGAGGGAACCAATTGTTTGAATGGAACGAATCATGCGGATCGATAAGGGGCTGCATGTTAACTTGGGAGAAAGATAAGGTTGAAGGCTATCGTTAACGACGGCCGAGGGGTGGATAGATAGGATGGAATTCAACTAAAGCAAAAAGCGATCGATCCAAGAGTTGAAAGAAGGTCGTTCATTATGTAAGATCTGATCTGATCTGATCATGGTCATGGTCATGGTCATGGGTTGCGCTGACCATGATGGGCCAAGGCCCATCTATATAGATATTTGGGATCCTGCGAAAGAAATCATCCCCCCCCCCCAGCTCTCGCCGTATTCAGCCAACGCGCGGCGGCGTGGCCAGTTGTAGACAATCTTACGCTGAATTGCGTCTAACCAAGCTCTGATCCAGAGAGGGGCTGATATATGGCACTTGCGCCTCACGACTCCCACAGGTAAATATCCCATAACGTAAATCCCGCCGTTCGCTCACGGATGGGATACGTACTGGCCTTTCCCCCCTCTAACATGTACACCTGTACAATCTGTTAGGAATTAAGCGCTGAATATTCTGGAATGTTCTGGTACGAGCTTAGTAAGGGAACGCGTAATTCCCTGGAATGTACTAGAAATATTTGTAGAGTATAAAAGGGTTGAGGGTGCATCTAATGTACAATGGACCAGTTTTCTATCCTATCAGGCCGACGCTGAGCTAGAAAGAGCTACAACACAATCCACCAAAATCGATATCTCCCCCCAAGCGAGCCGAGCCGACAAGGCAGAGAACCTGCTGCTTACAAACGTCTCTCAATGGCCAACATCCCAAGATCCGGACAGACTTGCGGAATATGAGGAGGCTAAGCTATACACTGCCGGAAGTGCATGGGGTTAATAATGCTCGTGGCGCATTTGGTGATGATCATCACTAGCTCAGCCTGCACCTCTCGAGAACGGTTCCCTCAAGCTAGGATTCGGACGAAGGTAGGATATAGAGCTAGCTGTCAGTGTTTTGATATCGTTATAGAGAAGTACATGCAAATAAAAAAGAAATAGGTCCTTTAAAGTGGGTTGGGCTTTGATCATGTTAGTTACAGTGAAGTTGGAAGTTGAAGTGAGAAATGAAGGCCGGACAACGATCAAGGACACATCATTCCAAACATGAACAGTGAGTGCACCGAGAAAAAAATTGGGTATCATCGAAAAGACATGAGTTTCAGAAAAAAAAACGAAAGAGAAAGATGAGTACATATATTATATATATTTCCCCTCGGAACTTGATCAACGATCGCTGTCCGAGGCATTACTGTCAGTCTCGTCCAGACCCCAAGCTGCAAATGCATGTCTTGCAGCCGTAACACCATCAAAACTCCCTCGTCTAGGACGGATCATCTCGCTACTCGGTGGTCGCGCAGACGCAGACCGGGACTTGCGTCTTACCCGACGTGAAGGCGAAGAAGAGTGTACCGCATGGCTTTGTTGGCCAGAGCCCGATTTCTTCTTGGACTGTGACGACGACGTATGAACGTCACTTGTACTACTAGGCCCCACCACCACCAACTGACTTTCCGCCTCAATATCCCGATCCTTTGGAATCTGAGACTTGTTAGACTGGAACGTCGACTCGGGTGCACGAATGTTATCTCGATTCCCATCCCTTCCCTCGTCACCACCATCGCGCTGAGGGTCACGCGGTTGTGAGTGCCGGGAACGCAATTTTGGCGACAATTGAGAAAGAGGGGCTATAACAGGTCGTCCGTGAGGGTGAGAAGCTTGCCGAATCTTGGCGGTCGCTTCCGAGATCAAATGTCGAGGATGGACGGAAGGAGGATGAGGTTGTTCACCAGCGAAACGGTCAGGAGATACAACACCTCTGTCTGAACTCTTATAGACCAAGTTGACACGACGATGATCATGATGATGTCTATCATAATCAAGAGACGCTGCACCTTGCTGTGGTGACGATTTTGCAGTGTCCTGTTGCGACGATGACTCCCCACTAAGATCATCAATGTCGAACTTGTCCTCCTCCTCTTCCTTGTCTTCATCCCCGAACGGATCCTCGTCTTCGTCTTCTCCCTCAACATCCTCAGCACGAGTAGTCTCCTTCCTGGACTTGTGACTGGGTGGAGCAGGTCCTTCTTCAACAACAACAAAGCTCTTTTGCCTTTCTCGTTCATTCCACTTCAGTGTCCGCGAGATAGCATCGAACCAATCCGTACTCTGCTTATCCGCGCATACTGTAGGGAATGGATACTTGGAGGCCGTAACTTTGATATGATCTCCCTCTAACCCCAAAATCCAAAAAAAAAAAAATCAGAAGGTTGAAATTGGAATTTAAGAAACGTGCATAGAACCAAAGAAAAACACTCACGCTTCAGCTCGACACGCCCACGGCCATCGAAACTCGCCCAAGCAGTACTCCTAGAATTATAAGGAACACAAATACGCAGTTCCATGGTATCCGGAAGTAACATCGGACGGAAAGAGAGCGTATGCGGACATATAGGCGTGATGAGCAATGCAGGGATTTCGGGATGAACCAAAGAACCTCCAGCGGATAACTGCCCGAGAAAATGGAATGGGACAACAACAGTCAGAGACAACCGGGGGCAGAGGACTTCTATTTCAACTCACCGAATACGCCGTCGATCCCGTAGGTGTCGATACCGTAAGACCATCCGCTTGTACAGTTGTCATATGGTGCTCGTCCCCTGTAAAACAGCAAAACAAGAATCAAAACGAAAATTCCCCTCCCCTCTCCCAAAAGAAAAGGACAAGATTGAAAGAACTCACCAAACAACTCCAAAAGAGAAACATACGGACTCGGCCCTCGATCAACAACAAGATCATTCAACACTTCAAAGCTCTCCACAGGCCTCGTCGTAAAACACATAATCTCCCTATCCTTCGTTCCACCCGCAGCACTACCCGAACCAGCAGTCGTACACATCCCACCTTCCAATGCCTCCCATCCACCCTTTCCCAGATTCTTCATAAGAATTTCCCCCGTCTCAGCCTTCTTTATAGCTTTACGAGCCCCCCCTTTCTTTCCCGATTTAGGCGCAACGGCTCGATAGACTGTACATGTGAATCGCATACGGAGGTTGACGCGGATACCATTGTCGATGGCCGAGTCCATGACTCCGCCGAATTGGGCAAAGTCGAAATTGGTAAGGAATCCAAGGGACCCAAGAGCGAATGGGAGAACAGGTGGGACGATACGCTGGAAAAGCCATGATGTGAAGAGGACGGTACCATCACCTCCAAGCTATGAAAATATAATAAATAATCAACCGCAATGAGAAAGCGATCAATCAGTCAAAACGAGAAGAGATTGGACATGAAGCCAAACTTAAAAAAGCTTGAGGGAACGGAAAAAAAAAACCACGTACAGTGACGACAAAATCGAACCAATGAGGATTCTTGCTACACATCTCGCTGGTCCAATAACGCAGTTGTCCTTCATCAGTGAAAGTCCTTGTCCAGATCGGGCTATCGCTCATCATCGGGGGTAACGATGTCGAACTCGCAGTACGTCGTTTAGGCAAAGGCATGAAAAACTCTGGATACTCTTCTTGCATCCCAACGACGTCAAAACGTTTTGAATGCCTCAACTGGCTATCCACATAGCTGAGTAGATCCAAAAGTTGTTTTTTTTTTTTTCATCCATGTTGTTAGGACAGATTCAAGATGACCAGGGGTCAATGAGGGGACTACTCACACTATCAAGCCACGATCGGAATCGCCAGCACGTTTTTGCATCAAATAAATAGCCAATTCTCTCGTAAGTTTGATTAACCTGTTATCCCTCGCTTTCGTGACGATGAGAACGCTCTGGATGTTGGTCCGGACGCGAGCACGACCTGGATGGAACCAAAGCCATCAATTAAAAGAAAAAAAGAAAAAAAATTACACACCCAATTGCTTGCTCAGTTCACGTACTCCAACGGCCGTTTCAGCGAGACGTTCGCAAGTCCTTTCGCAACAGCTACGTCTCCCAACTCGGCAACACCACCATTCATTTCATCCACAAGAGTCTTTGCTGCTCTATCCGAACTGGACAAAACACTCGATCTATCTGTTGAAGAAGTGGAGGATCGATGGTTGGTGGATTCTTGAGCGTTTTTAAGCCAATCTGCTAGAGAGACACCTTGATCGAGTAAAGAGTGAACGAAACAAGGTGAACGGGGTAGTTGACTAGCTATCACAGCTTGTCGAAGACCTGTCGTTGATGGTGATGTTGTTGTTCTCGCTGTCGTTGTTGCAATAGTATTACTACTCGTCGTTTTAGTATGGTCGCTGGGAGAAGCGCGTCTAGGATGAGATGAAGAAGAGACCGAATCCGTGTGATGGTGAGAGGAAAAATATTCGGATGGTGTGGCCGTCGTAGGGAAGGGATGCGGAGTACAAAGCTCATTCGAATCCGTGGGTGAGTCGATGGTGTTAGGAGAAGTATTCATGTTCGAGTTTACTTCCAGAGAAATATTATTACTCGTATGACTCGTCGGGGTGACAAGAGGAAGACTTGTTGACGATCCATTTCCGTTCGGCGAAGGTGCGTGCATCATGATACCACTTCGTTTTCTATGCTGGAGGGTTGTGATGACTTGACGTTGGACGTGATGGTGGTGGGGATGGTGGTGGGGGGATGAAAGCAAGATCGAGGAAGAAGACGAAGCTGGCGATGGGAGCTGGTTGGCCCGGCCGCAATGAGACTCCCCACCGAATGCGTCACCTGTTTCGGCTGACGTAAGCATCTCATTTGTATTACTCGTCAACCGTGTTGGAAACGGGTGTTGACTGACACCTGCCGAAGGAGTGGAGGAAGTGGAGGTAGGGTCAACCATGAACCGGCTGAATGTTGCCTCCAGGAGCGCCGTTGAGATGATTGATGTCCCAGAGCACCGGGAAGGTTGTATAAGAAGTTATGACCTAGTAGTTAACGCCAGTTGAGAAATGAAGTGAAATGCCGAACAACTCTACTAATCCGGATTAGTGTCAGGCCGGGAGTGTCACTGAGTGCCAGAAGAGATCTAGTACATCCCTCCAGCCGCGCTTCTTATATAGTACCATACAACCGTGCATGGCCATCAACATCAAAAGAAACCATCGATAATCAAAGCTAGTAATGTTAAATAACGTTACCCCGACCAATCAAGTTCAAACGTTCTCGGCTTTTTGAAACGTTCGATACTACTCACATCCCGGCGAACGCCATGCCGTCCTCCGCCGAAACTACTATCCAAATCCTTGCTGGCGTACTCTCCCAAAATTCTCTCTACCGCCGGCCGTGAATTGCATGCCTGTATGCCTGCATGTAGTACCTCTTAACGCCCTGCTCTTCCTTCCTCAGCCTCCCTGCAAACAAACATGGCAGATCACACGCACAAAGGAGCAAACACCCACGAATGCATGAGGACATATATAGGCGTATAACCCAAAAACAGCAATGCAGCTAGCCAAAGTCAATTATCACCTGCGCATCCTTGGTGAATCCGCGGTCTCCGTCTGCCCCTGCATGGATTCTCAGCTTCCATTCAGGAGGCGGTCTAGATGCCATGCATGCAGCAGCGGTGCTTCTCCACCCAAAGGCCTC
>WNFI01662779.1_pt1 | contig 11008 bp, 14 predicted proteins | sample 5400471 | NCBI WGS metagenome assembly WNFI01 (sample SAMN13153348, study PRJNA577476) | soil metagenome | isolation source: 100 cm saprolite on Douglas fir-dominated hillslope | place: USA:California | collected 2013-09-17 | reverse complement strand
TACAGGGAAAAGCCACCTCTTTACCCTCTTGGATTTCAGAAATCATCACTGCGTGGTTCTCCACGTGTGAGTCGGTTTTCCGTCGCGCCATCACATCGCTTTGCTGTTCTCCTTTCTTCCCCTTGCGCTGTCTCTGCTAAAGGCATCCATCTACTCTCATGGTCCTCCCACCCTTTGGCGCGTTCAAACCCCTGTGTCGTACTGTAGGATCCTATCCCATCTGCAACCTATTCTTCAGGCAGGTGTGTAACATTAGCTCGCGATCGCTCATCCACAAGTCTTGATTAACTTGGTGACGTTGATAGCTCGCAAAGCACTCGCCCGCCGACCTTCATGCGCCGACGGGCAACATTTCCGACTTCACCCGGGTAGCACCAGTAGGGATAAATATTGAATGTGGCATACCTCGAGCTTCAGGATCTGGCCACCTTGGAAACGTAGCGAATATGATAGCATGCGGTTTATCATTAATTATTATCCTCGGATTCGCTATTCGAAGCTCGAAACGAGAGGCTGCTGTTGGTGGGTCATTTGCACAAGCGCCAAAAAATGTGGCTCTGATGAGATGAAAAACAAGGTCGCGTTGAGTTTAGGGCTTTACTTCTCATGTATGGCCTTACACTAGGGCTTCAAGTGCGTATTCCAGTCGACCAGGTCTTCTCGCTCGATGCTGAAATGCTATCTCCAGTTGCTCACAACGGGTTCCTTCCTCAGACAGTCTTCAGCAGCACTGGTCGTAGTGACAGCACTCCATATGGGCTCCATAGTGGCTTTTTTCTGGGGCTTACTTGCGAACGCCATTGTTTCTACTCAATTCATTGAAGGTACGAGAGAGTGATGGATTCCCTGTTGTCATCAGACTCATCCTGTTTCCATCAGACGGGACTCCGTCGAGTTTGGTTGTAGGCTCTTTTCTTCTGGCTACGTTTAAACATGTATAACCGCTTTTGTAGCCCCTTTATGGAGTTTACGTTGTACTTTTCGGTGTCACCACCTTCATCTCCCTCGATACGGGCTTCACCTTTACGCATGGATTCGGTCCATCGAACCCACCGTCAGATCTCCGCAATGTGCCATTGTTTATTTTAACCAGCATCTGGCCTGCTTTGTAAGTCTTCTGGTCCCTCATTCTTCTTCAATATCGACTTCAACTTTTTATCTAGTTGTACCTTTATGTACTTGGTGATCATGGCATATGTCGTCGTACAGATGCTGGATGAAGGGCGCCCACTGGGTGCGTAGCTAACCTGCTCGGAATAGTCGACGATGAACCTTTGATTCTGCTTTTTTACAGTTTGGTTCTTGGCGTCGGCCTTGCTTTTTGTTCTCTCGCAGCTGGACTACTTCCTTCTTAGCAAGGTAGTATGTAAGGGCACCCATGCAGCGATTGACGGGTCGTTTGTGGCAACTATCTTGGAAGTAGGTCAACCCCTTGACCAACAGAGCAAGAGTTGTTCATCTCATTGGCGTGTGATTTTTTTCCTTGTGTGTCTAGACTCTTTCAGTCGTTGCGTTGTTCTACGGTTGGCTGGGCATCACTGAAGGTGAGAGTCACCCGCTGGAGGCTTTTCCGATCCGCTCAACTACATACATTTTCATTGTTCCATTCCTAATTAGACACATGGGACGATCCATATCTGTATCCAGCAACATAATGTTTCATCCTCCTATTGTAAGGATTGGTGTTGATGCTTTCGTCTTGATCACTTTTTTTTTTTCCCACTTCTGTACAACCAGCTATTTTTTATCATTCTTTCTTTTTTGATCATGAGTCGTTTCAGTCACTCACTTATTCTTTTTTTGAGCATTGCATATCTCGCTTTCCCGTTGAAGGTCTGAATGTTGCATGTATTCGCGAACCCGTCCGTAGCGGTAGCAACATAGCTGAATTCCCGATATTCAGACAGTAGATCTGAGGCTTTCAGCGCAAGGAATTATGAGTATGCATGCGTTGCAAGTCTCATAGCGGTCCGGACACACATTCTGAGCCACCATATGGTCAATGTCTTCAATACATATGCGGGTGAGTCTGTTCCTCTCAATCGTGGTAAGTCATGACTCATAATTTAACTGTGGCGCTCCCTGAACTCTGAACTGCGCAAATAATTGTACACTAAGCCACTCACTTGGCGTCTGGAAAAGGGTATGTGCGCCGTGTGGCGTGTAGCAATTCATTCGCGAAAAGGAACTTGAAGGTTTATCCTCGAGCGTGAGGACTGGCGATTGTGAAGTCAGACTAAGGATCGGGGACTTGCTGCATGTGCTGCAACATACAACATTTCAAATGAATTTGTCGTGACACGACGTCACGGAGTGCGCTACATAATAAATTGTAATATTAATACAATGAACACACGCACGTGACATTTGACGTTCATAATTGTTTCGATGTTGACCTCTGTCAAGGCCGTCGTCGGCAGAGCCATTGGAAGACGTGTCGCCAATCATGTAGTAGCGCCGCGACTTCATTCTTCAATCCTTTCTATTGTCTCGCCACGTGTGAAATTTTCACTCAATTCCGGCTCGAAGGCTGGTGTGTTTTACAACTTAAATGGGAGTGCTCACGGGCTTACATGACTACGCCTCTAGCAAAGGTTCTCAGTTTGTCATAGTGCGGCGTGGACAAGTGAAAGTTGAAATGCATCAATAAGGTCAGGGAAAGACGAAACGAACCGCGTCAAAAAGGAAACCGGCTGCCAAGAAGAATGCTACTCGCCATAAGGGTACGCTATCACTCTCGCCAAGTATCAGTTTCGTGCCCATTTGTTAATCGTTCATGATATCAACTCCGCTGCAGCTAAACCCAAGACGAAATGTATGTCAATGTCACCCCTACATATCTATAACTAATCTACCGACATCCATATATCTCAAAGCAGCTACGAAGAAAGCAAAGCAAGGTTTGTATAGTTTCATCTCCACGTTTAGCACGTCGCTCAAGCGCAGGCTCTGTGGACACCAACTCACGCAGCTAAGATCGAGTACACCAAGCCACCCAAGCGGCCATTGACGCCTTACATGCTTTACCTTCGAGATCAGAGTGCGGGCACAACGCAGCAATCAATGGGAGGAAGCATTGAACTCATCAAACAGGTTGCTCAAAGATGGCGACACATGACTCCCCAAGGGAAGCTGGTGAGTTCTGTAGCGTCCTTGGTAGTTTGTCGGGGGGCTTATTCATCTTCGCCAAAATTCAGCCCTACGAGCGTCGATTCGCCGAGGCGCGTGAGAAGTATGTGCTCGAGAGAGAAGCATGGCTCAAGAGCCTCTCTCCGACGGGTCTTCGACAGTATCGTTCCGCTGTACGCAAACGCCGTTCGAGGTATCGCCTCAAGGATGCATCTGGACAACCCCTCAAGCGGGCGCCTTCCGCTTGGAACATCTTCTTGAGGGATTCAATGGCAAGTAAGCCGAGATCCGGCGAGAAAATCGGTGTGCAGCTGGCTGCTATTGCCGCGGAGTGGAGGCAGTTGAATGGTTCTGAGAAAGCTGTTCGTATTGTCTCCATGTTGGGAGCGATGGGTTTACCCGTTTCTTACTCTTTTCTCTCCTAAAGGACTATGCAACGAGGGCTGAAGGAGGGAAACTTGCTTATAGGCAAGCCAGGGACAAGCAGAGAGACGAAGCACGCACGAAGTTCTATAGAGTTCACAATCTCAACGCTTGAACTCCGATCAGACCAGTTGGGTGCACCGATGTCTCGACTTCACGTTTATCTCTGCGGCTGGCTTGCATTCCTGGCGTCGGGCTCATTCGTTGTAAAGTCAGTATATCCCGATACTGCAGGTAGTGCAGACATCGACAGATCCGTGGGCAATTCTAAGTCTGGCATCTGTGTTCAAGTATACCCTGAACGATTCACTTGAGGGATTTGCAGAAATAACATTAGCGTAATGAATCCGCATCTACTTAAAGGAGTCATACACACGAGTTGAGTTACGTAGCATGTTTTCGAAGTCATTCTTATCGGCTACGGTTGTCCCAATGGTTAAGAAATAATACGGAGCTAGCCTCGGACTACCTGGACGCATTGATGAACATCGATCTCAATGACGCGGCTGGAGGACGGGGATAAAGTGGCGACTGGTCCATTGAGTGTTTCTTACCGACCACCCCATTTTGCCTGGTGTGCGCAGGATGTCAATGGCAGTATCATTCATATCAGGGAGCAGCCGCACGAGTGTGAAGCCACAAACATCGTCATTTTCATACACACGGAACGTGTTGTCGTGGCCCGCCAAGAATATATACATGATCAACGAGAGGCGGGCATCAAAATCGGAGTACTGATCGGGTCCTCATCTTTAGATACTTTGGGTATAGAAATGATTCATAAACGCTTTCGTCACTGTCATGGTCAAATCGAAAACTGGGTGTGTGGCGTTCTACCAAAGTCATCCTTGTGAGCCACTTCGCCTGAATAACGATGTAATCCAAAGTCGCAACGTACCACCCGATTGACTTCACCTCCGACGTATCGAGAGGCAGGTTCATCCTCGACCCATGATGTACTCGCAACGAAGATCTCTTTTCTGACATCATCCGGGAAGCGCTCGACCGCATTTCCTTCAGGTTTGATGATCGGCAAGCTCCATGAAGATTTCCACAGTGTGGCGATCCTTTCGCGTTCCTCTGGTGGTCTACGTAGTCTGTGCTGGGCAGCGGAGAGACCAGAGAGATTATACAGGGTATGGTAAGCGTCAGCCGGTTTTCCCGGCTTATCGCGTAGACCACCAGTGTCTGCCTGGGATGAGATCAAAACAAAGTTCTGCAATGCTTCTATGATGGAAGCTGAGCTTCGTGTTGTCCCAAACGACGGTAATGGGCATGCTTACGTCGATTAAACAAACTCTCTGCTAATGCCAAGGAAAAGGAGACTCAGTGGCGAAACAGTAACTGACAGGAAAGCAACACACCATCGTGATCCGCCCACTCATCGTTTTGTTCATTACTTGGCACAAAAGACATAGTCTCCTCTACCGCGCCTTTCAACGCGAGGGGCTCTCCCATGATATCATCAAGGAGTGGAAATAGCCCGCCAACCCACCAGCTATAACACCCGTCGACCAGTTTGTTCGTCCGACCACGGAAGCCGCCCCCTTCAGCTTCGAGTCCTTGCATACTAGCAACCCACCTATATAACTGCTTGATATTCACACCCATCCAACGAGTCGTTGACTTTAACGATTGATAGGGCACGCTGACAGTCTTGAGAGGCTCAAGAAGTGCTAAAGCACCAAGGGCACAGTACGTGTACCCTCCATGCGCCTCTCCGAGAGGTGGCCGGGGGTGAGGGAGTAACGTCTCGACCCTTGATACTGACTCGCCGTTGGAAGCGGCGAAGTAAGGCTGGGAAGCCGCGCTAAACCCGCCTTCATATGTCTGGCAGCTGAGGTTCTGTGAGTAAACGGATTTAATGTGGTTGGAGCAGGAATACAGACCTAGCTAGGAAGGTGTCCAGGCCCCGTACTAATTCAGGGGTCATGATATCCAGTAATGTAGCCACAACGAGGAGGCAGTAGATACCCCTGAGGATGTCTGAGTATCGCAAAAGAAGCCTTAGGAGTACAAACTGACCTCATATCAACCTCAGCGTGTACGCTGACAAGGAAAGAACCATCTGGTTGCTTGAGGGACATGAACCATTCGTACATTTTCACGCGATCGATCTGATCCCACCCGCCATTAGGGCCTGGGAATCCCATGATGGCTAATGAGCACACAGCAGCGTAATTGGCGAGCATGTGAGCATTTTGGCCTGGACCACCCCCGAAACCCCCCTGCGGATGCTGGCAACGAAGAACCGTCGCAATTGCCCTGTGGCCAATGTATGAGATGAGGATCGTACACCCAAACGAAACGATGGGCTTACACCTGCCTATTCCCGTCATCAAACTTTACTCCCAGGGTCTGGAATGCCTGGAAGTTCCAAAAGAGTAACCAGGGTTGACTCGCATCCTGCGATGAAAAGCGTTTGGGAAACCCTTGAAATATGTGTTTCGCGATATAGTTCAGATGCGCATGCCGATTGAGTACGTATCTTGGTATTCGAAAGTATTCAGAGGTGATTTCGAAATCCCAGATCCCGTTATACTCACTGTTGAGGTTTGGCTGTCTCGAATAACGTCGATATAAGGTTTTCTGTATCAGCCTTTCACCGTACTGTAAGGTTGACATAGAGACACCCAAGCATCACCAATTGCCTACCTGAACTTTCGATGTTTTGGTCGGGAAATGATCTGTAGGGGTGGGTTTGGGTCTTCTCTCCATGAACGCTTAAGCGGTGGTAGTGCGATGCAAAAGTTCATGCTGAGGCTACGTTATCACAGATCGCAAGTCACGTGGATCGTGGCTTATTCCAAATGTTGGCCGATTTTATTATTGTAACTATTGTAACTCTACTAGTATGTATTAGGTTGAAGGGCTGAAGATTTCTCCAGGATCGCCACATGGGCCAGCGCTAGGGGTGCACCAGTGAATACAATCGCACGTATCTACTGTCAGCCATAGGTTGCAATTGATTGTTGTGACATTTCACGAAATGGGTGTGGCCTGGCTTGCAAATGCCGTAGCGGTTCGTTATTCCGTCGGAGCCTTGACACGCTATCGTTACATAAGCTGAGGTCTTTGCTTTGCTCACTGGCTCGCCGTTCGGTCTACGGTCCCAAACTCCGCTGGACACATGCAAGCCCGTGATGCCCGTCGCCCGATCGTCTCCCGTTGTCGAGAAGGGCATTTCTACTCTCGCTCTCTGCATGCTATTTCGCTGACCTTCACATTATCACCCAACCCTTCCGGTACAAACTTGTTCTGAAATCCAGTTCTTCGATACTGTATAATATGTAGTGGCACGTCTCGTGGGTGCGAAGCGTTCAAGTCATTAATATAAATAATGAAATAAGCATACTCAAGAGAGATATGAGGAAAGTACTACACGACGATGCCAGTTACACCTCCTCCTGGAAACCACCGTCATCATAATAGTAATCCTCTCCCATGTCATAAGTGTCATCATGACTGAAGGCGCGAAGTTTGTCGAGGTCGAATGATTCTTCCTCTTCCTTATCATCCTCATCTTCCTTATCATCATCTTGAACTGATGAAGGTGGATCGAGCAGAGATGATTTAGTGCGTTGCCCAAATCTGGACCTATTTTCCTTCCCGTGGAGGTAGGAATTACCAGAAAGGAGATTATCCAGGTTGGAGTAGTTGATACGCCGAGAGAATTTGTTCTTTTGTGCACTGAGCATGTTTTTGGCCGAGTGAGCAGCATTCTCCCCCATAGGTGTACTGGAATCTCGCGGCTTCGCAGGCTTCGATCGCTGGAATGTCCAGGACGTGAGATATGCAAGTGTACAAGGTACACTGACGAACCTTCTTGCGTTCCTTGACCCCTGTCAGCTCATCCTCTATACCCTTGGCTGAGTGTGGTGCATCAGGTATTTGTCTTAAAACAGACCTGAAAGTGCGCACCTGCGGTAGCTTCCATCCAGTCAAAGTTCCGCTCAACCCACACTTTTTCCTTGCGGACCACGTCATCAGGACCTGCGATGTACATCTGGATTTCCTCATCGTCAATATCAGGATCGTTCCACTCGGTATCTTGAGCTGGGGTGTCATGATCCGGATTCGGAGTTTCCTCTCTCCGAGAATCCTCCAGCTCCCTTGCGAATGCTTCACCAACTTCAAGCTGAGCAAGAACTTGATCGGCTAGAGCTTCACCCTCTTCCAGAGAGACACCTTTGACGCCAGCGTACGAGTTATCGAGTTGCTCATGGGTCTTCTCCATTGTTTCACTAACCATGAACTCGACGTCATTGGGACTTTCCGAGCCGAAAGGAACGTCACCGATCTCAAAAGGCACAGCTGGAGCACAGGCCGTGTTAGTATCATCTGGCATGTCGCCGCAATCAGATCCAGGTTGCTCAGGTGTAGGGGTAGTGGTAGGCTCCATCCTCGGTCGTTTACAGAAATCACTAGACACATCCGCCTCGCCCTCATTCTCTATTTCAGCATGGTTCCGTTTCTCCTTCCCGCGAGTGAATGCAGGAGGGTCATTCTCCTGTTCAAGCCACATATTCCTGAAGTCATGCACAGACAAGTCCCCAGAAGGAGTATTCTTGAACTCTTGTAGACGTTTGTTGAGCGTGCATTCGGCGATCTTGACAACCTGAACTACCTCAGTGACGGACCGCCGAAAGTTGTTCATGCGTGCTGCGAGCAACAGACAGGCACCACATATCCCGGATGGGCGCCGACCAGTCTGGAGCCAATCAGTATTGTACCGTGAGACCAGACGGAGTGCGTCCCGAGCGACTTGAGGAGTCTCGTCGCCGAAAGCTAGCATTTGCGCAAACCGGATGATGAAGTGCCCAGGATCGATGGGTGGCAGTCGCACCATGAATTGCCGGACAAAGCGAGTGTATGTTGCACCTAGGGTGAACACGTCTACCTATTGGCAACTGAGGACGCGAATGGTAAACCATGTAATCCAAATAACTCACCCCGAGAGAATCAGAAAAGTCGATTAACATCTTGGACATATTCTTGATGCGACACGCACAATACAAACACACAGCAGCGACGTGCATGCTGCGTCGGCCCTTGATAAAATTGCTTTGCACCGCCAAGTTATAGTACTTCTCTGCGGGGGCGATAACTGCGTCTCCCAAACTCAGTGCATTGGCAACATTCCGAATGACCCGTTTCCCTGAACAAGTAAGGAGATCGGAGATGAGGACGGTAAGAGGAATCGTACGAATCGCACCGTTTCGGATCGCGAAATCCTTGGTTTCTGGACCTCCTCTGCCTCGAGAATTAGCGCCAGCTAAAGAAAACAGCGAAACACCAAGTCCGAATCAGGAAACTTTGCTTCATATTCCTACTTGTGACTCACTTGAACCTTGCGGAACGAAGGTTCCGTTGGCGATAGCTGCACCGCTACTGCTTTCGCCAAAGGTGAGCTCATTAACCATTGCGTTCTCTTCCAACACATTCCCACATGTAGCACAGATAGTATCACCCCCAGCATTGTTGAAGACAGTTTCTGTCCCTTGACAGATGGGGCAGGGCGCCTGTGAGATAATGGGAGCTCAGACCGTTGACTCATAGCACGCATACTAAGCACTTACCATCAGGGATGCAACAGGAGGACGTAGGGGAACCCAAGACTGCTTTGAGTAGGGCCGCCGAGATGGTGGCGCGTGATCGCCGAGAAGCGGTCCGCCGTAGGCGCGGTTGGCCGAATTAATTATGATCATAATACAAGGTATGCAAATGCAGTATATCAGAGACCACCACCAGGACCTCTTTGGACTTCAGGGGAGGGGAAATGAATGAGAAAAATGGGTATTTTCATTTTTCAAGATTTTGGATAACTCAAGTGCATAGCCTGATGCACATTTAAGGTCGCTCTACATAACACCTTTTTTTTTTTATTTCCACCCGCTCTTGTTGGCGATCCTCCAAATTTTCAAAAATGCACAGAAGTTTTTTTTAGATACGAATTCAGGGGCTTTAACTTCGAGTCCAATGTTCTGCGTTTAATCTTACGCTGGAATGATGGTGCGGTCCTGCACTGTAGGAACTGAGATGGTTGAACTCTTACATTCTCATGCGACCACAGCTATACAACAGACAGGATTCATTATCATCACATTTCGGGAGCCCAAGTGTTATAATGTTGAAGTGAAGATTAACTTTTGAATGCATTCTTTGCCTCCCGCAATTTCTTCATTGATACAATTGGGTCTTGCGATTCCGTAAGTTTCCTGGGAAGAAAAGCCTTGGTTCATATTGTGCTCTCATGGTGTCAAATATACAACTGCACTTACTGAACGGCAGCACTATCCAATCGCATGAAAACATTCCATTTCTTCTCATCGGCTATTGTGGACTTTCCAGTAGTGGAAGATTCTTCTTTCGCAATGCGCTGTAGGCTTTGAATGGCTTCATTTTCGGGATCGACCTATTAACCATATATATGTCGGTATCGAAGAGTTTGAATCAGCACCAACTCACATATACACCAAATGCCACCGATGCAGAAGTGTATTCATGGCCGTTATATACTACAGTATCTTCAGGAAGGGATCCGAGATAAGACAACGATCTATGCATTTGCTCCGCGGTGCCCTCCAAGAATCGTCCGCAACCGGCAATGAATAACGTATCACTGAACAAACGATGACCTCGGTACGACTTATCGAAGACCATGGAGCTTACCCAGTAAATACACCCTTCTCCCCAGTTTTCATGTCCTCCACGAAGAATGATATCGAGTCCTGTGTATGACATGGAGTAGCTAAACACCTAGTGCAACACATCAGAAGTGTAACGCGACACATACTCCTTATGTGGGCCTCAGAAGCTACTCGCCTGACTTTAATATCACTACCAATCATAAATTCATCTTCATCTTTGACTTCCTTGGTTAAGGCTGGAACCTGTGACGATCCGCCATAGATAGTCACACCTTGATGCGTTCTCGCCTGAGAAACCCGGCATTTATACGGAATTTTCAACCAGAATGAGGGAGATAGCGTACGAATTCCTCGTTTCCCCCTGAGTGATCATGATGGTGGTGGGTCGTGAGGACGGCCTGTAGCTGAGCCCCAGCCTTCGAAGCAGCATCATCAACCCGCTTTACGTCGTACTTCAAGAAAGGACATCCATAAGTCCTAGTTAGGCCATTTCTATCCACTCTGATTGCTTACGGGGTCGATAACAACTGCCTTCTTAGTCGACTCGTCCACCAAAAGATACGCATAATTGTCCGCTCGAACAGGTACTGGAATCACTCGCATTTTTTGACTACATCATTTGGTGGTGAATTTCGCCAATCATGCATTCTGTCTTCCGTATAGGTGATAAATACCTCGAGGAAGAACTCAGATTCCTAAGAGGAGCTGAAGATAGAAGTCTGCGATACATTCGATCTTAGATTATTACATAATCCACGTAAACGTGATTGGCTAGTAAGAATTCAAGTCCAGCAACATAATGCTGA
>WNFI01697453.1_pt1 | contig 11009 bp, 14 predicted proteins | sample 5400471 | NCBI WGS metagenome assembly WNFI01 (sample SAMN13153348, study PRJNA577476) | soil metagenome | isolation source: 100 cm saprolite on Douglas fir-dominated hillslope | place: USA:California | collected 2013-09-17 | reverse complement strand
CCCATCTTTGGCGATGCAGAAGTTGCCTTGGGTCTCGGATGGTCTAGCAATTGATTCAGCACATTGCTTGCCCCTGAAATCCCTGATAATGCCTGTAGTTGTTTCGGTGGCTTACACACACGTGTAGTTAGGTCCCTCGTAGTTTCGGATCATGGGTCTGAGATGCAAAATCTGAGGCAGCAAGATATTTGGCGCTACGAGAATCGATTAATCATCCTACGCGTGTCATCCATGAGGCTCATACTGCTTCAATGGTTTCGAGAATCCCAGTGCTTCTGAGCGTAGTTATAATCCCCCTGTGACCTTCACAATGAGGAATAGTCAAGGCATCTCTCCTTGCCCTCTCGTCTCTGCGACAACTACGGCTGCGCGTACTTAAGAACTTCAGCCAAAATGAATGTTCATGAAGTGCACGCTGTGACACGCCACAAGCAAGAGTTGTTGAAAGCGCACGAGATTTCGAGGCACGCTGACTCGTTGGAGCGGATACACGAGGAGCAGATGCGCAGGGTCTATGCAGCCCTTGATCGGAGGATGAAAAGCGCCAAACGCTGGGGTTCCGTGGTAGCGAAGATCGATGAGATCAAGGGAAGCGAGACCACCACCGATGCAGCTAAGCAAATTGCGAGTCTCGTCGCTGGTGAACGTGAAGAGGAGAACAAACCTGAGGTTAGTCGGACTTACTGCACGACGTATTCTTTCTCATCAAAATCCTGCAGCTGGGACAAGATCTGGATGACGAGACGGCGTCGACGGGGACTTCGGTTTTCGAGTCTCTTGTGTCACCTCCTCAACACATGTCCCCTTCGCCGACAACGAAGGCGGGAGAGGATGTTACATTGCCGAATGCGTTGAATTCGGATCGCCAGGCGTTGAAGGTGTCATTCAGAACGCCTTTATCGATTGAACACCCCGATTCCACGAATCTACCTCATTTTCAATCATCAAGCACTGATGCTTCCTCGGTTCTCTCAGGTTCCGATGATTCAGATGACTTGACTGATTTCGATGACGATGACGACCTACCTCCCATCGCTCCATTGGGCCTGTCCCATTCTCTTAAGCCTGGTGACATCCCTCAGGGCCAGCAGGAGCAACAAGCGGAAAGCCATCCAGGAGCGAAGTCTAGCGGTGCCGATGGTATCTCCAAGCAGTCTGTGGCAAAACATGCAATTTCTTTCTCTCGAACACAAGAAGCGATGAAGGCATCATTGGCTGAGATGCTCGTAAAATACGAGACCCTTAAACCAAAGGAGCTGGAAGACGATGTCGTGGAACTTGCTGATTACGATAGCAACGATGATGCGTCGTCCTACACTGGTATGCTTGGCAGCATGATCTGGCGCTCATCAGGAGCCTGAATCTTCCACTTATAGATTCACTGGACGACGAGGAAGTTGACTCTACATTCGAAGTCCCTGATGCAAGGGAGTACTTAGCAGGGATAGGATACCCAAGGCGCGTACGGGGCATTCGCCGTGTCCCTTCCATGAAGGAGATTGATGCATGATTACCTCTTGATTTCCTGTTGCGATGTGTACGATTATATTAGTAGACTTCTGTCGCTTCTTCCTGTATCTAGTGTCCATCCCTGTGTCATCCAAGTGAGCTTCACGTTTACGCAAAAGTTTAAGCAAAATTCCCACATTGTTGATTATGTAATCGTCGCACTTTTATCAATGCCCAAAATTTCCTCGAAGCGCCCAGCGGCACCACAAGTGGGTGTGAGCAGCTATGAGTCTTACTAGCGTATACTGGAGAAACTTAACCCTTTATTACTCAGTCTAGTTTTAGCAAACGGCGCAAACTTGCTGTGGTTAGCAAGACCTCTGCTCGTTCCGAACAGACTAGTGTAAAGAAAGGGAAGGCGTTTGAACGCAAAGTCATCCCTATTCCAGTCGGAGGTGGCGGCTCCAATGATGGCTCAGAAGTGGATGAAGACGATGCTCAATTCTTTCAATCTGTTCCTCAATCCGTAAACTTCCTTACAAATCTCGATGTAAACGCAATCGCCAGGTTCGTGTATCTAGCATTTGTAGAATTAGCCAAACCTCTTAATTTACGAATAGGAGTAAACATGAAAGCCGAAGGCTTCTTCTATTTGAGAAGGCAGCACAACAACCCCGTCCCATTCGCGACGACGACTTACCTTCTATCCATTCACATGATGATGATGAGACGTGGGATTCCGATGTCCCCGGTAGCATAAAAAACGACAGGGAAGGGTCCATCTCTACCGTATCGGATAGTGGCCCTGGCGAGGGTGCCCCGAATAACGAAGATCTCGAACAGTGGTACGAACGTAGCATGCGGCCACAGCTAGGATCCGAATTGGAAGGGGACCTTGGAACAGAACGACTCCCTGTGAAGTTGGCAGACGGAAGCGTACAATCTCGTGGGCGCTTGCCGCGTCCAATTTCTGATTCTGAATCAAATTCTGAACCAAACGAGGCCACGAAAGAGCAGATCTCAACCGTACCTAAGGTCGAAGATGTAGCAACGGGTGCAAGGTTTGGTCGTCCAGCCGTGGCTGCCGTGATAAGAACCAAATCACGGAAGGCACGTATCCAACTGGCAAAGGAACAACTAGCTGGTCTATGTCAAGACATCGTGTCGGATCCAGAAAATAGTGTAAGACTTTTCCACCCATTGAGCCACGATGAACCCGTCTACTTACGTCAATATATAGCTTGGTCTTCTTCGAAGGCTTGCCGCCTTTGCTCTGCCCTTAGTTACCTCCCCTTCCGAAGCCGAGCCCGTCCCCAATGATCCTTTGATTCGGAACCTCGCCCTCCTTTCTCAGCTGGCTGTCTTTAAAGACATTGTCCCGGGATACCGCATACGACCTTTGACGGATAAGGAGAAAGAGGAGAAAGTAAGCCAGATGGTACAAAGGACGCGAGACTATGAACAGGGACTTGTCAATGCATACCAAGTGTACTTGAAATTACTTGAGAGTGAGGCAAAATGTGAGTAATCGGGTCACCGAGCTCTCGCGGGAGTCATTGTCATAATGTCTTCACCTAGCAAAATCTGACTTCTCCGAGGTCGCACTTCAATGCATGTGTACATTGCTGGTTGAACTTACACACTTCAACTTCCGACTAAACCTGATGAGTGCTATCGTAGCTCGGCTCAGCCGGAAATCGTGGGATGAAGTTAGTGACTTCCTTACATCACTACCCGAGCCCGCATTCTGATCTCACTCTTTCTAGTCGTCGCAATGCTGCCTTGACGCTCTTATTACTGTTCTGCGAAATGACCATAGAGGCGATGCGTCACTCGAAGTTGTGAGGCTGCTGAATCGAATGATCAAAGAAAGACATTTTCAAGTTCACCCGAATGTTCTGTCGTGCCTCACGTATCTTCGCTTGAAAAGTGAATTAGGAGGCGTTCGTGCATCGCAGAACAACCTGAACAAGGAAGATGAAAGGAATCCTCCTGCTGCAAGAAGGAAAGACAAACATAACAAGTATAGTGACCAACCTCGTATCAGCAAAAAACAGAAAAAGGTAATGCGAGAGAAGAAGCAGATCGCAGCTGAAATGCATGAGGCTGCTGCGGAGGTCGACCAAGAAGAACGGGCTACGATGGTGGGTGGTGATTCAATCACCGATCGGACACCCAGGTTGACCCGTATTGCTTAGCACACCGAAACCCTAAAACTGCTCTTCGTCCTTTACTTCCGCATACTGAAGAGTGAAAAGCCGACGCGGATGCTCTCTGGAGCACTGGATGGCATATCACGTTTTGCACACCTTATCAATATCGATTTCTTCAAAGATTTACTGGCTGTCTTGAAAACGTTGATCTCTCGGGTCGACGATGAGGACCATCAGGGATCCGACGATGAGACGGGCCGGTTGTTATGGAATCGAAAGCATGAGGACAGGCTCCGTCAACGCCTGCTTTGCATTGTGACTGCATTTGAGCTGCTCTCTGGTCAAGGTACATAACTCGATGGCTTTGTTCTTCATGCGTTAACTGGTTTTCTATCCAGGAGAAGCATTGACTATTGATCTTCGGGATTTTGTTAACTTCCTCTATGTTATTATCCCGCAACTGGCACTTGCACCGTATCTTGATGGAGCACCATCGGACTCACCTTTATCAGCACCGTTTCAACCGAATAGTCAGAAGGGACGACGCGGGTCACAAGCCTCATTATTGGATCTCTTGTTCCGAGCCTTGACACTGATATTCATGGGCCGAAACTCGGCCGGCAGTAGCCCATCATGGCGAGCTGCTGCGTTTGCAAAACGACTGCTAACCGCATCCCTGAACTGGCCAACGCCTGCAGTACTGAAGACTCTCGAATTCGTCAGAAACTTGATGGTGAAGGATCCGAAACTGGAGGCAATGTTGTCAACCCAGGATCGTGTTACCGATGGCATATATAGGCCAGACGTCGAAGATCCGCAGATGTCCAATGTTTTTGCGACGTCATTGTGGGAGCTTAACTTGCTGGCTAGACAGCATGTAGATAAGCGAGTTAGATTAGAAGGGCAGGATCTGGCTAAGCTCCAGCAGTGAAGATCTCGAAGGAAATAACATTTGCTGGTAGGGCATTACATATTCTTATAATCGTTCGAATTACAGTAACTTATTGCCTTGAACCCAAACTCCTGTTCGATTGCGATCATCACCTAGACACCACCATTTCTCGACAAGTTCCTCATTGATATTCGATACTGGCTCAAATAAGTCGAGCTGGCCGACCCCCGTGCCAGAATCACCTTTTATTAACGTTACTAAGTCATGAAGATACCATTAGTGCGGCCCGGTAGATAGTGACAGATGAACAGCGCGTACTTTGTTGGGCATCAAAAGCTGCCCCAGGCGTAAACGAGCCTGAGTTGAGACCAAGGGCCTCTGCGCCGCCTCTTGTTGCTAGGTAGAGTGCCTCTGTCCAGTGAACGGCAAGTGAGGTAAATTGATCCTTAGTTCCAGCTGGGGATTGTTCTTGAGCCTGGACTCCAATGTTACACTCTGACCGGTGACTCTCGCGGACGCGCGAGGTAATAACCGCTTGTCTCATAGCATTCATGATATCGGTAGTGTAACCTCCTGCAACATCTGTGCCTAGCCCAGCTCGAACACCGAGATCCAATGCTTCTCGGAGCCGAAACGGCTGAGATGAGAAGTAAACGTTTGATAGAGGGCAGTGCGCGATTGCTGTCCCTTTTTCCTTGAGGAGAACGAGAGATGGTGGATCAAGAAAGGTACAGTGAGCTTGGATGGCACGACATGTGAGAAGCGATGACTAGAATTTAACAAGCTCAGCAAGATGGCGAACTGGGGTCGTGGATGTAATGCATGGCACATACCCGTTCGAAGACGTCGATGTCATCGGTGCCTCGTTCTGATTTCACCCAGTCAACTTGGTCTCGGGCTTCAGCAAGATGACTTTGAATCCTAACTTCATACTTCGAAGACAGTTGGCCCAATCCGTTCAGTAGTTGGTCCGTACAAGTTGGAACAAATCGAGGGGTCAACACTGGCTCTACTAATTGCTGGCTCAGAGGCAAAGCCTCAACTAGATCTCGACAATGGTGAATGAAGCTTTCTGCGGCGGACAGGGACTCGTCCGATGAAGCCTCCACATAAGTTGGTCGGGATGACTTATCCATGGATAATTTCCCGATGAAACCGCGCAGACCGGCTGACTGGAAAGCAGCCGCAAGCACGAGACTTTAAGGAAGGGTCAGTTAAGGGTGTTCGAGACAAAAGAGCGAACTGATTATCTCACTTCGACTCATTCCTTATCGTGCCAAATAGTAGTGCGGCGCCGGTACCAGATTGGATTAACCTATTGGCAAGAGCGGAGTATACCCGATGACCCAATCCGTTGGGATCATTGTCTATCTTCTCCTCCGCTTTAAATGCATATTCATCCAGCCACTTCATGAGAGGAAGGTGGAGCCCAGTGCCCAGGTAGAGGTATTGAGGTGCATGTAGATGAAGATCGCAGAACGTTGGAACAAGAAAACTTCCTTGAGGCACTTGGACGGTTTGGATATGTGGAGCTTTGGAGAGAGCCACGGCTTCGTGACTAGTAAGGAAGGCCTCAATGTTTCCCTGGTCATTCACGACTAATGCATGATCATTGGCTATTCTGAGCTGTCCGAGCTGTGGAGTGTCGACGAAAGCGCCAACAAAGAGTGTCTTCGTGGCCATGTATGCGGGCACATTCAATGACAGCTGCGCTCCATAATTCAATACTGCTGTCTCGCGGTGGGACGCGATAGTTGGTCGTGTCGATCTTTCACGTCACACGGTATGAATTAGCTCATATCAGCTCAATATCTTCGCCCTAGGAGTATGAATACTATGAATTCGGCCAACTCCGTTGTAAATACAACTCAGGCGTAACTACATTGATCGTGAGAGAACGGAGATCATGTGACCTCATATTAACCCATTTGAATAACGGTTGCGAACTAGGGCTGTTGTGCAAGGTTTTAGTTGCGTTGTTGAAGTATTATTGTTCGATTACGAAAAGACTTGATAGGGTGTTAAATATCTACCCATGCCATCTACGGCCATAGGACTCTGAAAGCACTGCATCCCGTCTGATCTGCGAAGTTAAGTAGAGTACTGCCTAGTAAGTACCATGGTAGGGGGGACTACATGGGAATCCTGGGTGCTGTAGTTTTTCTCCAATCCTTTTCACTCCATCTGAGTCGTTGCCTTCACAATAGAAAACGGATCACAAAGGTTCATAGGTGAAGATTTATTTTAAGATTTTATTTTCTGTTGTATTAGCTGTCCAAGTCATGATGCGTAGTATCAACTTGTTTGTACATACAGTAGGGTAAAAGAAATAAGATCGACAAGACGCTAAATGAACATACTGACAACGCAGTCTCTGGAATTGGGATTCACCAAAAAAGGGATTGGAACCTCTCGCACTCAGAAAATCGTAAGTAAGCGCTCAACCGCAGAGTTTACATGGAGGGGATGTAGCTCATCTGGTAGAGCGCTCGCTTAGCATTTGCTGAATGCGAGAGGTATTGGGTTCGACTCCCAACTTCTCCAGCTTTTTGAGTCTGCCCCTATCTATCCGTGGAACGGCCAACTCCGCCATGCAGCAAATGGTCATGTTCTGCTGACCGTGGGAACGGTTTCCCTATGGCTCAGCGCACCATAACTCAGAAATGGCTAGCGACACAGGTTGGGCGTTATCAAGAGAAGCAAGAAGTGTACGACCATATAGACGCTGTTTTACAAGCTTTTCCGACATTACGCCCCAAGGCGGATGTTTACAGTAGGTGAAATTGTGCATGTACAACTTGAGCGATCTCTGACGTCCCCCGTAAAGCTTATGACGATGGCCGAGTGAAGACCCTTTTATGTGTCCATGGTCTCTTGCCAATTCGGTATCGCGGTGCGAGATACAATATCCCGATTGCCTGCTGGATCCCCCTGGAGTATCCCAAGCAACCTCCTATAACCTATGTTGTACCTACAAGCGACATGCTCGTTAGACCCGGAAAGAATGTCGACGTCAGTGGGATGTGCAAGTTTCAGTATCTGCAAGATTGGGAAAGTGAATGGAGGGTAAGGTATGCTTTCCCATCACCACCTCCCAAGCCTCACATAGGGGGATCCAGTGTTTCCGAGCCTCATCCACATGAAGTCTCTTCAGAATCTATCTCGCCTCCAAGGCCTCCACCAAAGCCATTAAGTATTAGCGCTCCCGTTACTCACTCAACAATAACGGCACCATCCATCCCAACTTCCCTTGACAGAACAATATCACAGCGCAGCCTCCAGTCAAGCACCCTTCCCCCACAGCTGTCTGTCCCGATCACAGGGCCTCTATCACCTGCAGCCTCTCCTCCGTCGTATGTTGGCGTACAGCCTCCAGAAGCCCATCGTCCGCTATTTCCTGAGACTTATCCCGCAATGCAACCCTCATTAACCACATATTCCTCTGCATCTCCACCGCCGCCACCGCCACCTCCTCAGATCATGGCCCATTCATCTCAATCCTCTGCCGCGCGATCCCCTTCTAGCCAACAACTGCCACCAGTGCCTGAGACAAAACATACTCTGCACTCACATGAAGTGCACCCCAATTCAGTACACTACAACCCACCTCCGCTTTCAGGATTCCGAAATTCAGCATCCCTCAGTCAGGTCTCCGTATCGTCTCCCCGTCAGCAAGTAAGCATGCCTACTCCCCAACTCAGTTACCGCGTACCAGCCCCGGATCTGATGGGTCAGGACGACTCGGATATAACACCATCGAATCGAAATAATGGGGATTCGTCAACGATTCCTCCCGACAATTCTGCCCCTGTGCCCCCTCGACCTCTTAACCCGCAGATTCTTAGTCTTCACAACCAACTCCATGAGAAAATTTCCGCCGAACTGATGCGAGTCACTCGAGCACTTTCCGAAGATAGCGAGAGGTTGCGTACAACTCAGACGCATTTGCTCAATGGCGAGCTAGCTATCCGTGATGAAATGGCAAGGCTCGAAGCCGTTAGAGACGTCTGTCGTACAGTCGCCCAAAGAACGAAGGCATTCGTGGACGAAGCTGAAACGAGATTGTCCGATGCAAAGAAAAGAGGCGAACCGGATATTGATGAGTTAGTCTGTTCGACAAGTATTGTCGGAAATCAGTAGGTTTATTATTATGCGCTTGCATAACTTCGTTTGTAATAAGCCGACTGCTTTTGGCAGATTGGTTGACTTGGTGGCGGACGATAACGCGATTGAGGACACACTATACCATTTGCACCGGGCGCTAAATTCGGGGCGCATCGACCTGGAAAGATACATCAAAGTATGCTAGAGCTCCTTGTCATCGTCGAGCTGGGCTAATTTGCAATCATTATCTGACAGGTTACTCGGGAGCTGGCTGGTGAACAATTTATGAAGCGAGCACTCATTGAAAAGATTGGGAACTCGCTGCCTCTAGGGGTCTCAAGAGGGTGATCGTGATGAATGAAGCGATGAGGGCAATGGCTGTAGTGTTCATTAGTTACGAAGTACACCAAAAATGGGACTACTGTTGAACGTTGTTTACTTTAAGTTCTACTTCCACATTATATTGAAGCTATGGAACAAGAAGCGCCCGAGCCTGTCGAAGAGACTGAAGAACAAGATGCGGGAACCATTGCGGACATCATGTTGGTTGTGATACAGTAAATGCGCGTTATTCAGGCTAACTTTATATAGTCCGATCATTCAGAGCTTAGCTGCTGCCTTTGAGTCTCGTTCTGCTCAAGACCTGGAGTTTATTGCGCGTATGAGAGATCGCGTCAACAAGATGTCGACTCAGAGGAAACAAGAAATCGACAGATTCGAGGAAGAACATCGACGTATGTGATATACAACTCCACCACGACATACAAAATATGTTAGCTAGGCCCTTCATTGACGATTTCTCATTTCAGACCGTGCGCAGCAGCTGAAGAAACTCAAACTTGATGCGGAACGACCAGCTGGAATGCTTAGCGCATCTGAACATGCCCAGAAGATCGAACGACTCCAGAGAGAGAAGTTCGACCTCACAAAGGAGATTGGAGATATTGAAAGAGAAACGGATTATGCCTCTGGAGAACTTGGGAAGCTCCGAGAGGAGCACTCCAAACTCCAAGCTCGAGATATTCCTGGCGAAACGATCATTGATGCTGTTGCGTACGTTTCATTCTCTTTTGGATTGAAGGGCTGCTCAACATGCTCCTACCACTCAATTTAGCGTACAACTAAGAATAATGAGAAGTCTAGGCGTTGCTTTAACGTCTTCTGGGAGGGCCCTTGTTCGTGAGTGAGATTCAGTCAAACATCCGAGTTGATCTCATCGCTTGCTCAGACTCTCCCACTGAAGCCTATATTGTCGAACTTAATGACGGCTGTTCCCCATTTGAAAAATCGAATGAGATATGGGACCTAGTCTCCGATATTCCTCGACCCTCCCAGCCTTAGCTTTATATGTCATCACTCCTTTATCATGGTATTGCTCTGATTGCCAGTGCCCAAACTCCGCCCCGGAGTATTCTCGTTGACTTGTATGCTGTACGTATCCAGATCTTTTCATTCCCACAAATAGAAAATCTCACATTTATGCAATAACCTTGAAAATGCTAGAAGAAGAGAGGCAATCCATTGCCTCGGGAACGTTTCCAACAAAATCTGCCACATTCTGCTGTGGGCCACCACGTCGACAATTGACTGTAAGTGGTATAAGTTCAGCACCGACCAGGCAGCATGACTCGGTATGTTGCAACTTATGGACATATTCAATTCCCCAGTATCAATACTGCCCCCAATCTATCCCATGAGCTATTGGATGTACACTTCATGCCATCCCGGCGCTTAATATGGCCACTTCTGGTGGTTTACAAATACTATAACATACAATCGCATGCATATGTACACTGTAAGAGATCCAACTATATGTCAATCGCAAGTGAACGACCCAACGTTATTTGTACGCCTGGAATATCCCATGCTTAGAACAGGGCATCATATCGATTTAGACACGAGTACCACTCCCGATCTAAAGTGCGATTTATGTGAGCAAGGCTCGTGTTATCGATGGCCTTGCCAGCTCACCAAAATTTTCGCTTACAGTGCACCAACACTTCCCTTTGGCATGCAGGTCCCCTTGGGGGCAATGCTGGAAGGGTTCGTGCCGGTACCCGATATCATTAAAGAAATGAATCTTGTCCTTGTGCGCAAAGAGAGCGGCACCGATGCTGTGCACTGGAGCATCACCCCATCGCTAGTGTAGAAAAATCAATTTGGCGCCTTGTGCACATTAAGATCTAACATACCTCATAATAAAATCCACCTTTCGCCTCCAAGAACTCGAAGTACTTCATGTAGGGTTCGCTTCGCCAAAAGTTGAGATCGGCGATTTCAAAGTTACTCCAAACTACCAAACGGAACAAGAAAGTAAGAGAATGAAACATCCAAGTCAATTGTCCAGCTCACAGTGACATTTGTTATACGTTTCGCCACCATCATCACTCAAGAAGCCTAATGCGTTGTCC
>WNFI01651156.1_pt1 | contig 11010 bp, 8 predicted proteins | sample 5400471 | NCBI WGS metagenome assembly WNFI01 (sample SAMN13153348, study PRJNA577476) | soil metagenome | isolation source: 100 cm saprolite on Douglas fir-dominated hillslope | place: USA:California | collected 2013-09-17 | reverse complement strand
TCGGAATAGTTGGAACGCCGGTCGACGTCCGGATCGTATTTCCACCGCTCCGCGCCCGTCGCGGGATCGAGCGCGATTACCTGATCGAACGGCGTGCTGAGGTAAAGATTTCCCTCAAACAGAATGGGCGTGGCTTCGAACGCGGCCTTCTGGTTGAGATCGCTCGCCACATCGAGGGCGTGCGTGTGATAAGTCCACGCGACCTTGAGCGACGCGATATTGCCCTTATGAATCTGCTTGAGCGGCGAATATCTCGTGCCGCCCGCATCGCGCCCGTAAGCCGGCCAGTCGTCGGCGCCCTGCGCAAGACTAGCGGCCACCAACAGTACGATTAGAGTCGGTTTCATAATCAACCTGAAAATTAGGATTAAACGGCTAGTTGGCCTTCCAGGTAGTTACGCTTTCCGCTCCGGCCCGAACACCGAGAGCTTGTGACCGTCGGGATCGTTGAAGTTCGCCGCCCACAGCGGTCCGGTGACACTCCGCGGCTCATGCGTGAATTCCACGCCGCGTGCGGCCAGAGCTTCGTGCGCCGCGCGCACGTCTTCCACCGAGAACACCACCTCGGTCGCGCCGGCAACCGGATTGCTCACCCGCGCCAGCGATTCGCTCAGGCACAGTGTCACGCCGCCGCCATCGAGGAATGCGAATCCCTCGTTCTGCCCCTTGAGCGCCAGGCCCAGCTTGTCGCGATAAAACGCAATCGAGCGCGCCGTATTGGTCGCGCCGAGCATGACGATTCCGATCTGCGTCAACTTGAAATTTAACTCGTTCACCGGCCGCCTCCGGCCTATCATTGTACTCATGCGCGACGTTCGTTACGCGTTACGAATCCTGCTGCGCGATCCCGGCTTCGCCACCATTGCAATCCTTGCTCTGGCGCTCGGCATCGGCGCCAATACGGCGATTTTCAGCGTCGTGAATGCGGCGCTTCTCCGGCCGCTGCCGTATCTGGACGGCGCCCGCCTGATGGTGGTGTGGGACCGTCTCGCGAAGCTTGGCATCGCGGAGTTTCCGGTTTCCTACGCCAATTATCTCGACTACAAGGCCGGAAATCGCGTATTCGAAGACGTCGCCGGCTTCAGCCCCGCCGAATTCAACCTCAACACGGCCGAGAATGCCGAGCGCGTGGCCGGCGTTCGTGTCTCGGCAAGCCTGTTCGCCATGCTGGGAGTCGCGCCGGCGGCTGGCCGTGTGTTTCTTCTCGAAGAAAATACCGTGGGCCGCGATAACGTCGTCTTGCTCGGCGATTCCTTGTGGCGCAGGCGCTTCGGCAGCGACCCGAACATTCTGGGCAAAGCGATCATGCTCGATGGCAACGCGCTCCAGATCGTGGGTATCCTCCCGCGCGCCTTTTCTTTCACATCTGTAAATCCGCCGCCCGAGGTCTGGATGCCGCTGCGGCCGCCACCAGATCCGGGCCGCACCGCCGGAGCGCTCGAGTTGCTCGCGCGTCTGAAGCCTGGAGTCACGGCCGAACAGGCCCGCGCCGACATGGCGGCCGTTGCACACGGAGTCGAGGACCGCTATCACCCGTATCGCGGTCCGCATGGCGAAAATGCAGGCTACGGCGTCAGCGTGAATCCGTTGCGCGACCAACTGTACGGCGGCATGCGACGGGGACTGCAGGTATTGCTGGCGGCGGTGACGTTTGTGCTGCTCATCGCTTGTGCGAATGTCGCCAGTCTGCTGCTGGTACGGACGGCGGGTCGCCGCCGCGAAATCGCTGTGCGCCGCGCGCTAGGAGCTGGAAGGCTGCGCCTGGCGCGCCAGTTGCTGGTCGAAAGCGTGACGCTGGCGCTGGCCGGGGGCGCGCTCGGATTGCTGCTGGCGTTCTGGGGAGTGAGCGCTCTCCCGGCTCTGCTGCCGGCCGGGTTGCCGCCCCTCGACACCATTCCGCTGGACGCGCGCGTCCTCTGTTTCACGCTGCTCATCTCGCTCGTCACCGGCCTGGCGTTCGGCATAGCTCCGCTGGTTGAAGGTTCCGGCCTGCGTCTCACCGAGGCGCTGAAGGCCGGCGGCCGCGGCATAGCGGGCGGAACGCGCTCCGGCTGGCTGCGCCACGCACTCATCACCGCCGAGATCGCGCTCTCGCTCGTGCTCGTGATCGGCGCCGGCCTGCTGATCCAGAGCTTCGTTCGCCTCACAAGTGTCAACCCCGGCTTTCGCACCGAGCATTTGATCACAGCGCGCATTTCACTGCCCGAGAGCCAATACCGCGACGAGCGTCTCGTAACAGCTTTTTTCCACGATCTGTTGGAACGAACCCGCGCGGTCCCCGGCGTGCAGTCGGCAAGCGTGGTATCGCGCCTTCCGCTGACGGGCGAACCGGGCGGCGATCCGTTCAGCATCGAAGGGCGGCCATACGACGCGAGCGGCAGCACGCCGCAAGTCGCCCACCAGCAAGTCGTTGGCGCGGATTACTTTCGCACCATGCAAATTCCCCTGCTCGCCGGGCGCGTTCTTGCGGAGCGCGAATCGCAGCCCGTGGCCGTCATCAACCAGACCATGGCTCGCGGCTTCTGGCGGGCGGCGCCGTCGGATGCCATCGGCCGCCGCATCGTGCTCGGAGCCCCGCGGCCCGGCACTGCCTGGCTCACCATCGTGGGCATCGTCGGCGACGTGCGGAATTCCACTCTCGATGCGCAGCCGCTGCCCCAGATGTACGTGCCGGTAGAGCACGCCCCGGCGCGTTCCATGGCGCTGGTGATCCGGACGGCAGGCGACCCCGAAAATGGCATCGCCGCAGTCCGCGCCAACATCTTCACATTTGCCCCCAACCTGCCGCTCTATGACGTCAAGACAATGGCCGATCGCCAAGCCTTCACCGTAGCGCAGCCGCGATTCCAAACGCTGTTGCTCGGCCTGTTCGCGGCGCTAGCCCTGGCGCTCGCGGCGGTCGGAATTTACGGCGTGATCGCGCAATCAGTCGCACAGCGGACGCAGGAAATCGGCATTCGCATGGCGCTCGGCGCGCAGCCGGCATCGGTGCTGAAGCTGATTCTGCGCGAAGGGCTGGTGGTGGGGCTGGCGGGACTGGGAGTGGGCCTGGCGGCTACGCTTGCGTTGGTGCGCCTGCTCTCCGGCATGCTGTACGACGTGCCGGCCTTCGATCCGGCGACATTCTTAGGCGCTTCGCTGCTGCTGATGGCAGTCGTTCTGGCGGCCTGCTACATCCCGGCCCGCCGGGCGTCACGTCTCGATCCCATGATCGCGCTCCGATGGGATTGAGCCATGCCGGGAGCGAAATGCGTGAAATGTCTGGAGCGAAGACTAGGCCGCCGGCGTGGTCGTTTCTTTCGGCACGATGCGCACGCTGCTTGCCGCCATCTTACCGGTGCGGTCCATACCCAGTTCGTAGATCACGCGCGCTCCCGGCACAAGATCAGTGGCCTGGCCTTCGTTGAGCCGCGAGATGTGGAAAAACACGTCTCGACCGCCGTTATCCGGCCGGAGGAAACCGAATCCCTTGTCTTCGAAATAGGTCACCACCGAGCCGGTGTCGGCCGACGGCGTTTCGGAATCACCGGACGCCCCGCCACCGCCGGCCGAAGCCGGGCGGCCGGATTTGTCCCCCACGCCTTGCTTGATCAGGGCGAGATCGTCCTCGCTCCAGTTCGAGACCACCGGCGTCTCCGGCATTTTCAGTTGCGGATTCTTCTTGCGGGCGTCTTCAAATAGTCTTTTCTGTCTTGCGTTCAAAGGTAGTCTTTCCTGGATGGCTAGTGAGCCGCGGGGACGGTTGCTTTCTTCCGGCGGGCTGCGCGTTTTTCGGCGGGCGGCTGCCGGTCGCTCTTTTTCAGCGAGCCAACGACCATGGGCGTGACAAACTTCTTCTCACCGTGATCGTCAAACTTGATCACGATTCTTTCCTCATTCATGGACAGCACGGTTCCCAGGCCGAAAACGGAATGTTCCACCTGGGCACCCTGGCTATATGGATTGGCAGCCATAAGGCTACGTTCGGCTCCTTTTCGTTTGCGTTGGAGGTAGGGGAAAACTCAGACCAACCACCAAGGTGAGGGGAGATAACACAAATCGTCTGCACATATCATATCAAAAGACTCAAAACCTGTCGAGCCAAGAATTGTTAACTGCAACATTTATAAAGTCCTTATCCGAATGTTGTTCGCCTGAATCCCCTGGTAATGCTGATATCACGCTCGGCAAACTTCAAGATCACCGAGCGCAGGACCACGCCTTTGCAATGGCAGGTGTCCACCGTTTTCAACAACAGCACATTCAATCTGGGCGGCATCTCCTGGAGAATCACCGCTCCGGCATTACGAATCAACCGATACCAACAGCCGTAACATGCTGTTGACCCTGCGGTTCCGGCTCTAAAGTAGTAGATTAATGGACTGGACAGAGCCCAACGCCTGTCCTACCCTGGAGTTTGATGGCGGCGAAGCCTATTTTGTTTGCGCTGGCGGCGGTTCTGATCTTGGTGAATCCGCTCGATTGCTTCAGCCAGCTGGCGAATGAGCGACCCGCGTCCTGCTGCGCCTCGCGCCACTGCAATCCGGCGGCACAGAACCGGGCATGCTGCCAGGTGGAGTTGTTCCAGTATTCGCAGTATTTCCAGGCGGCCAAGAAAGCCCCCATGCCGGCGCCGGATTTTTCAGCCGTGCCGGTGAATTTCACGCCGCAGTTCGAATCGGCGGCAAACATTTCCTGGGCTCTGGTGGATTTCGACGTTCATGCGCCTCCGGGCGAGCCTGCTAGCCACAACCTTCCCCTCCTGATCTAGTCCCGCGTACCGACGCCTCGTCTTTTTTCCAAAGCACTATTTCTCTCTCTGGAGGCATCCGCATGCGGGCCTTGCCCATTTGTTTTGTGTCTGTGTTGCTGCCGGCGCTGGCCGGCGCCCAGGAACGCGTCACGCCGCTCACCGAATTGACGGACGAGCTGGCGCGCGCGAATCCGGAAGTGCGCGCGGCGAAGCTGCGATATGACGCCGCGACCAAGCGTCCGTCGCAGGCCGGCACGCTGCCCGAGCCAAAAATCAATTTCACGGATTTTGGCGTTGGGCATCCGTTCTCGCGGCTCGGTGTGAGCGATTTCGCATATCTCGGCTTCGGCGTCTCGCAGGAAATTCCGTTTCCCGGAAAGTTGGCGCTCGCGAGCGAAGAGTTACGCAAGGAAGCCGATGGGGAGGGGCAAGTTTACCGCGCCCTGCTGCTCGAAAAGACCGCCGAGTTGAAGGCGGCTTACTACGAGTGGTTCGCCATCGCGAAATCCATCCAGACCACGGGTAAGAACCGCGATTTGGTGGAGCGCTTCGAAAAAATCAGCCGCGCGCGGTACGAGGTGGGGAAGGGCATCCAGCAGGACATCCTGAAGGCCCAGGTGGAGCGCAGCGCTCTCGAGCAGCAGTTGCAAGTGCTGGAGCAGCGGCGCCAGAGCATCGAGGCGCGGATCGCGATGCTTGTGAACCGTGAGCCGGGCCGGCCGATGGGGCGTCCGGCGGAAGTCGTTCGTTCGGAACTCGCGCTCGACCTGACGGATCTCTCCGATCTGGTGACTCATAACGCCCCGCGCCTGCGTGCGCGCCAGTTCGAAGTCGACGGCCGCGCCGTGGCCATCGAGCGCGCCAAAAAAGAATACCGGCCGGATTTCAACGTCAGCTTTCAATGGCAGAAGACGGCGGCGCTCTACCCCGACTACTACATGGCAGTGGCCGAAGTGAAATTGCCGGTTTTCTTCTGGCGCAAGCAGCGTTTCGGCGCCGAAGAGGCCGCGGCACGTTTTTCGGAATCGCGCGAAAACTACCGCGCCACCCTGCAGGAACTGCTGTTCGAGGCCAAAGACGCCTATTTCAAGATCCGAACGAGCGAGCGGTTGCTGGATCTTTATCGCTCCGGCATCATCCCGCAGTCGTCGCTGGCGCTCGAATCGGCGATCGCCGGTTATGAAACGGGCAGCGTGGATTTCCTGACGCTGCTAAACAGCCAGGCCACGGTACTGGCCTATGAGACCCGGTATTACGAGGAACTGGCCAAACACGAGCAGGCGCTGGCGCTGCTCGAGCCGCTGGTAGCCCGGGAACTCACAAAGCAGTGAGGTGCGCATGAATACGTCATCTGAATTGAAACAACACTGGTCGCGGCACCCGCTGATCGCGCTGGCGATCGTGCTGGCCATCGCGGCGGCCTTGTACTGGAAATCGGGACTGTTCGGCCAGACCGCCGCGCCGCTGGATCACGCCGCCATGGGCCACGGGCACGATCACACGTCGTCCGTGACGGCGCCGGAAGCCGCGAGCGCTGGAGGCGCGACCCAAAATGACACGCGCGAAATCTTCATTTCACCCGAGCGCCAGCAGTTGATCGGCGTGCGGTCGGTGGCGGTGGTTCCGAAAAGCCTGGTCAAACAGATTCGCGCCGTCGGCAAAGTGGCGCTCGACGAGACGCGCGTCACCCATATCCACACCAAAGTCACCGGGTACATCGAAGAGACGTTTGTAAACTTCGTCGGCCAGCAGGTGAAGCACGGGCAGCCGGTGTTCACCATCTACAGTCCCGATCTTGTCGCCACGCAGAAAGAATACCTGCTGGCGCTCAAATCGCGCAGCGTGCTCAGGGACAGCGCCTTTCCGTGGATTTCCGAAGGTTCGGACAACCTGCTCGAGGCCGCGCGCGAGCGCCTGCGGCTGTGGGATGTCACTGACGACGAGATCCGTTCGCTAGACCGCGAAGGCAAGGTCAAGCGGGCGCTCACCGTTTTCGCGCCCATGGGCGGCATCGTCACCGCGCGCTCGGCGTATCACCACGGGACCTACGTCACGCCGGAAATGGAGCTGTACACGCTGGTCGATCTCTCGTCGGTCTGGGTGCTCGGCGACATTTACGAAGCCGACCTGCCCTACGTGCATGCGGGGCAGCAGGTCACCATCGAATTTCCGTACGGCGGGCACGCGCGCCGCGCGGGGCGCATCGAGTACCTCTACCCCTTCGTTGATCCCAAAACGCGGACCGCGCAGGTGCGCATGAACTTCGCGAATGCCGATCTCGCATTGAAGCCCGACATGTTCGTCAACCTGAGTTTCGAAGTGCGGCTGCCGGAGCGGCCCGTTATCCCCGAGGACGCGCTGCTGGATACCGGGACCGAGCAATACGTATTCCTCGATAAGGGCAACGGATATCTGGAGCCGCGCCTGGTCAAGGCTGGGGCGCTGGCCGAGGGCTGCTACGCGATCGAGAGCGGGCTGCGCGCGGGTGACCGCGTGGCCACGGGCGCGAATTTCCTGATCGATTCAGAGAGCCGGTTGAAGGGCGCGCTGGCCAACATGGGGAAACCGACGGCGCAGGCGTTGGGATCCAGAGTTCAAACGCCGGGATTGAAGGTCGACATCCTCGATCCGGTGGAAGCCAAGGTCGGGACGAACGACATCCGGCTGAGGGTGCGCGAGGCGTCGGGCAATCCGATAGACGGCGCCGATGTCGACGTTTCGCTGTTTATGCCGCAGATGGGAACCATGGCACCGATGACTTCGCGCTCCCAATTGCGGTCGTCGGGCAACGGCGAATATACGGGCTCGATCGAATTTCCCCTGGCCTGGACCTGGCAAACGACGATCACGGTGCGCAAGGGCGGGCAGATCCTGGGCACCGTGCAGACGAGCCTGACCGCGCGCTAGGAGCGACGCATGATCAACGCCATCATCGAGTATTGCGCGGAGCACCGGGGCATGGTTGTGGTGCTGGTGCTGGCGCTGGTGATGGGTGGCGTGTGGTCGATGCTGCATATTCCGCTCGACGCCATCCCGGATCTGTCCGATCCGCAGGTCATCATCTATACCGAGTGGCCGGGCCGCAGCCCCAACCTGGTGGAAAACCAGATCACCTACCCGATCGTTTCCTCGATGCTGGCCGGGCCGAAGGTGGCGGCGGTGCGCGGCCTTTCCGATTACGGCTTCTCGTATGTCTACGTGATCTTCGAGGAAAGCACCGACATTTACTGGGCGCGCTCACGCGTGCTCGAGTACATGAGCAAGATCTCGGGCAAGCTGCCCGAGGGCGTCGCGCCGCAGCTTGGGCCGGACGCCACGGGCGTCGGTTGGGCGTTCGAGTACGCGCTGGTGGATAAAAGCGGCCGGAACAATCTGGCGCAATTGCGTTCTTTGAACGACTGGTACATGCGCTACTGGCTGGAGAGCGTGCCGGGCGTGGCGGAAGTGGCGACCATCGGCGGCTTCGTCAAGCAGTATCAGGTCAACGTCGACCCCAACAAGCTGGCGGCGTACAACATTCCGATCGACAAAGTAATGGAGGCGATCCACTCGAGCAACAGCGAAGTGGGCGGCCGCGTGATGGAATTTTCCGGCAAAGAATACCTGGTGCGCGGGCGCGGCTACATCCGGTCCATCGCGGACATCGAGAGCCTGCCCGTAGGGACCAACGGCGCGGGCGTTCCGGTTTCGGTGCGCGATGTGGGCAGCGTAGTGCTCGGGCCCGACATGCGGCGCGGCATCGCCGAACTGAATGGAGAAGGCGAGGTCACCGGCGGAATTGTCGTCGTGCGCTATGGGCAGAACGTGATGGAAGTGATCCAGCGCGTGAAAGCCAAGCTCGCCGAGGTCCGCACCATCCCGATCGCCGTAGTTCTCTCGTTCATCCCCATGTACGCCACCGGCGTCACGTCGAACATTATGTCGCTCGGCGGCATCGCCATCGCCATTGGCGCCATGGTGGACGCGGCCATCGTCGTAGTGGAGCAGACGCACAAGAAGCTGGAGCATTGGGAAAGCGGCGGCCGGCAGGGCAGCGCGGCGCGCGTGATCGTGGACGCCGTGAAGGAAGTCGGCGGGCCGAGCTTTTTCTCGCTGCTGGTGATCGCGGTTTCGTTCATGCCGATTTTCGCGCTCCAACATCAGGAATGGCGTCTGTTCAAGCCGCTCGCGTTCACCAAGAATTTTTCCATCGCCATCGCGGCCGTGCTGGCTATCACGCTGGACCCCGCCATCCGGCTGCTGTTCATGCGCACGCAAGGGTTCTCGTTCCGGCCGCGTTGGCTGGCGCGCCTGGCCGGCGTGGTCTTGGTCGGCAAAATCCATAGCGAGGAAAAGCACCCCATCAGCCGGCCGTTGATGTACGTTTACCGGCCTGTTGTCCGCTTCGTGCTGGCGTACAAGTGGCTTGTGATCGGGCTGGCGATTCTGACGGTCGTTTTCACCGTGCCGGTCTACCGGCGCCTCGGCTCGGAGTTCATGCCGCCGCTCAACGAAGGCACGGTCCTCTACATGCCGATCACGCAGCCCGGAATTTCAGTCACCGAAGCCGAAAAATATCTGCAGCTCCAGGACAAGCTGCTGGCGCGGGTGCCGGAAGTCGAAAGCGTGTTCGGCAAGATCGGCAAATCCGAGAGCGCCACCGACCCCGCGCCCCTCAGCATGGTCGAAACCACGGTAGTGCTCAAGCCCGAGAGCCAGTGGCGCACCGTGCACACCGACCGTTGGTACTCGCGACGCGCGCCCGAATTTCTGAAACCGCCGCTGCGCCGCATTTGGCCGGAGACGCGTCCGATTGCCTGGGAGCAGCTCACCGCCGAAATGGATAAGTCCGTCCAGGTCACCGCGTTTTCGAACGCGTGGCTGTTTCCCATTCGCACGCGCATCGACATGGTGACCACCGGCATCCGCACGCCCGTAGGCGTCAAGATTCTCGGCACGAAGCTCGAGACCATCGAAAGCGCGGGCCTGGAAGTCGAGCGCATTCTGCAAAACGTGCCCGGCACGCGCAGCGCTTTCTTCGAGCGCGTCCAGGGCGGCTACTACGTCGATCTCCAGGTGAAGCGCGGCGAAGCCGCCCGCTACGGCCTGACCGTCGGGCAGATCAACGACGTGATCGAATCGGCCATCGGCGGCAAGACCGTCGCCACCACGGTTGAGGGCCGCGAGCGCTATCCCGTCAACGTGCGTTACGCCCGCGATCTGCGCGACAACCTGGTCAAGCTCAGCCGCGTCCTGGTCGCCACGCCCGGCGGTGCGCAAATCCCTCTCACGCAGGTTGCCGATATCTCCGTGACCACAGGCCCTTCCATGATCAAAGACGAGCAGGGTTTTCTCGCCGGCTATATCTACGTGGATGTCGCCGGGCGCGACATCGGCGGATACGTGGATGACGCGCGGCGCGCCGTGGCCGCCGGTTTGCATCTGCCCGCGGGCTACTCGATCGTGTGGAGCGGACAGTACGAATATCTGCGGCGTGTGACCGAGCGGCTGTGGATCGTCGTTCCGGTGACGCTCGCAATCGTGATTCTGCTGCTCTATTTCAATACCGGGTCGGCTGTCAAAACCCTCATCATCTTACTGGCTGTGCCGTTCTCCGCCGTGGGTGCCATCTGGTTCCTTCATTTTCTGAACTACAACATGAGCATCGCGGTGTGGGTGGGGCTGATCGCGCTGCTGGGCGTGGACGCGGAGACGGCGGTGTTCATGCTGCTGTATCTCGATCTCGCTTATAACGAGCGCAAAGCCCGCGGCCAAATGCGCGGTATGGCAGACCTCAACGCGGCCATCGAGTACGGCGCCGTGCAGCGGCTCCGGCCCAAGGTCATGACGGTGGCCGTGATGTTCCTCGGGCTTGTGCCCATCATGTGGTCACACGGTGCGGGCTCGGACGTAATGCGGCGCATTGCCGCGCCCATGATTGGCGGCATCTTTACTTCATTTCTGCTCGAGCTGATGGTCTATCCGGCGATCTACGAAATCTGGAAGGGTTTTGAAGTGCGGAAACTGGCGAGGGAGCCTCATGCGTAAAGCGGCATTGTTTTTCATTTTCAGCGCGACGGCGCTGGCGGCCGATAGCTTTCAATTTTCAGTTGCCCGCATGCGGCCGCTCTGGCGCGATGAGCCGGGCCAATTGGAGATCGGCGCGTCTGGCATTTCGTATCAATCCCGCAATGGAAAAACGAAACTGCACCTGGCCATGGAGGACGTCCGCGAAGCCGATGTTTCGGACCCGAAGACGATCCGCATCGAGACCTATGAGCGGCTGAGGCGAAAGCTGG